>JACCDO010024410.1_pt1 | contig 18225 bp, 29 predicted proteins | sample 7446101 | NCBI WGS metagenome assembly JACCDO01 (sample SAMN15323440, study PRJNA562643) | freshwater metagenome | isolation source: river surface water | place: USA:Blue River Watershed | collected 2017-08-16 | reverse complement strand
TAAGCTGGCACTCCAGCGCTTTTACGGGCTGGGATGGTAAAAATAGTGCTTGAATTAGCTACGTTAGTACTATTTACTTTTAACCAAAACGTAGCGTCATGAGAAGCGTTTGCTGTATTAGCTAGCTGCGCGCTATAAGTAATTTTATATACGCCGGATACTGCGCAGGTTGCCGTACCTGGGGCGGCTAAAGTAAATCCGTTGCCTGAATCAAGTGTGTTCCACTCAACTACTGTCGGGTCGTTATCGCCATCGGCGTATTGGTCAGTAGAGTCAGAAGCGGCTATATGTGGAAAGCCTAGCCCTGAGCCCCCAAGAGGGCCTGACAATGAAGCTAAATAATTATCTAATAAATTAAAGTAAAGACGTAGTGAATAGTTAAGTTGGTCCGTTCTTTGCTGGTCGTAGTCAGGTGGCGCTGTAGGCAGCGCTGGAGCAACAAACTTTTTAATTAAATAAGAAATCATCTTCTACCGTCTGGTCTAAGGTCTAGACGTGGGCTACCTAGTTGCCATTGAGTATCTAAACCAGATGATTCAACACGTAGAGCAACTTGGCGGGCACGTGCTCTCATAAACACTTCGTTTGTGTACTGATTAACCACAGTCTGAATAACACGTTGGCTATTTGTGGTATTTGACTGGTAAGCACCGCCTGGGAAGTTGCGTGGGCGTATAACAAAATTAGCCTCTGGGTTAGCAGCGCTAGACCCATCAAAGTTAATGTCCGGTATTACACGGCGAGTTAGCATCAACTGGTCGCCCTGGGCGATGTCAAAATCAGATGACTGAATATACGCAGCTAATGCAGCGCCATCATCGTTAGTGCCGTCTTCATGGTTAAGTAAGTAGCTTCTTTCTGTAGCTGCATCTGTATACGAAGCTTGTGGAAAATCACGCAGTGGACTATCTAGCCAAGCATTACGCTCAATATTGCCGTAATACCAAATTCTTTCTAAGTGGTTATATATAACATATCTGTTATTGACGTTAGATTGTGCGCTTGGATACATCCACCAAACTTCGTTCCAACCTTCGTTTGTTCCGGCAATAACTTGGTCTGACTGGTCAAAGTTAATGTCATTAAATACAAAGTTACGTAACGTGCAAGGTAGTGTTTCTACACGTCCTGTATATACATAGAACTTATCATGCCCCATCCAGAAGGTCATGTTGTTAACCACGGTAACGGCGCGTGGGCCAATAATAGATAAATTGTCGCCAATCTCTTGTAAAGCGAATACGTCAGTTGTACCAGTAAACTGTAAAGAACTCAGCGTAGCTTCAGTAAATACAAGAATTTCTTGCTTAGTTGGAATAGCACGGACAATTAATGAGCCACGAGAAACACGAATAAAGCCGGCGGAATTAGTTACTGCGGGGGTCCACATACCGGGGTCATCTTGGGAAGCCCAGCGTATAAGTAGTGGGTCAAAGTCACCTGCTGAACCAGCGTAAGGTTGGCAACCAAAGGCTAACAAGTGCTTATCGTTTTGAGAAACTAAAATCTGCATAGCAGAATCAGGTACATCCGCCGCGCCAGCTAAGTCTTCTAATAAAAACGCTCTAGTTCCCAAAGCCGTATCAGGTGTTGCGTTTGTACCACGTTGCCAATAATAAATAGGGCCATTGCGGATGTTCATTACTAAATCGTTATCAAACTGGTCAAACCACCAGTCTTGTTGTGGTAAAAATACTGGGTCTGGGCTAGATAAACCCCAACCAAATGCGCCACTCCATACACCAGTACCCCAGCCATAACCTTGCGTAGTAATGCCGTTACCAGTGTCAATTTCAAAACTTACATTAATGCCTGTACCGCCACCCGTAGCACTAGATGTAGCATTTACACCAACAGTGAAAGTAAACGCATTAACGTTAATAACTGTAGCTACTTTATGAGTTGCATTAAGGGTTGCTGCTGGTATTCCACCCACAGCTGACGCACCCGTTATATCAATGTAGTTATCTACTTGAGCATTGGCGCCTACTGCAATAATAGTAACTGTGCCAGAACCGTTAGTCGTGGTTATGCAGTTATCAGTAACAGGGGTAGTTAAAGTAGGTGCTATAGCTCGTAATGGGGTGATGTCGTAAAAATAACCGCCTGCCTCAATGTATACTTTTTCATTAGTACCGCAGGCTAAAAAGTTGTCCTGATAAGATGTAATCCACCCAAACATTTGGCGGCAATAGCCAAGCATATACTCTGAAGTAGCTTTAGCCCAACCACCAATCTTCTCAGGAAATCCAGAACGAAAACGAATCTTGTCGCACTCGTACCAACCGCCCTCATTGGAGTAGTTAGTCTGGTCTCTGTTAACCCCTGGCTTAAAATTTAGTTTTTGGAACGGCATTATTCACCTCAGACAAATGGGCGTGTGCCCGCACGGTCTATGATAAGCGTTTGTCCTCTTGGTGTCGAGCCTTCTTCATTAGGGATACTGATATGTGTCCAAGAATCAAACTCACGGATTAGTTGGTCATACTGCAGCTCTGAAGCAATAATTGTTTTGCATATCTGGTCTGGAGTCATACCCGGCACGCGAATGTCCGCAGCGCAACCAATCATATGCTGGCTGTTTTTAGACCCACCAACGTGCTTATTGACTTCTGGACCACGATAAGCTGAGTTAATCATAATTGGCTTACCCCCAAGCACCTTCTTAACTTCTTCAAGGAAGTTAGCTAGGCGTACCAAGTTCTGATAAGCAATAGGGCCTGGAGTGTTGTCCAAGCCGTTACGTGCAGCTGTCTCGCTGGCGGTTAGTTCTTCAAGGGTAAAGTGTGGGCTTAGGTTCATTTTTTAGTCCGCATATCCATAATTTTTTCAAGCGTACGACCACCAAAATAAAACGACATTACCAACATGCCCCACTGCCCAAGCAAAGTTACATAAGCTTCTGCAATCTTAAATCCAAGCCCGTCCATTACAGCAAAGATTAAATATGCGGTTAGGATGTAAACCAAGGTCATTGGGCGAATGTTTTTGGACAGTCTGCTATCACTAGCCATATCAGCTTCATGGCGCTTGGTCAGCTCTTGATTCTCAATGTTATCGGCATTAAGTTCCGCCAAACGGCCTTCTTGTTGCATCTTAATTAGCTCGGCTTGAGCCCTAGCTTTAGCTTCAGGGTCTGGAATAAACTTGTCCAGCACCTTCATACCAACATCAATTAGCGCAGCTACTGGCAACATACTCAGCCTTTCCTCATAACTGTTTCGTTGTCGCCCTTTTTTACGATGACTTTTTCGCCATCGACGTCAACAGACATAGGCTCACGGTCGGCTAGACGGTCTAAACGAGAGATAAGCTCTTTCATAATCTCAAACTCAGGCTTTTCCTGCTTAGGAGCGGCACCGGCAACGGATGTTAAAAGTGCAATTAAAGCGGTCAATGACATGCCTAGTAAGCCCATAACAGCAGCAATTTTGCCCTCATCCAAAAAGATACTTGCACCGACGCCAATGACTACAATAAATGTGATGTAAAAGAGGCCTTGTTTACCAATAGCCTTACCTGCAACTTCTTTAGCTGTTTCTACGTATTTGTTATCTTCCATCATTGACCCCAGACTTTAGTGCCAATCGGCTTAGATGTTACGTTGATAGCAACGTTTTGTTTAGGTGTAGAAAGGTCAGCGCCGCAGTCATTGCACTTTTGTGCGGCAAGCTCGGCTTCATCTACATCACGGCTACAGCTAGGGCATAGGATTACAACCTTATGCTTAGCTACTAAAGTGCCGTCTTCTAATTTAACTGCGTCGTTATCTTGAATCATATTAAGCCTTTAAAAGTCTATTTCCCACACATCGGTGTAAGTTGCAGCTGGGGTTTGTGTATTACCAACCATGTGCAGAATAGCTGTTTCATACTCAATAAAATTACGATTAATCATCTGTGTAGGTATGTTTACGCCAAGTCTAAAGTTCCAATCGATTGGGTATAGCACGCCGTCTTGAACCACGAACTGAAGCATAAGCACCGCATTCTTAATTCCATATGCTTTAACAAAAGCCTGAATCTGCTGTTTCTGTTCTTCGTAGCCTTGGTAGCTTAGCGTAGCATGCTTACGCACAGAATTAACCCAAGTGTCAGTTGCACTACGAATAAAATAAACATCCCCACTAGCATTAACTGTGGCTGACAAACTTACTGCTGTATGGTTTCTAACATTACCAATAGCTTGTTGGGCAACATATTTACCAGCAACAAACATATCCGCAAACAATGGATGGCGCTTAAACGCTTCTTTATCAGTAAACAGTACCCCGCCAAACCAATTTTTGTATGCTGAATTAATTAAATTACCACCAGAACCTTCTTTTAACTTAACAATAAAGTTAGTTAATGTAATAGCGTTTGGGTCAGTAATAAGTTCTGTTGGTAGAACGTTAAATCCATAGGGCGCTAAAGTATTTTGCAGTTCTTTTTTGTCAAGTAACTTAGCCGCTATACCATTAGGGTAAGCATTTGTAGCTTGTGTAGCTAAATGGTCTTGTGTAACAAAGTCAATGTCCCCCGCAGTAAACGAATACTGAATGCTATGTTTATCAAGCACTTGCAATAAAGGCGTAACAAACGACGCTGCTTTAGCTTCCGCAGTGGCTTGTTCTAACGAAGCTGGGAGTATTTTGACTGTTGTCATACAGAAATAATTCCGTTTTTAATTAATGCAGCTTTAACAAACTTTTCAATCTCAGCTGCTTTGGCATCTTCAATCGCTTGTAGGTCTGCTGCTACTTGAGCGGCTTGTACAGGCTCTGTCTCCAAAGCTTTTAATGCTGCTACATTGGCAACACCCGCCGCAATTTTTTTCTTGCGGTCGATATAATCAACAGGCGCAAATCCTTTAATGTAGGTATCTAACTCTTCGCCAGTAATGTATAGGTTATCTTGCGTTATAGGCACATCAATGCAAAATACATACCCGTCAAAAGACACAACAATCTGTCCTGCATCTTCATTAAAATGTTTAATTACATAGTTCATGCTTGTTCCTTTTCAAATGTCATTGCATAGGTAAACCTATAGTTGTCTGCCGAATTTGATTGCGGCCTAATTGCGTGTGGTATTGAACCATCAAACACAATAACTCTTCCTGGCGTATATTTTAACGCTAGCTCAATATCGTTTAAGTCTTCTGAGTAAAACAATGTTTCTCCGTGCCAGTGGTTTTCCCAATCCAAATTCACGTAATAAAGGACAACTAAGCTCTCAGGGTGGGCATGAGGGAAATGCGTATCTGACGGCACTGATAAATTAACCATTGACTTTAGAGGTTCAACACCATTTATATGCTTATTTACTTCTGTGCCCCTTAAAAAAGGTAGCAACCCACAGTTTGCGTTGTCTTCGTCTGAATATACAGAATGTAAAAATTCATACTGCTTTGCTTTAGAGTATTCGCCATCTCGCCAACCTAAAATAAACCTAGAATTTTTAACGAATTCAAATACTTTTGACCTTAGTTGTAACGGTAATAAACCATCAAATATATGTATTTGTTTACCAGAACTTAAAGTATGTGTCTTCATTACGATATGGCTCCGTTACGAGTTCCTGTGTTTATGTACGTTATGTTTGAGTTACCTACAATACAAGCACCTGCACCTCCGCCGCTTCCGCCACTACCGTTATTTCCTCCGGTACCGTTATTTCCTCCGCTACCATAACCACCACCAGAACCGCCAGGACCTCCTTGATTACCACCACCACCAGAACCACCACCACCAGCTGATGTTACTGTACCAGCAGACCCAGCGGTTCCAGTACCAAGACCACCAGCAGTAGGACCACCTGAAGACCCTCCTATACCACCACCGCCACCACCGCCACCGTAGCCGCCTGCTGATTTACCGCTACCATACGCAGTACTACCACCACCGCCGCCACCGCCGCCACCGCCAGCGATTCTATTTAAGTTATTCATCGTAATTGCACGTTGAACTAGCAATGCGTTACCGCCACCACTGCCGCTACTTCCATTGGGGGCTGACGGAAAGCTAGAAGCAGTTCCACCATCACCGCCACGACCTAAAATAGTGCCACTATTAACAATAGTTACTGTATCACCAGTAGCCCACGAAGTATCTACAGTTAAAGCGTATGAACCAGTAGAAGCAGAAGAAACAATTACACCTGAGTTAATAGTTAACGTCATATCTGTTACACCAGCAACGTAGCCAGAAGCCTTGGCGGTATTTAGCGTATAGTTAGCGGTATCGGAACTAATTGTTGCACTTGCAGTGACGCGGTTAGATTTACCTTGCAAATTCTGCATTGAAATTGCGCCAGATGGCACGCCAGCTAACGTACGCACGTTAGTCTGGTTCATAGAGATAGTTGTAGTACCTGCTAAACCAAGTTCTACGTTGACATCATTTAACGATATTTGTCCTGAAGGCGTTGTCATTTAAACCTCTTATGGTGTGCCGTAGGCGGTGATATTGTTAGCAGAAGTAAAGTTACCTGTGGAATCAAGAGAAGCTATAGTGGTTCCGTTGTAACTAAACAACAGTTTTGTACCACTCACAGTAATATTAAAACTACCAGCATTAATGATTTGCGTGGCGTTTGTAGCTGTCACCGCCGTTGTGGCGTTAGTTGCATTACCAGCAGTTACCGCATAAGTAGCGTTTGAAGCTAATCCTGTTAAGCTAGCTGTAATTGTATTAGCCGCGAAGTTACCACTTGAATCCCTAGCAACAATCGTTGAAGCACCGTTAGAAGCACTCGCTGTTGTGTTTGCGTTTGGTAGGATGCCTGATACGTTGCTCTGTAAGTTACAGAAAGTAGTTGCATTTGAGCCTGTACCACCTTGTGTTACAGCTAAAGGAGTACCTAAAGTCAAAGAAGTTAAGTGTGTAACCACATCAACAACGTTTGTTCCGTTGTTATAAACCCACATTGTTTTACCAGCTGGCACTGCAATACCTGTACCGGTAGAGTTCTTAACCGTGATAGCGTAAGTTAAACCGTTGTTAACTACATACACTTTTTCAATGGCTGGAACTATTAAATTCTGTGCTGCAGAAACTGTACCAGTTAAATTTAGACGTAGGTTACGTGCGGTTTGGCTGGCATTTGAATCAGTCAACGTTAGTGTTACGTCAGCACTAGAAAAACTTACGTCAGCAGAACCAACAATGGCTTCTTCAAGGGCCGTGCCTAAGTTAACGTTAGTGACGTTACCCCATGTACCAGAGTTTTCACCCGTGGTCATTAGCTGGATTTTAAGATTCGAATACGTACTTGCCATGTTTAATCCTTAAGCCGCAATCGGCGTCCAATTTGGTGTCTGCGTTGTGTCGATAATACCCCATACCAATGGAGTAGAAACGCCGCCTCTAGCACTTACACCGGTTAAATATACAACAACCTCAGCCGTTACGGCAACTGTTCCAAGTGAAGCAGTGGCTGATAGACCTGTTTCTTCTATATCTGCGTTTGCTTCTGCTACTACAGTGCCTAAGCCGGCTGTTAGCCCAAACCCAGTAACACTAACTGCGTTGTCTGTAGAGAAAGTAACGTCACCTAGAGACCCTGTTGCGTTTACTCCGGTCGGGTATACATTAGCTTTACCGTCTGGCTCCTCAACTCCTAAATAGCCTACCGCTGATACTCCGGTAACAGAAACATCTACAACAATCGCTGATGCTGCAGTGCCGAGAGAAGCTGTTGCGTTCACGCCTGTAACAGTTACATTAGCTTTAGCATCGACTTCTACAGTACCAACATCGTTGGCAGCTTGAAGCCCTGTAACGTTTACTTGTTTTTGTAGGTAGACAGTTACGCTGCCTACTGAACCAACTGCCCCAACTCCAGTAGTGGATGTGTTTGCTGCCGCTCTAGCTACAACGTTACTTAAAGATGCGGTTGCTCCATTACCCTGTACAAATACTGCAATACCGGTTGTAATAGTGCCAACACTACCAGTAGCACTAAGCCCTGTAACTGCAATAGCAATGTTCGCCTGTCCAACACCAGCAAATGGAGCATCTGCGAATGCGTATCCAGCAAACATTATTTAGCCTTTAGTTCAGCGACCTGTGCTTCTAATTCCTTAATAGCTTCAATCAACAAAGGTACTAAGCGTTCGTATCTAACCGTTAAATATTTATCGTCAATAGGCGCAGGTGCTACTACTTCCGGCATAACAGCTTGAACTTGCTGTGCAGATACACCCACTTCTTTTTTGACTTCATAACCAAGGGCTTGAGCAGTTTCATTGGCTTCATAATAGAATCCCTCCAAAGACTTAAGCTTAGCTAAAGCACCGTCAATACCACCCAAACGAGTCTTCAACCGGTCGTCAGAGTAGTAAGCAGTGATGTTGTTAGTTGCGCGAATTTCACCAGACGTACCTGAAGCCGCCGTACCTACACCAAATGAGCCAAACTGTACGTTAGAAGCTGTTCCAACCGCTTGAGGGATACTAATGGTAATTGCAGCAGAGCCGTTGTAAGTCGTGCCTGAACTATAAGTAATACCTGTACCAGCTGTTAAAGCATTTGATACTTGTGTAGCAGTTGTAGCTGTAGTTGCGCTTGTAGCTGATGTTGCACTTGTAGCCGTTGAGGCATTACCGTTTAAAGTAGCAGTAATGGTGCCGGCAGAGAAGTTGCCTGAAGCGTCGCGGGCTACAATAGTTGAAGCACCGTTAGCTGAAGCTGCTGTTGTGGCTGAGTTTGCGACTTTACCAGCAGTTGAAATTGTACTTAAGTAAGTATCTGTAATAGCTGTAGCGTTCCAAGTACCGGCGGTTAAAGTGCCTACACCTGTAATACCTGTGTATGAACCTGAAATACGTCCTGTAGCAACAGTACCCTGCGACAAAGCTGTAGCATTTAAAGAAGTTAACGAACCCCCAGGACCACTAAATCCTGTAACCGCTGTAATTGTGTTACCAGTAAAGTTACCAGAGGCATCACGTGCAACAATAGTTGAAGCGCCGTTAGCGTCAGAGGCTGTAGTTCTAGCGTTAGCTAAAGTACCAGTAGATATACTAGAAGCATTCAGTGTGGATACGTTAGCACCGCTACCGTTTAAAGTACCAATAAAGTTTGTAGCTGATACGTTAGCCGCAGTAAAGTTACCGGAAGCGTCACGGGCTACAATAGTTGAAGCGCCGTTAGCTGAAGCTGCTGTTGTATAGATATTAGCGATTGTGCCAGTATTAATTACGCTGGCATTCATTGCAGTTACGTTTAAGTTAACCGCTGCTGAACCATCGAACGATACGTTAGCCGCTGTTGCGCCACCAGAAATCTGGAAGTTTCTAGCTGTAGTTAATGTAGCTGCTGAACCTGAAATGCTGCCTGTTACGTTAGCAGTAATTGTATTGGCTGAGAAGTTGCCGCTTGCATCGCGAGCTACTATTGTAGAAGCACCGTTAGAACTAGAGGCAGTAGTACGAGCATTAGCCAAAGTTCCGCTAGAAATGTTAGAAGCATTTGTAGTATCCGTAGTAGCTGAAGCTGCTAAACCTGTAATATCAGTAGCCGCTGGCTGCCCCCAAGCTGGAGCTGCTGAAGCAGAGCCATTACCTGTTTGTTGTAAAAACTTCTTAGTGGTTGTTGTATTACCAGATAGCTTAGCTAGTGTATTTGTTCCAGACGCATAAAGAATATCGCCTGTTACATAAGTAGAGTTATTTGTACCACCGTTTGCTTCAGGTAATACGCCTGATACCGCACCAGATGCGCCAAGTGCTACAGCGTTCCATTCGGGGGTAGAAGCGCCCATTACTAGTGATTTGTATTGTGCCCCAGCTGCTAATTTGCTCCAAGTATTTGAAGCAGAGCCGTAGAGCAAGTCACCAGTGGTTACAGTATTTACACCTGTACCACCATTAGTTGGGCCAACTGTACCAGTAAGGGAAATGACCTGGCCGTCAACGTTGATATTTGTACCACCAGTGTAAGCTGGGATAGAACTAAACTCACTAAATGTAATAGCAGTTGAACCAAAAGTAATCGTGCCTGTATTCGCACAGATATAAGAGTGGTAACCTAAAGTATCACCGCTATCAACAAAGAAGTAATCTCCGCCGCCCAAACTGTTTGGGTCGCCTTCAGAAGAAGTATCGGCATCAGATGAACGAGTAAGTACCCAATTCGTAGCGCCGGAACCTACGGTTGTAACTACATAAACCCCGTTTTGTGTGCCTGTTGTTTGCTGCCAAACTAATACTCGGTCATTAACGTTCATTGAAACGCCGTCAATAGACAACGCTGCCTGAGCACCAGAGTTTGTTAGCGTAGCACCAACACCGGAGGTACCGTTATTATAGTTTGCGGTTAAGTTACCTGTAGTAGCAACAAGTACAGGCTCGTGTACGTGGAACCCGTTTGATGTAGCATCGTCTACATATTGTTTAGTTACAAGAACTGTATTATTCGCCGCTGCAGCAATGTTACCTGCTGTATAAGCAAGGGCGTTTAGGGTTGTTACACCGGTAATATTTGTGGTACCAGCTACGTTTAATGAGCCAGCAAGTGTAGTGCTTAAGTTTGTACCAAAGGTAGCAACAGTGTTATTAGTGTTAAAACCACCAGCAAACACTTTAACTGCACCGTCACCAGAACCAACAAATAGTGGTGATGTGTTTGAACCGCCATCACCATAGCTAATTACATAGCCAGAGTTAGGTGTAAAGATTGGATAGGTAGCAGAGTTATAGTTACCGCTATTAATACCCATGTCGGCAAAGAACGTATTGCCGTCTGTCTGACTGTTATACGCAACAAAGTCGGCTGAAGCATTAGAACCTGTGCTTTGGTTTAAAGCATATACCTGGGCAAACAAATCAATATTGCCAACAAACTTGCCTAACTCAGCTGGCAAAGAAGGTAATGTAACTACGTTAGACCCAACAACAGTAATCGGACCCGCATTAATAAGCGTTTCGCCGTTTGCCTGTTCGTAAATGGCTTTTTCGGCTGGGTAAGTAATAAATACTTCTTTGTCACCAGCACTAAATACCGTCTTAGAGCCCGCATTTGAAGAGGAGAGAACTGTGTCTCTGGTTAAAGTACCACTGGAATAAGTTCCAAGACCAACTTCCCACTCATCAGTAACACCATTAGTAGTGTTATGAATACAGTAGTAAGTCGTAGAACCATTAGGTACGCAAGAAGCGAACGTGCGATACCCACCAGGATAAGCACCGCTAAGAGTAACTGTGCCGTTACCTGTAGTTGTACTTATCTCACGAACTCTATCCTGCAGTACTAAAGCCATAGTAGCCTCTTAATTAAGCGATACGAATAATTGCGCTTGTAGCGTCAAACGTTGGGAAAATGATTGTGAAGTCACCAGCAGTTGATGTCTTGTCACCACCAAAATCCAATACGCAAACAGCAGCATTAGTTAGAGCTGAGTTTGAGTTATCACGAGCAGAAGGTGTGCTGTTGTAAATCAAAGCGCCGCGAGCTGTTGTAGTTACGTTTGAGAATGTTAAATCGCTAAAGTCAGTAAAGCCTGTACCAGCAGTAGCGTTAGTATTTGTTGTACCAACACCTGTGTTAGTTAAGCTTTCGCCGCCGGCAGTAACACCAGAAGCTTCGCCTGAAGAAGTGTAAGCTGTTGTATTAGCATCCAATGAAGCTGAAGATGTGTACAAAGCTAGTTTAAAAGTATCAGCGCCGGATTGTGCTGAAGGACGGAAATCGTGAACACCTAACAAAAGCTGAGCTTTGAAAGACGTGCACATTGCTTGAGTAATAGCCATTTAAGGACTCCTTAATCTTTTAATAAAATAGTTAACTCAGGATAACCAGCTTCTCTTAAACGATTGGCAATGGTCGTACGGTCTGAGCGGACCGCTTGTTGCAAATACTGTATCAAAACAACCCGTAAGTTGTTCTTAAATGCTTCTGCCTGGTCACGAATCACAGGGTGTGACTTAGAACCAACATAAACAATCTTGTCTAGGGCTTGTTCGGCTAACTCTTCTGGGGTAAAACCACGCCCAGATGTCGAAAGCACCGTAACATTGCCACCTATAAAACCGTCTACTGTATCTAAGTTCATTGTACTTGTACCCTTGCTTGAAGCGTTCTATAAGTATCTTGACGATTTTTACCTTCGCCAAGTTGTTTTAACGCCATTAACGCTTCATTGTAGCGCGCGGTGTAATTAGCAATTACATCCGTTTCGCCTTTCATGAAAGTATATGCTTCCAATAGACAGCCGTAAAGTAAAACAGAATCAAAGTTGTCACCTAGCCAGCTTGTACCAGCAGTAACAATAGATTCTGGGTATTTGTAGTAGTGCAGCTCCATGTTGTAACTAGCGTCTGGTGTCGGTCCTAGAATAAAAGTCGTGTTATCAAAAATGGCATAGTAAGCTGGAACTCCTGTATCTGTCGGTACAGGGTATGCCTGTCTAATGAACTCTACATCTTTATTTAGCAAATAAGTTTGCGCACCAGTAACGGGGTCAATAACTGCCAAAGAAAAAGCGGACAACCATCCGGCGGGGAAGTTCAAATATTTATTGTTAGCTGTTGTACTACCAATTACGTTTACGCGGCCTAATGGCAACTGAACCGAGTTATAAATACGCTGTTCAGCTTGGTCAATAAAGGTATTAATCTGCTCTGTACCAGTAAAGGTCGCAGTACCAGAACCAGCCGTATCCGTCCAATCTTGATTCGGAAAGTCGTTTTCTACGTAACTTTTTATGGTTTCAAACAGCTGACTATAGTTCATTCGGGTTTACCCTTAAGCCATTGGCCCACGAGCGATGCGGCCTTTAGTTGCGCAACCATTACCGCGAGTTTCAACACCCTCAGTTTTAGTGCCCTTACCAGTTGTTTTACTGATGTTACCAACAGAGATATTCATTTCGTCCATGGCTCTAGCGCCTGACGTATCTTTGATAGCACCAGCTACGGTCACTTTTTTTCCTGACATTGTGTGTGGTTCTGCGTAAACAGACGCAGGCCCAACCTCTTTGCCGTCACGCTTCATACTGTATTTAGCCATGATTAGCCTCTCTTTTGGTTAGCTACTTTAGCTAAGCCGCGACCCAACTTCAACATCTCTTCATTGGTCTTACCGCCGCCTGAGCCTTTACCTTTACCACCTTTTTGTACGCCTACGCTTGGGCCTGTATCACCAAGGTTCTTACCTTTGGTCTTGCCCTGCTTAGTTACGCCATCAGCGCCTTTTTTAAACATGATTAACTCCTAAGTTATTGTTACCGTTACTGTACCTACTTGTGTGCTACCTAGCAAGCTATTTGGCGTAAGTCCGTCGTCATAGCCCATACCAACCGGGTTCCACCCCCACTGAATCTGCCTACTACCTTGTGTTGGGTCTCCATACGCATCTTCGGCGGAGCCACCGTTCACATCAATCTGCAGACCTGTGTAACCAGCTTGGTAGTACGAGTTGTCTGGACGCGGTGCACGTAATGCTTGCGGGTCTTCAACAGGGTACATACCTAACTGCAATTGTGGGTGGTCTGGGTCCCAACAAGCCTTACACACTTTAATCTGGTACGGTTTGGTCTTAATAATCTCCGTCTTCAAGTCTTTTAGCTTAAAACGAAAATTGCAGCGGTCACACTGCGATATAGCCCATTTACCAGATGCAAACCTATTTGGCATGTCTGCCTTTAATTAATATACATGCGACGTGGTACAAACCGAATAGCCGCCTTCTCGCGGTCTTCATCGGCAGCCAACTGCCAAGCTTCATCGTACTGTTGTTTTAGAACAGGTAGACGCTCAGCACCGCCAGGAATCTTAAGAGCTAAGTAATATGCCAAACCAGCCACCATACACGGCAAGAAGCGGAACGGTACGTCCATCGTGTTAACACCATTACCTGCATCATGAATGCGGCGTAGTCTCCAGTACACAAACGTATAGTACGGGTCTTGCGCACTACCTTGGTCAGGTGTAGGCCACACAACAATCTTAGGGTAGTTAACGCCTGCAGGTGGTGTTGTGGTCGTGGTACCGGCGTAATCAGCACCAGATTGACGATTTACCCATACCTGAATAGGTCTGGCTTGTTGTAGCTTGTTTGGGATAGTAGCGTATGTTGAAACTGAAATACGCGTAATTGTTAAGTCTGCTTGATTATTTACTTGACCTGCCTGTGTACGAATAACGTGCTCAAGCAAATCTACTGTATCTACAGGTAAGTCATACGTGCTTTGACCTTGAACCAGAGGAATCTGCCCCTGCTCAATAGTCCACATATTTATGCCGCGGTTAGACCAATCAGCAAAAAGTAGGTTGAGGGAGCGACGCGCAGTGCGCAAATCGTAGCCAGTACGAAGCTCTGAGCCACAACGCTCAAAAGCCTCTTCTACTAACTCAGAGAGGTCTAGATTAAAGGTAGCTGTTGAAACGACAGTCATTTACTTAACCTTTCTAAACGGTTTGACTTTCTTTTTAATGCTAGCTGGCTGGGCTACAAACTGTTTTCCAGCTGCTTTTCCTGCTCTTTTTGCTCTGGTTGTCGCTGCATATTCAGCAGGTGACAACGCTTTGATTGCTTTTTCTGGCAAGTATCGTTCTCCAGTGTCACTTGAACGCTTCCCAGACTTAGTCGTCCACTTTTGAGCGGTCCAGGACTTAAGAGAGCGCTGACTTTTTGCAAGGCCACTCACTTACTTATACCCACCGCCAGAAGCTTTGTACTTCTTAGCTAACAGTTGCGCCTTACGAGCACTCCACTGACCAGCAGCGGTGCCCTGAACGGCTGAGTTTTTAATGCTCTCAAACAGAGCTTTGCGCTTGCCTGGTTGGGTGTAGTTGCCAGCAGCATTGACTTTAGACTTAACTTTGCCGCCTTCAGCGTAAAGCTCTACGTCATTCGGGTTGTCTTTGCGCTTGATAATTTTTTTACCAGGCATTTTGTTAGGCATTATTGCGCCCATACCACGACTTGCTCTCATATTAAGCCCTTGTCTTTCCACGGATTGCGCATCCGTCAGCACGTGATGATGCACGTGATGAAGCTGATTTAACTTTACCACCGGACTTGTAGTTCATCTTGTTCATCTTAAGCATTTTATCCATTGGCATACCACCGCCACCACCCGCACCACCTTTTAAATAGCCCATCTCGCGCAACTTAGCACGAGACTCTTCCACAGCCGCCTTACCTTCAGCAGCTTTAGCCGCAGCAACGTTCTTATCCGCCTGCATCTTTTTCAAGACGCGTTGGGCTTCAACTTCAGTCTGGTAGGGGTTAGCTGTGTACTCGTCCATGATTACTTCTTGCCTTTGTACATACCGCCGCCACACATAGCAATCATCTTGCCTTTTGTATGGCCTTTAGTTACACAGCCGTCAGCGCGTGTTACACCACCACCGGCCATTTTGTGCATACGCTTCTCATGACCTTTAACAGCCTCGGCTGCCACTTTTTTCATCATGGGTTTATCTTTTGCGATATCTGAATGTTTCATGGTTAGCAAGCCTTTCCGCCTTTAGTCATTTTCTTAACTGGTTTCTTAGCCATACCGCCTTTTTTCATTGGCATAGCCGCTTTAGCTGGCTTTTTAGCAGCAGCTTCTTTTTTCTTTGCAATCATTTCCATAAATGGGTTTGCTTTTTTCATGATTCCGCCTTCTTTAAATTTACGGCCTTTATCGGCCTGGTTAAACTCTTTGGCGACACTTACTGGAACGCCAACCTTCTTAGCAAACGCAGGGTTGTGTGCTGCGGCAGCCATTAAATTATGCTGTGCTTTACTCTTGCTCGGCATCTTTTTTACCTAAAAGACCTTGAATGGTGTCGGTTTCGTAAATACGGATACCAGTCCAAACAATGGTAAATAATGCTGCTATGGCTGGTAGTACTTCCACAAGGGCTCCCAATACAGTTACGACAGACAGGCCATCTAAAATATGTTTAGTTGTTTCGTTAAAATGGTCTTTCATACCATGCGCCCTTTAGTCTTACCGCGAATTTCGCAGCCACCACCTTTAACTGAACCACCTTCTTTGCAATTCCAAGCTCGTAAAGACTTGTTAATGCGTGAATCTGGGTCGTTAGCTGTTTTGGCTGAGGTTAGTTTCTTTTTCATACCCTTCATACGGGCACAGAAAGAATCACGACGTGGGCCGCCCTCTGGTTGAGGAGCTTTTAAACCAGGTTTCCCTGGGTTAGCCGCATTGTAAGAAGCCCGACCCTTAGCGTTTAAACCGCCGGATTCGGACTTGCCTTCTTTACGTTGCCACGCAGGAGTCTTAGCCATAAAACACCGTAACAGGCATATCCGCTGGAGTTGTTGCATAAATACCGCTGTCGCAACGAATACCTTCCCCAGGAACTAACACGTTAGTAACTGTAGCGTCACCAGCCGGAGCAACAAAGCTAAAGCGTATTGTGCCACCTGAGCCGTCACGCAAAACTAAAGTACCGCCAGCTGCAGGAATAGCAACTACCATACCTTTAATACGAGCAGGACCAGCAAATACAGCGGCATTAGTTTGGCCAGCGGCTATAGCCGTGGCCTTTACGTCATATTGCATCGCCATGATGCTCTCCTAATTAAGCTGTTAGGTTATTAGCTTGCAAGTAAACAACAGTAACTGTTGCAGCACCTGTGCCGTCGCCGTCAGTAGCTGTGAAATAAGCGTTAACTTGTAAGTCTGTAGCGCCTACGTCAGTAGCTTGAACTTCTAATGCGGCAGCGTGTGTTGTAGCTACAGCTTTAGCGTTAGTAGAAGTCATGAAAGCATTTGTGTTGCCTGTGTAACCAACAGTAATAGTTGCAGCATTAGTGTCTGTGCTACCTGTAGTTACGTTTAGGATACAGTCAATAATCTGTGAATTTGCTGGAACGACAGCAACTGCTGTGTTTGCAGATGTACCAGAAATATCAATAACAGCTGACTGAGCCATTACTACATAACCAACGTTAGCTACGTTTGTACCAACTGTTGTGCCTGTTGTGTTGAAAATATTGCCAGCTTTGACTGGACCTGAAAAGGTAGTTGTACCCATTTAATACTCCATATAGTTTGGGCTTATCAGTCGATATGGCGTCTGCCGGGGCAGTCTAATAAGCCGGTTATTCCCGGTTTTCTCAATATTACTCTAAATAAAAATAAATGCAACAAAAAAGGCAGCCGAAGCTGCCTTTTTCTTTTAGCACATTAAGCGCCTGGTGAACCGTACATACCCAATGGGTCTGACCAACCGAATGAATAACGCTCACGAGACTTGTAACGTACGTTACCTGTGTCGAAGTCGCCGTCCATAGAGTTGCTCAAAGGCATACGTTCAAAATGCTTCATACCGTTAGGTACGTCAGTAGTTAAGAACCATGCATTTGTATCGGTCAAATAGTGGTTAATTGCGTAACCTTCTGGGATTGAACCGTTGTTCTTGATAGCGTTGATGTCGTTATCAGCTGTACCAACACGTAGGTTAGTTTCCAACAAGCGTGTTGCAACGAATTGCAATGCTGGTGGGATGATTAACTTGCGTGGTTGAGCAGCAATCAAAAGACCGCGTTCGTCTGTCCAAGCAGCGATTTGAATAACAGCATTTTCCAATGATGTTTCGTTCAAGTCAGCAGCAGTAGTAGGACGGTTGCTGTTAGTGCCACCAGAAACTAGTGGGTGAGCTGTAGAGAACAAAGTAACGCCGTCACCACCAGTGTAACCAGCAGTAAAGCCGTTGTTCAACACAGAAGCAGCTTTAACTTGCTTTGTGTAAGCCATAGCACGAGCCAAAGCCTTTGTATAACGGCCAGATAGGCTGTCGTACAAGTTATCTTCAATCGCTTCTTCAGTGATTGAGAAACCTAAGGCGATAGTTTCGTGGTTGTAGCGAGCTGTAAAAGCTTCCTGTGCGTTGTCATAAGCAATCGCAGCGCCTTCGTTTTTAACTGGGGCAGCTGAGAAACCAGACAACTTTGTTTCTTCTTCGAAGCTACGCTCAGATTTCTCTGTTTCGTAGATTTCTTTATGCTCTTCGCCGTAACGCTTGTATTCTAATCCGAACAAAGCGTTCAAACCTGGGAGCAACTCTTTAAGTAGTTGTGCGCGAGAAATAGCCATTTTTTAGCTCCTATTAAGACGCGTTGTTACCAAGCGTAACTTCTAATTGTGGCTGATTGAACTTAACGATTACTTCTGTGAAAGCAGTAGAGTTAAGTGCGGTCTCAGGAACAACGTCGACTACGCGTACTGGAAGAATAGCTGTGTTAGCAGCAGAGCCTGAAATTACTGATAAACCTGAGTCACC
>JACCDO011912188.1_pt1 | contig 18228 bp, 11 predicted proteins | sample 7446101 | NCBI WGS metagenome assembly JACCDO01 (sample SAMN15323440, study PRJNA562643) | freshwater metagenome | isolation source: river surface water | place: USA:Blue River Watershed | collected 2017-08-16 | reverse complement strand
GACATAAGAGATAGAATGATTAAATCGGCATCTAGTCCATTAATAATAATATTTTCTGAATTATCTTCAATTAACATTTTAATTTTTTTGAATATTTTATGCTCGCCCTCACCTGATTCATTACTTCCGCTATAAATAATTTCTATATTATGAGTCGAATATCTAATCTTATTATTCATATAAACATTTAACTTTTTCATAAAAGATGTTCCGGGCGTAATAGCATTTGTGTCCCACACTGGTTTATTAATATAGTCCTTGTCCAATTTATTTCTATAAATATTTAGATATCTGCGTTTTCTCTGCTGGATAATTTTAGCAGTTGGCGCTACGCCATCGGCGCATATAACATATTTTGTTGCCTTATAAATATCAATATATTCTTCTACTTTTTTCCAAATACCTTCTAAAATCAATTCATCGATTTCTGATTCTGTTAAAGATTCTGTGGTTTTATCTTTAAGAATCTTTTGAGCAACTGTATGAATTATACCGTTAAAATCAATACAATAAATATCTGTTTTTACTGGTTTATTATTATCTAAAATATTTTGATATTTTTTTGTCAACGAATAAAAATAATAAGGAATACCCATAATAATTTATTATGTATATATTCTATTGTATTTATATGATTATCATTTTTTATTTTTCTTTATATGATAATAGAATATATAAATAAAATAATGAGAACTCGTACTATAAATATAAATGACATATTTTTTGGGTCTGAACAATCAAAATATGCGGGGATAGCGTTATTTATGACTATTTTAATATTATGTATGATAATATTATTTAGCAGCAGCAGAATACCTATAGGCGATAGATTTATCTTTGTATTATTTATATTGATAATATCTGTGCCTTCTATATTAATGTCATTGTTTGAATTAACTTGTATAGTTACTGGCGGTAATTCTACGACTAGATGGTGGTGCTGGTTATTAGCATGGGTATTATCTGTTATCATAATTGTATATTGCGTTATGATAATAATATCTATGTTAATATCAATGTCGGAATATGATATGGCGAATGACAGATTAGATTATGCTATTGATAAAAATAAAATGAATAAGGAAGATGCTGATATCTATGCTAAAAAATTAATTAAACAACACGAAATGAATAAATCGCAAGAAAATCAACGCGAAAACGTAGTTTATCACACTCCTATAATATCCAACAACCCTCCTCGTGATTCTCCTCGCACACACGATTCTCACGGACCTCATCCTAATCATGATATGAATGCGTCATTACATGGCGCTGAATCTCAACCTCCTCATTATAAAGAACCTAAAGTTAAGGAAATGAATAATATGCCCTATCCTAAAATATCATCAGATGTAGAAAGTGATGATATGTATATGACTTATCCTCCTTCGGATAATATGCAAAAACCTACAGTTTCGCACCCTGTTAAATCTATCACTCAATCTTCTCCGGCGAATAATTTAACTTCTTTCAATGGTTATGACAATTCTGATAATTATTCATCCTATTAAATTACTTAATATTATTTTTATGATATAATAAATACATTTAAGAAATGTTTAATATTATATATTAATGTTATTAATTATATATTAATGAAAAAAAAATATGATGAGACTAATAAGAAAAATAATTATTTTCGTCCACAATGTTGTCGCAATTGTGGATTAAATGGACATTTATATAAGGATTGTCCGCATCCTATAATGAGTTTTGGAATTATATGTTATAAAATTATTAATAATGAAATTAAATATATTATGATTCAGCGCAAGGATAGTTTATCATTCATGGAGTTTGTAAGAGGCAAATATAACATAGAAGATGATAAGTATATAATAAAATTAATTGAATATATGACGGATTCGGAGAAAAAACTATTACTGACAAATAGTTTTGAACAAATATGGAATTATACTTGGTGTCAAATAAATCAGGGGACATTTAAACATACAAAGGAATACATAGATTCAAAAAATAAGTTTGAAATTATTATGAATGATAGTAATATTAAGAATTTATTATCTATTAAAAATGTTAATAATAATAATGAATCTGAACAAGAATGGGGATTTCCTAAAGGAAGAAAGAAATTGAAGGAGTCGGATATTGATTGTGCCGTAAGAGAATTTTGCGAAGAAACGCAGTTAGATAAAAATGATATAGAAATAAATAAAAATATAATTCCATTTCAAGAAATATTTTTTGGCACAAATAACATATTATATAAACATGTATATTATATAGCAAAAATTGTTAATGATGATGCCGAAATACAATTAGATAATACATGTATAGAACAGATTAGAGAAATAAGATCGTTAAAATGGTTTAGTAATGAAGAAGTATTAAATCATATTAAAAATCATAATACTGAAAGGATTAAGATATTCAAAAAAGCCCATAGCGTAATAAATAATAATAAATCTTTAATGTAAATAGATAATGATTAAAATGAAAAGTTGTCCTGAAGGCAAAGTTCTAAATCCAAAAACGGGCCGTTGTATTAAGAAAGAAAATCTTGAAAAGCAAAATAAGGCTACTGTTCCCGCGATAAAAGAATGCCCTGAAGGCAAAGTTCTAAATCCAAAAACGGGCCGTTGTATTAAGAAAGAAAATCTTGAAAAGGCAGCCAAGGCAATAAAACCAGCCAAGACAGCCAATAAGACGAAGATGCCTATAAAATCTAATAAGTCATCTTCGTCGTCTTCAAAGAAATATAGTAAAGGTTCTGATATAGATTTATATTATCCTGACATGGATGATAGTGATTTTGGTAAGAAAATAGCAAGAAATAAGGAGTTTTCAATACATAAGATAAATAAGTTTCCTATTATAAGAACTATAGAAGATTTTAATAAAGTCTCAAATGAATTATGTGGTAAATTTGAAATTTCATTATATCAACATTTCATAAGTCAATATATGTCTTATAGAACACCATATAGAAGTATCATGTTATATTATGGCGTTGGAGTAGGAAAAACATGTACTGCTATTACATTAACAGAATCATTATTATCAACAAAAATAATGGATACTACAGAACCTCATATATGGGTAATAATGCCACAAGCATTAGAAGATAATTTTAATAAAGAAATATTTAACTACGATTTTAAAACATTTAAGGAATTATTAAATCAATGTACTGGAGATAATTATGTTAAATTATTAAATATATATGAAACTGAATTTAATAAAGAAAAGGATAAAAAGGATAATCATAATAATATTAAAAATTTATTAAAAAGAAGATATGAGATATTTACATATGATAGTTTTATGAAACGTATTAATGAAAAATACAAGGATAATATTGTTGAAAATAAGATTATAATTATAGATGAAGCGCATAATATCAGAAGTACAAATAATAAGGAGAAGGGTACTTATACTATACTAAAAAAAATATTAGAAAATGGAAAAAATAATAGATTGGTTTTATTGTCTGCAACCCCTATGTATAATGAACCCAGGGATATATTAGACCTTTTTAATTTAATGTTAATAAATGATAAGCGCAATAATATCCTAACTGAAAATCACAAGATATTTAACAACAATAATAAATTGAAATTTGATGATAAAACAAAAAATTTAATAAAAAAATTATCGTCAAATTATATTTCTTATTTAAAGGGTAAGAATCCTTTTACATTTGCTTTAAAATTAAAGGCGTCTTCAAATACTGATATAAAAATATTGGAAAATGAACCTACAAAAGACCCTTCTAATAAACCGATACCTTCTAAAGAATTAGATTGGTTAAAATATATAAATGATGATATTGTAATTTCAAAATTAGGAATATTTCAGAAGAATAAAATAGATAAGTTGAAAAATGTGTTAAACAAAATAAATTATAATAATGTTGAGGAAAATGACGAAAATGAGGAAAACGACGATTTTGAAGAAAAATCGCAAAGCGCCCAAGGCGTAAAAAATCAAAATATGAAATTATTACAACCTATGAACATCGTATATGATACTGATATAGGTAAAATTGGTTTTAATACGTTTTTTAGAAATGTTGAAGGTGGCGCGAGTATATCTGTAAAATATGCCGAAAAATATCAGAACGCATTATATCCGACCGAAGAATATTTAGGAAAATATTCTGGTAAATTTCTAAATATTTGTAATATAATTAGAAAATCAGAAGGAATTGTTGTTATATATTCGCGATTTGCGTGGGCCGGTATAATACCCCTAGCAATTTGCTTGGAACATTTAGGTTATACCCGCGAAGGTACAAACAATATATTGAAAAACCCTGATATAGTAAAAGATAAACCTAAATATAAAGATGTTAGTAATCCGAAATACTGTATATTAACTAGTGATAAAAAAGAAATAATGGGTTCTACAACTATTAATAATTTGATAAAGAAAATTAATGATGAAAAAAATATTAATGGCAAAGATATAAAGGTAATCTTAATAACACAAGTTGCTAGCGAAGGTTTGAGTTTTTATAATTCTCGCGAAATTCACTTAATAGAACCATGGTATCATTTTAATAGACCCGAACAAATCATTGGGCGCGGAATTCGTAATTGTAGGCATCAAAAATTGCCTTTTGAAAAACGTAATGTCACTGTATTTATGCACGCCAGTGTAAATGATGATAAAGAAACAAAAGATACAGAATCGATAGATATACACGCTTTGAGAATATCAACGCGAAAATATATAGAAAGTAAGGAGATTGACAAAATAATATCTAGTAATTCTCTGGATTGCTCTTTAATGAAAAATCTCAATTATTTTCCTAAAAATATATTTGAAATGGAAAAAGTAGATATTTTAACATCTCAAGGAAATAGAATAAAATATGAGTTGGGAGATAATATAGACCTAGAACCTTCGTGTGGTTATGATACAGATACTTTAGATGATTCGGGATATAGAAGCGATGTCTATAAACATCTTTTAAAAAGAACTAAAAATATTATTAGAAATAAATTAATTAAATTAATAGATAATAATATATATTATATTTCATATCAAGATTTAATAAAGGATATTGACGCCGACGAAGATATATTAATATATGCTATAAATAAATCAATACGACCAAATGTATTGATTGATAATTATTATATAGAACATCATAATAATGGTATTAAGATAAATCTTATTAATGAAATCGACGGAATAGATGGAGTTGATAAAATTAAAATAAAGATTAATGATGATGATATAAAACAAGGTGTTGATAATGATTTTAAGGAAAATGCTAATGATAATATAGATAGCGTATTAAAAATAATAGATTTTAAGTATGATAATATAATTAAAGATACTATATCTATTTATCTAACTTTAAATGATAAGCAATTTAAATATTTAGTCGAATATATTATAACTAATTATAGTGAATTAAAAGAGAAAAATATATTACACGCGGTTAAATGTTTAGATTCGCAAGGAGTGCTTATTAGAAATAATGAACTACCCTCTTATAATAAGAATAATAATCAAAATTACATAGGATATATTAATATCTATAATATAGAAAATAAGGGCAACGATGATATTAAGAATCTTGATATATCATTATATAATTATAAAGAGAAGAAATGGGTAGAAACGCTAACTATTACAGAACAGAAAGAGTTCGCTAAAAGTCGCAATGGTAAAATAAAAGAGATACCTGAAAATATGGAATTAGAAGATACTCCTTGGGGTATTATAGAGCCTCAATATTTTAAGAAAGAAGGTCTAGTTAAAAATAATTTTAAAATTTTTTCAACAGATGCTGTCGTCGGCAAAGGTAAAAAGATTGGGCGCGTTTGTTCTTTCTACAATAAAAAAGAGCATCATACTTTTATTAAACAGTTGGAAAAAGGCAAAGTATCTCCTAAAAACTTCAAAGATATTAAAGATTTACTATGTAAGCATATCGCGTATAAATTAATGGAAAATAAAAAACTAATTTTATTACCATTATATAAACCAACAAAGATATAAATTGTATTATGATATCATAATAATACCATTATTTTTATTATAAATAATATTATTATTATTATATACAACACATTTATCAAATAAGAATGATATAAATAATGCCGTCGATTTATTAAATCTATCATTAGCAATACCCGACATTATTTCAGCACTCTTTGTCATACCAAAAACTTTAGCAAATTCTTTCGATGATATAAAATTAATTATTTTATCTCTTACATCATCTCTAAATGTATCATATGATAACGATTCTTCTAAAATAATTTTCATAGGACCAACCTTCTTATCTTTGGTATTTTTAGAAACTCTTGAAACTTTAGTATCTCTTGGTTTAATAGTATTAACTCTATGATCCACTACAGCACGCATCTTATCTACAGGGATATTAGCAATATCTAATTCTACAGGGGCAACACAATTTCTATCTTCGAGGATAGAATTGCGGGACTTGCCTACAGGGATATTAGACTGATTAATATCTACAGGGATAATAGCGTGAACTCTGTCAGAAGGAATAGTAGTATTAACTAATTCAACCTTAATCCTATTATTAGGAACAGGGATAACTTTAAGAACTTTAGGAACACTAGAATCTATATTACAATTTTTTTGAATCTTTTCTTGTTCTGGAATGTATTGACAATACTTTTCATACAATACAGGGGTATGACTCTTCCATATAATATTATTTTCTTTAGACTCTGGTAATTTACTTTTTAGAAGGTTAATCATACCTTAATATATGACGTTATTTATATATCAATTTTTATTTATTTAATGACATTTTATATCTTTTTTATGTTGGTAATGTTGTCATGTTATTACGTATTCTTCATATTTTAATTCATTCTCTAATATATTTATAGGGGTAATAGTATGTTTCATGAATTTTTTTTTAAGTAAATAGAATTTCATACTTGAAGAAAATTTTTGTCTTATATTATTATCTACAGTATCATGTTCTACTATCTTGCTATTATTATCTGTTTCCTTAATACTAATAGTTTCATTAAGCAGATTTTTCATTAATTCATATTTAGTTATTTCATTTTGTGATTTAATACAAAATAGTATATAATCATTAAGTTTTTTTAAAGTTTCTTCATTTAACCAATTTAAATTAATAAAAACACCATTGTTATTTTTAGTATAATTTTCTCCCGTTTCTAATATTATCTTAAATAATTCTATAATTTCAACATTTGTTAATTTATTGACACTGGTTTGTATATTTTTACACAATTCTTTTTTATTCATTATATATAAATAAGTATGTATACTATTTATATATAAATAAATATGTATATATTATTTAATCAAAGTCAGAATAATAAGCAGTGTCATTGGATTCACTAAACTGTTCATCGTCTAATTCTTCTAATTCGTCTTCTTCTTCCTCTTCCTCTTCTTCTTCTTCATCTTCCTCTTCTTCTATATCCTCATCAAAGTCAAGGTTTCCTCCAACATTCTTAATACCTTTATTTTTAAATTTATAAATATTTTCTTCATCATCTTCTTCATCATCATCATTATAGATTTCAATTCCGTCATAATTACCTTCATCTATTTCAGAATTGTTTTCTTCATCTATTGACAAATTATCATCATCTATTTCTTGAACTTGAACTACGTCATCTTTATCTTTAATAATTTTACCGACAATAGATATCATTTTGTCATATAATGTGAATTTTTTTCCACATACTTGAACATTAACATGGTCTCCGATTTTAATATTATCTATATTAACATCAGATTGTATTCCTGAAGTAATTTTAGGAATAATAACTTCTAAAATCGCCATATCTTCGTATATACCGATTGCTCTTAATCCTAAATTATTCTTCGCTTTAATCTCGCATTTAATAATAGAATCTTGTGCCGGATTACATATTTCGGCAATACAATTTAAGTCAAATGCGACATTGCCATTTAAATGCGATTCTTTAAAATATCCAGCGGATCTTTTAATAACCTTAATACTGTCTTTTTTGATATAACCATGTTTACTACAACAGTTTTCTAATGTACTTTTAACCTTGTTATAAACTATTGAGTCAAAACTTGCTGTCATTTCAGAGGGTGTAAGAATAATAGTAGTATTGAACTTAATAGGCATAAACATTTTATTGACAGGCATTATAAATATGTTATTAATCTATAAGAATATATCATTTTTTTATTTATATATTAAAAATTGATATATAAAATCTATAATATCTATATTTATTAGAGAATATACATAATGGAAATATTAAAAGACGATGAAATATTTTCAATTATTGATACACATATTTCGCTAAATGAAGAAAATAACAGCGAATGTTTAATAAAATTAAGTAATTCTGGCGAATGGAGCGAAACAGAGTTTAATAATTTCATAAATGTTATGAAAACCGAAAAATATGAAGAAAATATTGAGAAACAGGCGCTAGAAGTAATTATTAAAGACTATATATTGGAAATATGCGAAAGTAGCAATATATTAAAATATTCGCAAAATCCCACGTATATTAATTATGATAATAAGGATGTATCATGGTATAAATATAAAACACTTTTGAAACATAATTGTGATAATTTATTTAATTCAAATTTATTATTCAAATCAACAGTAAAAAAATCTATTACAAAAGAAAATATTCCAGATAATTGGAATAGCGAGAGAAAATTTTTTAAAATTAATAAACGTATAATTTATACTGATAAGAAAACAAATATTCGATTTATTGTAAATATTTGCAAATGTAATAAATATGATTACGAAGATACTGATACTGACGAATTACATAATAATATAGCAAATTCCAAGATTATTAAATCTCCGCAAAGATATGAGTTTTTCCTCGATATAACAAAAGCATCCAAAGATAATATATTACAAGGTTTGATTAAAATGGAGCAGGCGTTATATATGTCTCCTTTCATAATATCAAAGAAACAGCAGGCAGATATTATTGTAAAATATTCAGGTCTAGTTTCTAAAGACATTAGTGTACGTTATAATAAAAATATTAACATAGGGAATAATAAAAAATCTGATTCTGATAAACCCGTATTATTAACTCCTAAACCTATAACTTTAGAGAAATTTAATATTCTAGAACCAGACGAATATACTGGCATAAGTATATTATCAGAATATACTGTTACAGAAAAAGCAGATGGCGAGCGTTTGCTTATGTTCATAGATGATATAGGAAATGTATATCTTATAGATAATACATATAAGGTGTTTGATACAGGTCTCCGTTCTAGTAAAGAATTATATAATTCGCTTATTGATGGAGAATATATTTCTTGCGATAAAAGGACTGATAAATCTAGCACAGGGTTATATGCTGCTTTTGATATGTATTATTATGGTGGCAATAGAATTACCAGTCTTCCATTAATCGAAGATGACTCCAAGGAAGAAAGTCGATATAAATATTTAGTAAATACTAAAAAATACATTAAATCGCGCGATGGAGATAATTCTGTAAATTACATAGTGAAGGAGCACATATATAGTAAGAATATATTAAAAGATTGTGATAATATATTAAAAAATGTATCGAAATACCCGTATAGCATAGATGGTTTAATATTTACTCCGGCAAAATTGGCGCGACTATCCTATTATAGTAATAAACCCGTGGAAATAACTAGAAATCTTAAATGGGATAGAGTGTTTAAATGGAAACCTCCAGAGCAAAACTCAATAGATTTCTTTGCGAAATTTGGAAATATTATTATGCTAGATGGGGTGAAATATAGAGAGGTCTCTCTAATGGTCGGATATAATTCGAAGCAGTATGGAAAGTATAATATAAACGACGCATTGCGAGAAATATATGATAAGGAATATAGAGAAAAAAATACAACTTATAAATATAGTCTAAAATTGTTTAAACCGGATAAATATTATTCGGTGGGTATTGAAAAATCTTATATAAAATTAAATTCTAGGGATGAAGCGCGTTGCGAAAGTGGAGAATTAATAGATGGTGATAAAATTATTGAATATAGATATTTATTAGATGAAAATATATCTCCGTCAATGCGATGGATTCCCATGCGTTTGCGTGAAGATAAAATGAGAATCTATAACATGGGAGAAATTTCTAAAACTGCGAATGATTATTCGGTCGCTATAAATATATGGGGTTCTATTCATAATCCTGTGACTGAAAGTATAATTCGCGGCAAAGCGCCTATAATAAAAGTGGATATAAACAACGAGTTGTTACAAGCAGATGATGTATATTATTCGCGAAAAATTAATAGAGATGAGTTGTTATCTGTGAATATGCAGCAGTTTCATAATATTTGTATTAAAAATATGTTATATGCGCAGAGAAAAAACAAGGGAGGGTTGCTAGAATTGGCGTGTGGCGAAGGCGGAGATATGAATAGATGGATTAATAACGATTATAAATTTGTACTCGGAATTGATTATGTTAAGCACGGAATATATAATACGGATTCTGGAGCGTATAGTCGACTTATTAATAAACGCAGTGAATATTTTAAAAATACTTATAAGAAGTTTCCTTTGCGATTTCCAGATATAGTATATGCTGCTGGAGATTGTGGTAAATCTATAGCAAATGGTGATTGTTCATTATCTATAGACGATGAAGAAAGTGCGAATATTATACAATTGGTTTTAAATAAAAAGGCGGTGAATGTTCCTAATCATTATAAATATATAGTAGGGAAGGGAGCGAATGGTTTTGACGTATGTTCTTGTATGTTCGCTATTCACTATTTCTTTGAAACTGAAGAAAAAATAAATGAGTTTTTGAATAATGTAAGTTCGATGTTGAGAAAGGGAGGAGAATTTATATGTACGTTTATGGATGGTAAAAGCGTAGTTGATTCCATAAATGCTAATGGTGGCGATAAGGTAGAAGGGCGCAAAAAACTCAATAAATATAAGGAGGATAAGGGAGTTCCATTGTGGGCAATCATTAGACGATATGATAATGACGTAGAAACCGACTTTAAAAAGAAGGTAGATGTTTATATTGAGGCGACTAAAAAATTTATTCCAGAATTCATTGTAAATTTTGATGTTCTCATTAGAAAATGTAAGGAGTATAATCTCGAATTAGTTGAAAGCGAATTATTCTCTCAAACATTTAATAAAATCAAGAATAAATATTTAAATACTGATGTTAAAAAGAATAATATATATAATATTATTAATGACCTAGATAAGGAAGAAGAACTAAAACAATTCAGTTTCTTAAATCGCTGGTGTGTATTTAAAAGAGTGTAGTGATAGTGTTAAATATCCGATATTAAAGTCCCTTATATACAATGGTATTACTAGATACAACCAATAATTTACTATTTTTTAATTTTAAAATTTGAGTACATAACTTTATTTATTTAGAAATTTCTAGAAAACTTTTGAAATATTAGAAAATAAAAAGTTATGTACTCAAATCCTATTTTGATACTTTTGAAAATTCTTGGTTGTATTTATAATCCCTTAAATGACAGCCCATGCCTATGGCATGCCTCGAGAGGACTCTCAATAGTCTTCAATAATTTAAACCAAAAAATCTTAAAAATATTGATTTAAAATTTGAGTACATAACTTTATTTATTTGGAAATTTCTAGAAAACTTTTGAAATATTAGAAAATAAAAAGTTATGTACTCAAATCCTATTTTGATACTTTTGAAAAATTCTTGGTTGCCTCTAAATTATACTCGAATAAATGTATAATATTTCATTTTTATATTATATATAATATAGATTAGTTAAAATAATAACACGTATATGACTGAATATACATTCCCTTTTGATACATGCGAAAAACCAAATAATAATGGAATAGCGCAACCATATTCTCTGTTATTTAATTTAATAAATTGTATTATAATTCTGTATTTTTTATTGAAAACTAAAAATGATTACGCATTTATGCTGTTGTTTTCAATATTATGTTTTGAAATATTTCACTCATTTTCTCATATAGTTCATATCAAGGGTTATGTTCAATTAAACACAATACATTTACTGACATATTTTATAAACTTCGCATTTTTCTATTTATTATATTCTTATACTAAAAGGTTTCCTAACAAAGTGTTCATAGTATATTTAATAGTATTGGTGTGTTTAGATATATATTCAGTATTTAATTTACCAATTATTTATTATTTATCAACACAATCTATTATTTTCATATCATTACTATTATATTACTTCGAATTACTGCCAAAATTTATTCAAAATAGTATATATCAAATAATATTTTTAGTTGCCCTTATTATTCTTTTAGTCTTAAATGAAACATACAATTGTAAAAGAATGCTAGAATTTTACCCGCATTTCCCTTATCATATTTTTATTGAAATCGCGGGCATAGTATTATTTTATATTATTTGTAGTAATTTTTATAAGTTATAAATTCATTATCATCCCATTATATATTATCTATAATAGTAAATATAAAAATTGATATCCATCATTTGTTATATTATATAACAAATGGTATATATTTATGCCCTACAGTTAAAGCAAGGTAAATATTATATAGGTAAAACATCAAACCCTAATTTTCGCATAGAACGTCATTTTAATTCAGAAGGCGCAGAATGGACAAAAACCTATAATCCTGTAAAAATATTAGAAATTATACCAAATTGCGATGATTATGACGAAGATAAATATACAAAAATATATATGGATAAATATGGAATCGATAATGTTAGAGGCGGTTCTTATACATCTATAAAATTAGATGCTACAACTAAAAAACATCTTGAGAAAAATAGCAATAGTACTAATGATAGATGTTTCAAATGCGGAAAGGAAGGTCATTTTGCTAGTAATTGTTGGTCTTATAAATCATCTTCATCTCCTTTGAAAACTTTCAGTAAATCATTATCATCTCCTTTAAAAACTTTCAGTAAATCATCTTCATCTCCTTCAAAAACTTATAGTAAATCATCTTCAAAAAAATGCGATATTTGCGGAAATTACGGGCATTATGAAGTTAATTGTGATCTATTTTAGTATTCGATATCTATGATATATTTATGAGAAGTCAGATATTTACATGGTTTATAACCTTATATTTTTTTGGTTGAATAAAATGCGTTGTTCGTATATAAGGCGTTATTTATTTTTATAGATTCAAATATTACGCAATATAAAAAAAATAATAATGAAATAAAGAATATATCTAATACAACTATTCAAGAATAATCAAATAAATTTGTTTTTTATGACTATAAATATTTATAAGTATTTATATAGGACATATGCCAATTACTTTAAATAACAGTAATATAAGTGTTAAATATAGCACAGGTAGTAATTATATAATAGAGGCAGTTAAGAGCGATTTATATCGTAAAAATGAAAATATTGATAACGTGATTAATAACGTTATTAAAAGTAATATACAATCCGCTCCTGTAACCTCGGCAACACATGTGGATAGTAGCGGAAATATTTACGCCGTAGAATCTTATACATACTCTGGGAGTGCTAATACAACAGATTATACTCGAGTTTTCCCAAAGAATACTACTTGTGATATCTTGATTGTTGGTGGCGGTGGCGGTGGCGCAAGAAGAATGGGTGGTGGTGGAGGGGCAGGAGCATTAATATTTTATCCAAATTATACATTTACATCAGGAAGTTATAATATTAAGATTGGAAAAGGAGGAAATGGTTCTAGTGTAGCAGGTAATATTGATACAGTTTCAAATCTTGAAAATAAAAGAGGAAAAAATGGTTTTGATAGTGAAATAATACTTGGAACTAATGTATTATTTAGAGCAAAAGGTGGCGGTGGTGGATTGGGTGGTAATACAAGTTACGCTAATCCGTCCGAACTAACAGCGCTAGATGGAGGTAGCGGCGGAGGTAATGGTGGAAAAGATAATGCTCACGGCGGTCTTCTATCAACAAATAATATTGTTCTTAGTACTAATGTTCCCGTATTATATAATACATATAATAGAGATGCTTTAATTCCAAAATATGATAGTTTGTTTTGTTATGGTAATGAAGGTGGTATTGGTGGAGGAGATAATCCATGGTATGGTTCTGGAGGTGGAGGAGCAGGACAAAGAGGAAGAGATGTTGATACAATAAACACAATTGCTACAGCAAATGATATGGTCGGTCTTGGAGGAAATGGATTATGCGAAGTTAATATTAGTGGGACTATATATAATTTTGCAACAATATTTGGAAATAACACGAGTTTAATAGGAGGAGAATTATCTGGTAGTAATATATATTATGCTGGTGGTGGAGGCGGTGGTAGTGCTAATTATAATGATAATACCAGTCCTTATTATAACAGCGGAGGTTTAGGAGGAGGCGGTAGAAGTGGTACAAAAACGGTTGTTCCACAAAGTGGAATAGAAAGAACTGGTGGAGGAGGAGGAGGCGATGGATTGGATGTATATGGAGGAGGTAATGGTGGTTCAGGTATAGTAATAATAAGATATTTATTAGGAACAATTCCAACAACTAATTTTTTGACTAATGAACCTACTATTATAGCTCCGACATTTACTGAAACTATAAGAACATTTTTACATAGTGGAGGTGCCGAAACACAAACCACGTATAATATTACTGTCGGTCAGAATACAATATGTGATATATTAATAGTTGGTGGAGGTGGAGGAGGAGGTAATGGAGATGGCAGCAGTAATGAACCTGGCGGAGGAGGTGCCGGAGGTGTTGTTTATATGGTTAATAAAACTTTTACAGCCGGTACATATAAAATTAATGTTGGTAAGGGAGGTGCTTCTAATACTAATGGAAATAATAGTACTATTACAGATAATAATAATAATACAATTACATTTGATAATATTTTATTGATTGGTAAAGGAGGTGGGAAAGGTGCTACTACTTCAGTACAGTCTGGTAGCGATGGTGGTTCTGGTGGTGGAGGAGGACACAATATGGCAAACGGAGGTTTAGCAACACAAGGAAATACTTTTTGGAATGGTACAACATATGTTGCTGGAGGTTATAATGGCGGAACAGCAACAGCCGGTGGCAGAGGAGGAGGTGGTGGTGGTGCTAGTGAATCAGGAGATACAGACGGCGCTGGTTTTGGTGGTGATGGTATTCAAGTTAATATATCTGGTGTTAATACATTTTATGCTGGGGGTGGAAATGCATTTCCAAACAGAACAACTACACGAAGCGACGGAGGAGGTGGTTTAGTACCCGTATCAGGTAATCCTATTAGTGGCGGAGATGCTCTTGAAAATACAGGGAGTGGTGGGTCTGGTGCTTATGGTGGTAGTGGTTCTGGTGGTAAAGGTGGTTCTGGTATAGTTGTTATTAAGTTCAAATCAATTACAAATTCTGCTATTTCTGAAGGAAATCCGATTACAACTCATAAAAGATTAAATTTTGGTTATGATCTAACAAAATACACGGAATATCAAGCACAACTTAAAACAGGCGTTGGAGGCTGGAGAATTGTAAGATATTTGCCTCCTAATCTCGGTAGATGGTATCAAGGAGATTATATTAATACATCAACATTTACTATACCTATAATAGGAATACCATATAATTATACTAATGAATGGGCTGTTCCTTTTGGAACTTTTGATGAAATGTTTTTTGGAACTTTTGATATGACTTATTGGTTATATTGTCTTAAAACATCTGTTTTAGGTTCTTATAGTAATTCCGCAAGACCTATAATAAAATCATCTTCAAGTTCAACACCTTATAGTGCTTTATGGTATAATAGAGGAGGAACAAATCCCGAAGACCCTTGGATTAGGATTATTCAAGAAGATAATTCATCAATTGTTTATGGTGAGTATAATAATTTAGACCATTCATCTTTAAGAAATGCCTATGGTGGAATGTGTGTTTTGGTTAGAGATAGTACAACAGGTACAATTATATCTAATCCAAATACATACACATTAAACTTCGCAGTTCCTATAATAGCAGATATTAACAATAATAGTAATATTATATTACGAGGAACATATGATATATCTTTAAGTTCTACAACTTCTTCAATAATACCCAAAGAGAATCAGTATATTACTCCACCTACTACGTTTACTAATAACAGTGTAGAAAGAATATATCCTCCTATTAGGAACTTTACAGCAGCAACATCAACAATATCAGGACAACTTTATGGCAACGGAACATATACAGTTTCATTTTCATCTACATTTGGAGGAGGATTAGACCCATGGACTTGTTTTAATACAAGTACGGGATCAGGTGGGCATTGGGCAGATAATAGATATACGGCAGGAATTTTTAATAGCACAAGTTTTATAGTATCTGGATATTTAGGAGATTGGATTAAGATACAATTGCCTGTTGCTATAAAACTTACAATGTTCGGATTTTTAATGAGAACAGAAACACAAGGACTCCGTGATAGATCACCAAGAGATTTCAAAATATATGGTTCAAATGATAATATTACTTGGGTTGAACTTGTTAATAAAACAGGTACTGTTTATAATGCTTCTTTTGCGTATGAACAAAGAACACCAGAAATAACAATAGCATATAGTTATTATGCTCTTGTAGTAAATAAATTATTTGGTACTGGGACAGTTTTAAACTTTGACGAATGGTATATATATGGACAAGAATTATTTACTACACCTATATCACTTCGTTATTCTGTCATAAATCCTATATTAGATCCAATTGGCGCTCAATGGACTTATAACTCTTCAAATACGAATGTATATCATTTTGGAAATGTTAGTATTGGAACTACAAATCCGGAGTATTCCCTTGATGTCCGAGGAAATATCTTTTCATCAACAGGAGGATTTACGCAATCAGGTTTAACAACATGGACTGTTTTATCAGACTACAGAATAAAAGAAAATATAGTAAAGGCATCATATGATAAATGCTTGGAAAATGTGAAAAACATAGAATTGTATAATTTTAACTTTAAAAACAATTATGTAAGTACAAATGATAGACATCAATTAGGATTCATAGCACAAGAAGTACAAGAAGTATACCCGAAGGCGGTAGAAGTCGGTAGGATGATATTTAATCTAGAGGAAAAAATAGATGATTTACTAACATTGAATACAACACAATTAGATTATACTCTATATGGCGCTGTAAAAGGTTTGATAAATAAAATAGAAAATATAAAAACAAAAATAGAACAAATTAAATTTACATCTAAATATAATGTTGAAAATTCGAATATTTTATAATATTAATTATATTATTGAAGACATATGGGGGATTGGGAGTATTATGAAAACAATTGTGATATTTTTTATTCGTATATAAAGAGTTATTTATTTTTATAGTTATAATTAAGATGATATTATTTTATAGTATAGGATGTAATCATAGTAAAATGTTATTAGATAATGTTAGTAGATATGATAAAGAGAAAAAAATAAAATTAGTTCCTATAGACGAATTAAAGAAGCAAAATATAAATATAGAGAAAAAAATACATTCTGTCCCCGCGTTTATGATACTTCCTAGCAAAGAATTATTATTTGGAAAGGACGTTTTTGATTATCTATTATTGCCAGGGAGAGGTATTTTGACTACTACGCAAAATACGCGATTAGATAAAAATATTAGCGATAATACCTCTGCGATAGACAAATCTATTAAACCTATGGAAAATATTAATAATGAAAATGACCCTTCGGCATTCGCTCTCAATGGTTCAAAATTATCTGATAATTTTTCTACATTAGAAGAGACAGGAGGAGACGGTATATGTACTGATAAAAATTACAACTGGGATTTTATTAATAATGATAAAAATATTAGTGATGGTATATCTAATATTAATATAAATATAGATGATAATAAAAAATCTGGAATGCCAACTGTAGAACAACTTATGAAAGAGCGAGATAATCTAAAATTATAAAAATATATATAAGGAATATTAAATATATTTTATTATAGAGATAATGTCAAATCAATATGTATTTAATCAATATTACATAGATTTTATTAAAAGATTGAAACAGGCGGCAAAAAAAATGAAGGAAGATAATAATAAGGATGATCTTGAAAAATACAACGAAGATAATTATTTGTTCGCTAAAACTATTATAAAATCTATAAAGACTAACTATATTACCTTTGATAAATCATCTGACGAATATATTAAATATATTAATTCGCTACCTGAAAATTTTTGGTCTTCTTACGTTGATGCTGATGAAAGTGATATGGACGCGTGGTTTGATTTGGATAATGTAAAGGATGTTGAAATATTTACGG
>JACCDO010348484.1_pt1 | contig 18231 bp, 13 predicted proteins | sample 7446101 | NCBI WGS metagenome assembly JACCDO01 (sample SAMN15323440, study PRJNA562643) | freshwater metagenome | isolation source: river surface water | place: USA:Blue River Watershed | collected 2017-08-16 | reverse complement strand
GGCGAAGACGATGTCACCGACCTCGCTGCGCTGCGGCTGGTCGACGCGCCACCGCTCCGAGCGCTCGAGCTCGGTGATAGCGCTTCGTTGCGCGCGGGCGATTGGGTCGTCGCGGTCGGCAATCCGGATGGGTTCCGCCACAGCGTGACTGCAGGCATCGTCAGCTACGTCGGCAGGCACTTGCCCACGGACGACCAACGCGTAACGAGCGAGTTCGTGCAGTTCTCCGCCGCGGTCAATCCCGGCCGTTCGGGATGTCCGATCGTCGACTTGCAGGGCCGCGTGATGGGGGTAACGACCCAGGGCGCCGAGATTGCGCAGGGTTTGTCCTTTGCGATCCCCAGTCGAACGGTGAAGTGGGCGCTCGCCGCGATGGATGAGAGCAAGGATGGCCGCGTGCATCGCGGACGCCTTGGGATCTCCTTTGCAGCGCGCGTCGCTGGCGCAAGCGGCTGTGTCGTGCGGCGCGTGGTCGAAGGGCAAGCAGCGGACGAAGCCGGCATTCTCGTTGGCGACGTGGTGCTCGCGGTCAATGGCGAACCGGTCTCGGACAGCGCCGACTTGCACACTCGCATCACGCAATCCGCGCCAGGAACGGTTCTGCGCCTTCGCATCCAGCGCGCCGGGGCCGAGTTGCCCGAGCTTGCCGTCACGCTGCGCGACGCAGCGAAAGCGACGACCACCGCGCAGAACGCGCAACGCAAAGTAGACGTGCCCCGATGATCCAAGATCCACGCGCCGCCAATCTGCTGTTTGCCGCGCCCGGCATTGCGCATGCGCTCGGCAACTCGTTGTTCACGGTGCATGGGCGCGCGCGACTGTTGTCGATGTCTGCGGGCGACCCGGAGACTCCGCGGGACCAGATCGACGGCGACGCCGTGGCGGTGCTCGACGGTGCAACGAAGGCGCTTGGCTCCCTCTCCGTGCTGCGCTGGATCCTTGGCGAGGCGCGCAATCCCACGCCGCTCTCGACGGTCGTGCGCGAACTGATCGACGTCGCGCGCGTGCCATTGCGGGACCATGGCGCGGCGGTCGCCGTCGCGGCCGACGAGGACGTGGACGCCGAGGTGGATCCGTTCGAGGCGTGCCATGCGCTGCTGTCCGCAATGCGGCGCGTTTGCGAAGGGCCGCATGCCGAGGCGTTCTCGTTGGACTTCCGCATCGAGGCGCAGGATTCGGCCGCAACCGTGACGCTGCGGTGCGTCGAAACCGGTCGCGCGGGGGCGCATGGCCGACCGCTGGGGCTCGTCCTCGACGCCTTGCACGCCGAGGGCATCCTGGCAGGGGCCGCATGGCGCAGCGGCGGCACTCCCGATCTGCTTGTGCTGGCATTCACCGGATTGCCGCCAAACTTGAGAGCGTCTTGATCGGTTCTTGACGGTAGCTTCCTAGGGTCCCGCTCTTCCGATTGCGAAGAGGCTTGCTGTGGCAAAACCGAAGATCCTGGTCATCGAAGACGAAGCCGACATCCTCGAGGTGATCTCGTACAACCTTGAGCGCGAGGGGCACAAGGTCATCTCGTGCCGGAACGGCGAGCAGGGGCTCAGCCGGATCCGCACGGACAACCCGGACTTGGTGATCCTCGACCTGATGCTCCCGGGCATGGATGGCGTCGAGGTGTGCCGCCAGGTCAAGAGCGACCCGGTGACCCGCGCCATCCCCGTGATCATGGTCACGGCCAAGGCGGAGGAGAGCGACATCGTCCTCGGACTCGGCATTGGCGCCGACGACTACATCACGAAGCCGTTCAGTCCGAAGGAACTGGTCGCGCGCGTCAAGGTCGTGCTCCGTCGCGGCCCGTTGCGCGAGCAGAGCGGCGGCGGTGAGCGCGTCGTGCGCGGCGAGCTGACAATCGACCTCGGACGCCACGAAGCCACGATCTCCGGGGAGTTGCTGACGCTGACCCCGACGGAGATGCGTCTCTTGCACTTCCTTGCCTCGCACCCTGGCCGCGTGTTCCCCCGGTCGCACTTGCTGAGCCGAGTCATCGGCGAAGATGCGATCGTCACGGATCGCAACATCGACGTGCACGTGCGTGCGCTGCGCCAGAAGCTTGGCGATGCCGCCGATGTGATCGAGACGGTGCGCGGCGTCGGTTACCGATTCGCAGACGCAAGGCGGTGAGGATTTGGCGAGCGCCCCGACTGCAGCAGGAATCGCATTCTCGGCGCTCGGCCTCTTGGCGGTCTCCATTGGGTGGCCGTTGGTCGCGTTTTCCTGCGCGCTCTGCGCGGGAGCCTGCTTTGCGCGGCGCCCTGTAGAGCCCGAGCCGCCTCCGCCGCCGCCGCCCGAGCCACCGCCGCCTTGGGAACGCACCGCGTTGGATGGAGTGCTGGCCGCTCTTGCCGATGGCGTCGTCGTGCTCGACGCAAGCGATCGAGCTCTCTGCGCAAATGCCGGCGCCCGCTCGATGCTCGGCTTGCGGCTCACGGGCCCAGAAGCGCCAAGCCTGCTGGAGCAGGTGGATTGGCCACAGCTCGAGACTGCGCTGTTCGAAGCGCGCCGTTCCCGCGTTTCTCAGGCCTTTGAAGCCTCGCGCAGCGCGGGTGACCAAGGCCAACTCGTCGCCGTCGCAGTGTCCGTTCCCGGCAAGGACGGCAGCGTGGTCATCGTGTTGCGCGACCAAAGTCGACTGCGCCAGCTCGAGTCGCTGCGCCGCGACTTCGTCGCCAACGTGAGCCACGAGCTCAAGACTCCGCTCGCCGCGATCCAGGGCTTTGTCGAGACCATGATCGACGACCCGGAGATGCCGGACGGAACGCGTTCCCGGTTCTTGGAGCGCATGCATCGCCAAGTGCAACGACTTGCGACGCTGGTGACCGACCTGCTCACGCTGTCGCGGCTCGACGAAGGCGCTGCTGGACCTGGCGAGCCATGCGACGTGACTTCCGTCGCACGCGAGGTCGTGCGCGATCTCATGTCGTTCGCAGAACAACGCGGCGTGGCGCTGCGCATCGACGTTCCAACGCAGCCCATCTGGATCGCAGCAGAACGCGAGGCCCTTCGCCAAGTCGTGTCCAACCTCACGGACAACGCGGTCAAGTACACGCCGCGCGGCGGCTCCGTCGCTGCGCGCCTTGCGGTCGACGGCGACAGCGCGCAGTTCACGGTGGTGGATACCGGCATCGGCCTCGCGGAGGAGGACCAGGAGCGAGTGTTCGAGCGCTTCTACCGAGTCGACAAGGCCCGCTCGCGCGAACTCGGCGGCACGGGCCTCGGCCTCTCCATCGTCAAGAACACCGTGCAGGGCCTCGGCGGCACCGTCGGCGTCACGAGTCGCCTCGGCTACGGCAGCACGTTTTGGGCGCGGCTGCCGATCGCCAAGCGCTGACGGATCAGTTGGCCTGCTCGGAGTAGATCTCGCCGCCCTTCTGCGAGAACTCCGCGCTCTTCTCGGCCATGCCCTTCTTCGCGTAGTCGCGCACCTCTTCGGTGATCTTCATCGAGCAGAAGCGCGGACCGCACATCGAGCAGAAGTGGGCGACCTTGGCGCCTTCCTGCGGCAGCGTCGCGTCGTGGTATTCGCGCGCCGTGACCGGATCGAGCGACAGCGCGAACTGGTCGTGCCAGCGGAACTCGAAGCGAGCCTTCGACAGCGCGTCGTCGCGCTTCTGCGCGCCGGGGTGGCCCTTGGCCAAGTCGGCTGCGTGCGCCGCGATCTTGTATGCGATCACGCCCGCCTTCACGTCGTCGCGATCCGGCAAGCCAAGGTGCTCCTTCGGCGTGACGTAGCACAGCATCGCGGTGCCAAAGCTACCGATCATCGCGGCGCCGATCGCCGACGTGATGTGGTCGTAGCCTGGCGCGATGTCCGTCGTCAGCGGGCCCAACGTGTAGAACGGAGCTTCGTGGCACGCGACGAGCTGCCGGTCCATGTTCTCCTTGATCAGGTGCATCGGCACGTGGCCCGGGCCCTCGATCATCACCTGGACGTCGTGCTCCCAAGCGATCTTGGTCAGGCGGCCGAGTTCCTCAAGCTCGCCAAACTGCGCCGCGTCGTTGGCGTCCGCGATGCTGCCCGGACGCAGCCCGTCGCCGAGCGAGAACGACACGTCGTACTTCTTCATCACCTTGCAGATCTCCTCGAACCCGGTGTTCAAGAAGTTCTCTTGGTGATGGTGGAGGCACCACTTCGCCATGATCGAGCCGCCGCGGGACACGATGCCCGTGACGCGATCGGCAGTGAGCGGCACATGGCGCAGCAGCACGCCCGCGTGGATCGTGAAGTAGTCGACGCCTTGCTGCGCTTGCTCCTCGATGACTTCGAGGAACATCTTGAGGTTGAGGTCTTCGACCTTGCCCTTCACGCGCTCGAGCGCCTCATAGATCGGCACGGTGCCAATCGGCACGGGGCTGTTGCGGAGGATCCACTCGCGCGTCTGCTTGAGGTCCTTGCCCGTCGACAGGTCCATCACCGTGTCGGCGCCCCAACGGATCGACCACTGCAGCTTCTCGACTTCCTCGCGGATCGAACTGCCGAGCGCGCTGTTGCCGATGTTGGCGTTGATCTTCACGAGGAAGTTGCGGCCGATGATCATCGGCTCGACTTCCGGGTGGTTGCGGTTGGCGGGGATGATCGCGCGGCCGCGGGCGATCTCGCTGCGCACGAACTCCGGCGACACGTTCTCGCGGATCGCGACGAACTGCATCTCCTCGGTGATCACGCCCTGCCGCGCGAAGTGCATCTGGGACCAGTTCTGCGTCCCGCCCTTCATGCGCGCGTCGATCCACGGCTGGCGGCGCTTGGGCAGGCCCTTCTCCGGGTCACAACCTTGCGGACCCGTCGTGTCGTAGACCGCGATCGTGTCGCCGTTGGTCAGCGCGATCTCGCGCTCGGGGACATGGAGGTCGCCGCGAACGACCTTCTTGGAGGCAGGGAAGTGGTCTTCGAGAGGGGGAATCGTCGTGCTTTCGGACATCGCTTTCCTACGCCGGCATGATCCGGATCAGGTTCGAGGGGTGCATCTCAGCCGGCCATGCGCCGGCGCCCCCAGCGTGGGCGCGCACGATGGACTGCTCCCCGATGGCGCGCAAGCGCGGATTGCGCAGTTGCCGCAGTCTCTCTTGCGATCAGTGGTCGCGGCCGTCGTCGGGCGGTAGCAAGGAACCTTGCGCATCGACCGGCTGGCCCTTGCCATCGCCGCTCGCTTCCACGGGGATACCGTGCGGCAGAAGGATGTCCTCGATGGGGCTTTGGTTCTTCCCTTCCGGCGAACAGAACACCCTGCGCAGCGCGGGCGGAGTCGCCGGGCCGAGTTCTGCGATGCCGTCTTTCAGCAGACGCAGCGAATGCGAGTCCTGTGCGGCAACCGCTACGCGGCTCTCGGGCGGCATGAACAGCAGGACGCCCGTCATCAACACCAACACGACCAACGCGCCAGTCGCGGCGCCGAGCATGCCGCCGAACAGCCGATCGTAGAACCCGAGTCCCGCCTTCTTGGCGAGGCTCTGCAGAAGCAACGCAAACAGGCTCAGGCCGACCAGCACGAACAAGAACAACAGGACATGCGCGATGCACTGCGCAGTCATGTCCTGGTCGGCGGTCGGCGGCTCAGGGCCCGTATGGGTCCAGGCGATCAACACTTCTGCAAACGGTCCGCCGAACTCCATCGCGCCGTAGTAGGCCGCGACCAGGATGGCGACCCGGCTGACTTGCCAGATCAGTCCCTTGAAGAGGCCGAGCACGCAGAACACGGCGAGCACGCCGAGCGCCGTTGCGTCGATCCACCCTAGGTTGACCAGCAGGTCCGAATGCACGCGGCCATTGTGCCGAGCCCGCGCCGCGCCGCCAGTGCGACGATGCGCGGAGGCGTCCGACGCAGGCGTCGAGGTTGCTTTCCCCGCCATTCGCGGCGACCCTGTTCGCCCCTTGGCCCGCTCCGCGCGGCTCACGTTGCTACCGATGCCATCCTCTGACGCCCCGCGCCTCTACGGCGCGCTCCAAGCCCTGCACCGTCGCGCGCTTGCCGACCATCGTCTCGCTGCCGAACTGCAGCGCGCGCGCCGCGAGTTCTTTGGCGTCGAAGCCAATGTGGCCGTGAGGCCAGCCGCCGAGTTGCGCTTCGTCGAGTGGGCGCTGCTCGAGCGCGAGAGCTTGGCGCTCGCGGCCATTCCGGTGGAGGTGCTTCGTCAGCCTGCGGATGACGATTCGATTGCGGATTCGATGCTCGGCGTGTTCCGCATCGAGTCGGTCACCGGCGAGAACGTGGAAGCGTTCGATCTGCAAGAAGAGGACACCGTCGATGTGCTCGCGGCCGATGGGGCGCTCGCGGCTGGCGATTTGTTGGTGGGACGCCTCTATCCCGCGGGCCGCGGCTCGTGGCAGCCGTCGCCAGCGATCGCGATCTACCGCCCGGGCAAGGCTCTGGCCGAGGCCTTTGCTCGCGATGTGAAGCGGCTCGAACTCGACCGTCGCCTCACGCAGATTGAACTTGAGCGTCTGCTGCTGCAGCAGCAGACGCCGGATCGCGAGCTCACGGGATCGCAAGGGCTCTCGCTGCCGACGCCCGTCGTGGCGCCTTCGAGCCACCGCGCCATCGAACGCATCGAAGCCGAACTCGAATCCGTCCTCGCTCAGGGTGGCGCGCCAGGCCTCACGACGCACATCAGCGACTCGCTCGCGCAATCGGCGCGCGCAGGAGCCGTGACCGGCCCGTTCTTGGAGCAACTCGCGTTTGAGACCAAGGTCGACCTCGATCGCACGCGCAGACTGCTGCTGGAGCTGTGGAACGCGCACCACGCGTCCGAGGTGTCCGAAGAACTTCCCGCCGAGAGCGAGCCCAAGACCGTCGCGCCGGTGGCGGACGACGAGCCCGCAAGTGAGACGCTCGGGCAACGACTCGCTCGCGTCCTCGACGAGGGTCTGTCGCAGAAGCGCGACGTGGAGGAGCTATTCCGCCAACTCGAAGAGATGGCGGGCATCGAGCCTGACGAGAATGACGAGGACGACGCGCTCGTCGATGCGGGACGCGCGATCCTCGATGCAGCCGAAGGCTCCAGCGTCGAGGCGGGCGATCTCGCGCCACTCGTGACCGAGCACCTTTGGGAGACGCAGCAGAGCGGTTCGCATGCCGAGGCGACACTGCAGATGTGGGTCGGCCTGCAGCAGAACGCAGCGATCCCGCACACGAACGTCGACGACGTGACGAGCGCCGACGTGATGCGACTCTTGCTGCACGTCTATCTCAAGGCGGAGCCCATGGCTCGCGCCGCCGCAGTGCGTTCTGCATTTGCCTCGATCGAGGCGTTCTCGCGGTGGTGCGAAGAGACTCAGGAACTGTCGCTCGCGGACGCGCTGCTCGGCTGCAAGGGCTCGTTGCTCGACCATCTGGAGCGCCTCCAAAACGTGGGAGCCTCGCTGACGTCGCCGATGGCGGCGGGCGCGCTGCCGCCATCGCTACTCCGCGTCGAGGACACCGGCGACCAAGGATTCGGCGTCCGCTGCGACGAAGGCAGCGTGTGGATCCTCGCGCCAAAGGCGGCGGCATCGCTCGTTCGCGTGGGCGACTTGCTGCTTGCCGCGCTCGTAGAGAAGGGCGCCGGACACGCGCTCACGGGGCCAGTTGTGGCGCTCCCGCCAGACGCAGAGTCGCTGATCGGCTGATCGATCCCCGCTGGCGCAACGACCCGAGCGATTTCGTTCTGGGACACGCGCACTCGGGAGTTTTAGGACTGCGTCCCAGCGGCGGCGTTCTGGGGTCCGATAGGGGCTCGAAGGGAGCCGCCTATGGGATTCGAGACCGCGATCGATCGTTTGGTTCTGCAGCAGATCCATCTCGCCGAGAAGGGCGAGGCGAAAGCTGAGACCGTGCGCCAACAGATCCTCGATCTGTGGCGGCTATCGGGGCCGCGGCCTGCGGGCGCCTACCAGATGGGCTACGCGAAGGTTCTGCTCGGCATCGACTGCGCTGTCGCGGTGGATGGCAGCCTTCGGCGCTGGATGTTGTTCGGCAAACTTCGCGCGCACGATCGGCGCGGCGAACGCAGTTGGATCGCGGACCTGCTGCAGGATCCGCAGACGCTTGTCGACTTGCTGGCCGAGCCTGAACTGGCCGCACAAGTGCTGCCGCTAACTGTTCGCACGTTGTTCTGGTGCGGCGACCTGAAGCTCGCCGTGCGCGCGATCGAGTATCTCGCCGCGGAGTCCACTGCACCGGAGTTGTCGGTGGTCGTCGACGCCGCCATTGCCGATCTCTTGACTCGCCTTGAGTCTCGCGAAGATGGCGAAGACGAGGAGAGCACGGCTTCGGTTCTGTCGCGCGTGATGCGCATCCCAGGCTTCGATCGATTGCCCGACGATGTGCGCGCTCGCTACCACAAGGCGCTGGCGGTGCGTTTGCTCGCTGGCAGCGAATGGGACAAGGCGAAGGAGCACGCTGCGACCGCCGCTTCGTTGGCGCATGAATCCGCGCGGCAGCAGAGCGCATGCAACGCGGTCGAGACGCTCGCCGCGTTGCGCGTGCATAGCCTCGAGGGACTTGAGCCGCGTGCAGACCGGCCGCAGCGCAAGGCAGCGCTTGCGCTGTTGCAGCATGCCGGCGAATCGCCCAGCGAAGCATCGCCCGAGGCGCACTTCCTGCGCGGCATCCTCGCCTACGAAGCGACGGATTTTGCAGCAGCGGGCGCATGTCTCGAACTCGCGATTGGCGGCATGCGTCGTCATGAAGGCCGCGACCAGAAGCTGCTCGACCGTGCGCGCTTCTTCCAAGCGGCTGCATTGCTCGCAGAAGGCAAGCCTGAGGAGTCGACGCGCGCACTGCGCTTGATGGAGAAGGCGCTCGACACTGCGCAGCCTGACCTCGAGTCGTTCTACTTCGTGCACGAGGCGCTGAAGAAGCTGGATCGCAAGCTCGCGCTTCGCTTCCTCGATCGCATCGACGTGGGCCGCGGCACCGCAGTCGATCAGTTGTTGTTCGTTGCGCTGGAGTACATCGCACTGGGCGAAGCGAAGCCTGCGCAGGCGGCCGCAGCGCGCGTACTCGCGGTGGCGGTGGACCTCGATCAGCGGCTCGAAGCAATGCGCGTGCAACTGACGGCGCACAACATGCTCGGCGAGCGCGACCAGGCGAAGGACTGGTATGCGCAGATCCGCGACCTGCTCCTGCAACGCGGCGCGTTTGCGCAACTCGAGAAGCTGCTGCGCGACGAGTCGTTTGTCGGCCTCGCGCTGGACCACCTCGAAGCCAAGGTCGAGCTCGCGAACCTCTACGAGGAGATGGAGGGCAAGGACTACGAGCGCGCCCAGTTGCAGATCGCCATCGCGCGGTCGTGGCGCGCACGCAAGGACGTCGAGTATCTGCAGCAAGCGTTGGGCCTGTTGCAGGAAGTTGCATGCCATCACCCCGAACTCGCGAAGGAAGACCTCGAGGCGGTGGAGCGCTTGCTGGAACGCCACGAAGGCGACGGCGCCGATAGCGATGTCGGCGTCAAGGCGGCGGGCGACCTCGCGCGTCAGTTGGGGCACCCAGCTCGCGTGCTCATCGTCGGCGGAAACGAGCGCCAACGTCGCCACCACCCGAAGTTCGTCGAACTCAGCAAGCTGTGGGGCATCGAAGGCGAGTGGCTCGAGACCAACTACACGTCGCCGCAGAAGATCGTCGGCCAGATCAGCGACCGTCTCCGCAGCGGCATCGACGTGTTGATCTTGCTGCACTGGAACCGCCACGAGACGACGGAGCCGGCGCACGAACTGGCGCGCAAGGCGGGTGTACCGGCGCGCACGGTTCACTACGCGGGCTTCACGAGCTTGCAGGTCGCGCTGCAGGACTTGCTGCAGAAGCTCGCGCAACAGAAGCCGAGCAAGGCCACCGCGAAGGCGTGATCGAGGAGAGACGCCATTGCGCCGAGCGCGGCGCATGGCAGGATCCGCGCAATGAGCGCGCTCCCCGAATGCTGCGATGTCGCCGTGATCGGCGGCGGCCCCGCAGGCGCGGCGCTCGCCGGATTGCTCGCTGCGCGTGGGTTCTCCTGCGCGCTGATTGATGACAGCAAGCCTCGCCGCGCGGCGAGGCTCGAGACGCTACTGCCTTCAGCGATGGAAGCGCTGCATCGCTGCGGCCTCGAGGAAGTGGTGCGAAGCTGCAGCGAGCCGGATGCAAGGCGGCATGCGTCGCGATGGGATAGCGACGAATGGGTCTATCGCGACGAGGCGCGCGCGGGGCGCTGCCTCGATCGGAGCACGTTCGACGCGCAACTGCGCCATTGGGCTCGAACGCGAGGCGCGCATGTGGTCGAGGACGCGACGGCTCGCTTGATCGACGCGGAGGCTGGCGACGTAGAAGTCGTGACAGCGACCGATGTGCGGCGTCTGAAGGCCAAGGCGATCGCGATCGCGTCGGGTCGCGTTGCGAAGCTCGACAAGCGCATTGCGAGGCTTGCGGAGTCTGGGCCAGCTACCGCAGCGCTTGCCTTCAAGTTCCAGCGCAACGGCAGCTTGATGGTGAGTGACGCTGCCGTTGCAGCGGCCCGCGAAGGCTGGGCATGGCGCATCGGCGACCAACGCGGCGGCGGCATGTGCGTCGTGGTGGTCGACGACGATGCAGAAGGCGGCGTGCGCGCAGCGTGCCAACGCGTTCTCCATGAGGCGATGCCGGATTTTGCGGAGCAATGCGGCGAACTGACATCTGCGGTGCGGGCCAACGTGCAGTTGCGCGAGCCGATCGCGTCGGCGTTCTTGCTCGGCGATGCCGCGGCTGGACTGGATCCACTGGCGAGCCAAGGCACGGAGAAGGCTCTCGTCGGCGCGGAGAATGCGGCGCTCGCAATCGCAGCTGCGTTAGAGGAGCCCGCGCTTCGCGATGCGGCCGTCGCATGCCACGCGCGTTGGGAGCGCGATCTGTTTCAAGCGCATCGGAAGACCTGCGCAAGCTTCTATGCGCGGGTCGTGCGCCACGCGGCGGAGCCCTTCTGGCAGAGGCGCAGCGCGATCGAGCAGCTGAAGCACCCGATGCCCGCGCGCCTCGTGCGCGCGACCTCCGTCGCAGAACAGCTCGTGCTCGAGCGCCGCGGAGCGACGCTCGAACGCAGCGTCGGATACGGCCGCGATCTCGCGTCTGCGCGCGTTCGAATCGGCCGCGTTGCCTTGGAGCCACTGCTGTCCGCATTTGCCGAACCGCGCAGCGTCGAGGACGGCATCGCAAGAACAGGCCAAGATGCTCGCGTGTTCCCTCTGGGGACCGCAGCCGTGCGCGCAGCGATCGCGGAGGCGATCGCGCTCGGCTTGCTCACGGAGGGCTAACGAGGCGCGGCCGCGAGCCAGGCCGCCACGCGCGCGCACGCAAGGCTGCCGCCGTGGATTCGCGATGGGGGTAGGCCGGGTATGCCGGGCGGCGGTAGCGAGCATGCGAACCATGCGCCGTGCGCTTGGTCCAAGCGTGGGTTCTCATGCAGGCTCAGGTTGGGATCGGCTACGACGGAGTCCACGCCACCGAGCAGAGACAGTGCATTGCGCAGGCCGCTATGCAGAGCAGCCGGAACGCACAGTCGCTTCTTCGCGCGCAGGATGGAGTCCGCTGCGTCGACGATCGCGTCCCACTCCGCCTCGCGAAGAGCCGTTCGTGAGAAGCCAAGGCTGCAGTTGATGACGTCCGCATCGAGCGTCGCCGCGAGGCGCAACGCGGCGGTCAATGCAGTTGGCGATGCGTCGCCAACTGCGTCGAACACGCGGATCGATGCGACGAGCAGCGAAGCGCACGACGCGCGCATGGTCGCTGCGACCGCGGTGCCATGTCCGAGCGGATCTCGGCAGCGTGCCTCCGCGACCAAGCAGCCATCCGAGTCGACGGCGAACGCTGCAGAGATCGCAAGGCCACGGACACCGGGGTGACCATCGTCGATGCCGCTGTCGACGAGCGTCACCCGCGGGGCGAACTCACGCATCGACGACGAACACTTGCCCTTGGATCTCGCCGTCAAACTCGACGACCTTGAGCAGCTTCAACGTCGTTGCGTCGTACACGCGGAAGTCGCTGCCAGCGCCGCCGACATAGATCTTGCTGCCGTCTGGGGCGATCGCCGACAGCGTTTGGCGCGGACGGAACTCCTCGCGGAACTCCCGCACCTTCTTGCCGGTGGTGAGGTCATGGAGCGCGATCGCGCTCTCGCGCTCTCCGCCCCAGCCGCCGTTGCTCGACACCGCGAGCTTGGCGTCACGCGACACATACATGCCAAAGCCCGATGGCCCGGGACCCCATTCGACCATGTCGACGACCTTGTTGGCCGCGAGGTCGATGTCCACGTAGCCCCAGCTCTGGCGATTCCGTTGCACTGGGTCGGTGAAGCTGCACAGCATCCGATACTTCTGCGGCTCGCGGCCGAAGTGCAGGTCGGTGCGACGCAGCGAGATGCGACCTTGACCAGCGAACTGAGGCGTGGCGAGGTCGATCTTCGCGGTCTCCTTCAACGTCTTCGGATCGACGACGAGTATGACACCGTCGCGCTGGAACACATGCCACGACTGCCCATCGGGCGAGATGCGCGGCGAGAAGCCGAGGATCGGCGGCATGCGACGCAACGTGCGCACCGTCTTCTTCTGCTCAAGGTCGTAGAGCAGGACCTGTCCTTGCTGGAACTCGTAGCGGTCCGCGAGTTTCTTCAATCGCTCCGTGCGCACATACCACTGCTTGCCGCCGGGGCACTCGGTGACGTCGCGCACGCGAACGATGACGTCTTGCTCGCCGAAGTCGTGCACCTCACTGACCGCGCCTGACGCGATGTCGACGACTTCCACTTTGCGCTGCGTGTCCGTGATCACGGCAAAGCGCTTCTGGTCAAAGAGCAACTGCGAGCCCCAGGTCATGCCGTTCTGCAGCTTCACCTTGCGCACGACGGCGTCGGTCGCAGGATCGAACTCGACGAGGAAGTCGGGATAGGACGCGAACCAGAAGTGCGCAGCCTTTGCCGCTGGTTGCGCAGCAGGCGCCTGGGCTGCGTTGGGATCCTGGGCGCTTGCGCATGCCGCGACCGGGAAGACCGCGAGCAGCAGCGACGACAACAAGGCGGCGCGACTCACGGGAACACCAAGTCGATCGACTTCCAGTCCTGCATGGGCGCGCCGCAGGACGCGGTCCACTTCGGGAAGTTGGTCACGCCATCGGGCACCTGCGCGGGCCAATAGCACGTGTGGTAGCAGTCGTAGAGGTCGCGCTCGATCGGTTGGCAAAGGCCATGAACGCCGCCGCTGCTGTCGACTTCCCAACCGGGCGCAAACACGGTGGTGCAGCCGTAGGGATACTCGGTGGGAGGTGGATCCTGCACGAGCGGCGTGATGGCAGGGCGCTGGGGCGAGACCAAGGCGGCGATGCGGCGCGCCTTCTGGTTGAGGGGGCGAACGTGCGTCATTGCGATTCGTACCTCGCGAAGAACTTGGGATTGTGCGCCATGATGCGCGCGTAGGCCTTCAGCCCTTGGTCCACGTGACCGCGGATCCACTCGCACGCGTGCAGGTTGGGCTTGTGCGCATCGCCGTGGCGAACGTGCGCTTCGTGGTAGCAACCGCCCGCGCACAGTGGCTTCGCGAAGCAGGTGCGACAGTCGGTCTTGTTGTCGATGTGCGCACGCTCAAGGAACGCGGTGCGCACGCCTTCGTCGACGCCTTGCTGGACCGTACCGACCGCGTGGCTCTTCGACTCGACGAAGCGATGGCAGAGTCCCAACTCACCCTCGGTGGATACGCCGAGCAGGCCGAGGCCAGCGCCGCAGGGATGCGCCTTCTGCACGCCTTGGTGCAACTCGCGCAGCAAGTCGTTGAGGTTGGCAAAGCCGTGCGGGCGGTCCTCGATCGCGGCCTGCACGAAGTCTTCCGTCAGCGTGCCAAACTCGCGCAGCATGCGGTCGTATGCGCCCTCGGAGAGTTCGTAGCCGCGGCCCGGCGCGGCCGTGACGGGCGCGAAGCCCACTTCATCGAAGCCGAGCTCGTTGGTGAGGAAACGGTAGGTGTCGAGCACCGACGCGGCCTCATGCGTCAACGTCACGCGCGCGCCGATCGGGCGACCGCGTTCGCGGCGGTTGGTTGCGATCAACGAACGGATGCGCGGCTCGATCTCCGCGAACGATCCCTTGCCGCTCTTGTAGCGACGATGGCGGTCTTGCTCCTTCTGATCGCCGTCGATCGAGATCGTGACGCCAAACCGATGCGCGACGAGGAAGCGAATGACGTCATCCGTGAGCAGCGTCGCGTTCGTCGTCAGCGAGAAGTGCACCCGCTTGTCTTCGCGCAGAGCGCGCTCCTTCGCGTGCTCGACCGCAGCTTGGATCACCGAGAAGTTGAGCAACGTCTCGCCGCCAAAGAACGTGATCGAGAGATCGCGACGTTCGCCGCCGCTGCGGAACAAGAAGTCGATCGATTGGCGCGCCGTGTCCGTCGACATCATCGCGCGCCCCGCTGGCGCGTTGTCCTTCGTCAGCTTGTCGGCGCCGTACTCGTAGCAGTAGGTGCACGACAGGTTGCACTTGTTGGTGACGTTGAGCACCAACGTCGCGAGCGGGAACGGCATCGGCGGCAGCTTCGCGCGCGGCACAGCGCCTTCGCCAAACGGCCGAATCACGCCGAGATCGACGAGTTCGCGCAGCGCGCCTTCGGCCTCTGGTTCCGAGAGTTCGGCGAGTCCCACAGCAGCTTCGCGCGGCCGCGCAAACGTGGATGCGATGCGATCGGCAAGCGGATCGACCGCGTGGATCGCAGCGGAGTCCGCCATGTAGAGGTACGCGTTGCCGTTCTCATCGGTGACGCGATGGTGGAGACCAGTGACAAGAATCATCGTTCCTCCCATTCGAGTCGCGTCCAACGCATGTATTGCGGCACCGTCACGAGCAAGCTCGCGCGGGCGCGGAACGAGCGAGCTTCCATCTTCGGCGCGCCGCGCACTGGCTTCGCGTCGTCGCCAGGGGGCTGTGCTGCGACCGGGAACGGCACCGGCGCTGGCTCGTCACGGCGCGATTCGCGACGACTTGGTCGCTCGCCACGCGGCGCATCGGCGGGAGCGTATGGCGCGCGATCGGCTTCGGCACCTTGCTCGGGCGCATCCGCAGGCTTGTCGCTCGGCTTCTCAGGCGCGGGCTCCGCAGGCTTCTTCGGCTCGGGCCTCACCGGCGCATCGAACTCGGCGCGGCACTCGACGTAGACCTCGCCGATGTTGTTGGCGGACCACTTGCGCTGCACGTTGGGTCCATCGACCGAAGGCGTGAACTCACCGGTCGCAGGATCGATCGCGCCAACGAACGAGATGTCATCGTCATCGTCGCGCACGCTTGCTTCGCGCATCGACCACGTCGCCTTCACCGCAAAGAGATCGACGTCATCGTCGGTGAACGGCCTCTCGTCCGCGCCGCGGTGCACCGCCACTGCCTCGAACCGTTCCGATTGCTTCGGGAACTTGATCCCGCCGATGCGCGCAAGGCCCTGGGTGGGGCGGATGCGGACATAGTCGACCGCGTCGTAGAGCGTGAACTGCGCGCGAGCAGGCTCCTTGCCGTAGGCGACTTCGCGAGTGCCGCACGGCGTCCAGGGTGCAACGTCGACGAACAGGCGCACGAGCATGCTCGACACACGCTCGACGCGCGCGACCGTCACGCCGAGTCCGAGTTGGAAGTCGGATGCGGCAACCGACTCTGGGAACGCGTCGCCATGCACGAGCAACGGTTGCGACTCGGCAGGCACGGTGACGAACGGGCGCTCGATCGCGAACACTCGCGGGACGGCGCCTCGCCGATACAGCGTCACATCGACGCCAATCTCATCGTGGTCGCCTGTGAAGAACCGGCCCTTCAACGTGTCCCAACGATCGTCGAGCAACAGGGTCTCGCGCCACGTTCGGCCATTAGGACCCGGATCCGTGGAACGACCGCGCCAGCTGTAGCCGCCATACAAGAGGCCGCGTCCTTTGCGCTCGACGCGTGTTCCATCCGCATGCTGCAGCGTCCACGCGACTTCGTATTCGCCGTCTTCGACGCGCGTGAGTTGCGCGGTGCCAAACAACTCGCCGCGGCCGATCTCGCGTCCAGCAACCGTCCATTCGCCCGCCAACGGCACTTCGCGCCGGTTGTAGGCCCACGCGTTCCACTCGGGTGTGAACAGCGGTTGCTTCTCTGCGAGCCAAGTCAGAACGCGATCGCCGCGGTTGCCGCGGCCACTTTGGCCTTCGCCACCTTGGTTGCCGCCAGTTGGCTGTGCGCTGGAGCCGCCAGCGCCGCTGCCACCGCGTCGATTGCCGCGCGCGCCGCCGCCGCCACTCGCTTGGCCGCCGGAGCCGCCTTGGCCGCCGCCAAACATCATGCGCTCTTCCTCATCCTGCGGCGGGCCGCCGCCAATCGAACCGCGCGCGAGCGGGAACATCGCGACGTGCGTCGTTCGCAGTTGCTGCCACTCTTCGGCGTCGCGCGCTTGCATCAACACGCGACCCAGCGGGTGGCACTCCGAGCATGCTTGGCGGAAGTCGGAGTCTTCGTGCTCCTCGGACCAGTGCACGCGTCGTTCGCTCTCGTAGAGGCTGCGCTCCGCTTCCGATCGCGTGAGCCCATGACGATCGGCGAGGTAGCGAACGATCTGCTTGGCGTCGGCGGGGGAGATCTGCAACCCGTGCAGTCGCACCATTCGCTTCAACGACTCTGCCCAACCCTCGGGCGCCTTGCGCATGTAGCTGATGCGCGTCATCAGGCCGTTCTGGTCACGCGCGTGGCAGCGTGCGCAATGCGTCTCGACCAACGTGTCTTCGACGGGAATGCCGCGGCGGGGGACTTTGACCTCCGGCACCACGCCGAGTTCTTCGCCGCCCGATTCGCCATCCTGCCCGGCCTCACCGCCGCGCCGACCGCGACCGCCGCGACGCGCGCCCTCCGGCGCAGCCTCGGGTGCTTCTGTTGCGCGCGCAGGTTCCTGAGGAGCCTGAGGCGTCTGCGCAGGCGGCGTCGCTGGCGCTTGGCCTTCGGTTGCAGTCGGCGCTTCTACGGGCGGGTGCCCTGCCGGCAGCTCCTGCGGAACTTGACCGCGCAGCCACGCGGACAGGATCAGACACACGACGAGGACGTAGTGCATGCGACGAGGGCGAAGCCACGGGATTCGCGGCGTGTCGCGACGATAGCAATGCGGACCGCGCGCACGACACCCGTGCGTGCAATCTCGCGGCAAACCCTCAGGGCGCTGGTGTTTCGCCGTGCGAGAGCGCGATCGTCCGATCGAACGAAAGTCCCTCGGGAACTCGGTGCTCCACGAGAACCACGGTCGCGTTCCCGCGCATTGCGTCGAGCCATTGCACGAGCGCTTGTCGCGCCGCGGCATCGAGGAACGCAAATGGCTCGTCGAGCACGTAGAGGCTCGCGTCCCGCAGCAACGTGCGCGCGAGCAAGAGTCGCCGCCATTGACCCGCGCTGAGTTCGTGCCCGCCCTGGAACGAGCGGCCGAGCGGTTGCTCTGGATCCAGCGGGATGCCGCTCAGCAGTGGCAAAAGGTTGCGTCGTTCGAGTCGTTCGCGAAGGTGCGCATCGTCGCCGCGATCGCTGAACGTCAAGTTGTCGCGAACCGTCAACTCGAACCCGGCTGCGTCTTGGAAGAAGGCTGCGATGCGCGCCGATCGAGCCACCGTCGACAACGCGCTCGCTGCGTGCGGGCCGATGCGGAGTTCGCCAGCACTCGGCGCGGCGAGCCCTGTAATCAACCGAACCAACGTCGACTTGCCAGCGCCGTTGCCGCCGGTCACGAGCACGCATTCGCCAGCTGCGATCCTAAAGTCCACGCGACGCAACGCAGGCGCAGCAGCGCCTGGATAGGCATAGGACAGATCGCGCGCGATGAGCCCAACGGGGCCCGTTGGCAGTTGCAGCACTGGATCGCGAGTAACCGCAGGTCGCATGGCGAGGAACTCCAACAGCGGCGCGAGGAACTGCGAATGCTCGCGCAACGACGCATGCGCGAGCAGCGCGTCGCGAACGCCGTTCTGCGTTCGTTGCACGGCTTGCGCATGCAGCAACAGGCCGCCCAAGCTGAGTTCACCGCGCAGCGCAGCGAATGCGAGCCATGCAAACGAGCCGAACATTGCGAGCGCGCCGAGTGCGTGCGCGAACGCTTCGTCTCGCGTGCTGCGCCGCGACATCGCGAGTTGCTCGCGGGACAACTCGTCGCGCAACAAAAGCGCGCGGTCAGCGATCGGCGCCGCGAGATTGAGCGCGCGCAGATCCTTGGCCCAAGGGCGCCCGAGCAGCAGGCCAAACAGGTAGCTCGATCGACGCTGCGATTCGGCT
>JACCDO011822919.1_pt1 | contig 18233 bp, 27 predicted proteins | sample 7446101 | NCBI WGS metagenome assembly JACCDO01 (sample SAMN15323440, study PRJNA562643) | freshwater metagenome | isolation source: river surface water | place: USA:Blue River Watershed | collected 2017-08-16 | reverse complement strand
TTGACCACGAAGCAAGTCCAGGCAATGGCCCCTTCTATATGAAACATTACCTAACTGGTAAAGACATGGTTGGATATGATAGTAAACAACAAGCATTGGCTGATTTAAAACATCTAGTAATGCAATACGATGGTCAGCAAGGTGTAGCGGAAGATGCTGAGTATGATGACGAAGCAGGCATGGCTGAAACTAACTTACATACTATCGCTCGTGCAGCCCAAGGATTGATTGACACAATCGGTAGCAACGAAAACTTACCAGAATGGGCACAAGAGAAGATTGCTAAAGTTGAAGGCATGCTTGTTGCAGTTTGGGATTACTTAGAAAGCCAAGAAGCTCAAGGTATCGATCCTCAAGTCGATGAAGATTGGCAAAAGACTAACAAGCGTGACAATACTGATGGTATGAGTCGCAAGGCAGTTAAAGCATATCGTAGAGAGAATCCAGGTAGCAAACTACAAACAGCCGTTACTACAAAGCCTAGCAAATTGAAGAAGGGTTCTAAGGCAGCTAAACGCCGTAAATCATTCTGTGCTAGAATGGGCGGCATGAAGGGTCCAATGAAAGACGAGAAGGGTCGACCAACAGCTAAGGCAAAAGCACTACGCCGTTGGAACTGCGAAAGTGTAGAACAAACAGTTCAAATGCTAGAGAGTGTCAAGTATGACTTAGCCGAAATGAAACAACGCTTAGATCCTAAGTGCTGGAAAGGCTATAAAAAGCAAGGCACAAAAGTTAAAGGTGGCGTTCGTGTAAATAACTGTGTACCAGTTAGCGAAGCTGAAGTATCAGAAGATAAATTAGCACAAGACTTATACAAAGATTTACAAATCTTTAAGAAGGGCACTGATAAAGGTATTGGATCAAAAGCCAAAGATAAAGAAATCTCTAGCAAAGCTAAAGACAAAGAAATTATTGCGAAAGTAACAAAGAAATGAATTTTAAAGAACTATTCGAGGGCGCAACGCCAAAACTACCCGGAGCTGTAAATGGAGTTAAAGTAATGTCTCCTCAGCAGTTCGTTGCTAGTCATAGTGACGAAGAAGTTGATGAGGCAGACCTAAGTCGTAGAGGATTTTTAAGAGGTCTCGGTGCTGCTGCTTTAGGCGCCGCAGGTATGGATGCAATGGCTGGAGTCAACGATCCGGGTTTTACTCGCAAAGTTCGAGACCAACACAATGCTATGAAGGAAAAAAATCCAAGATATGCTAAAGAACATGCAGACTTAAAACTAATGTTTGCTAGAGGTATGTCCGGTGAGTCTGCTGAAATAAACAAACGCTGGACCGAAAAGACTGCCCAACTTTTACAAAAATACGGAGTAACAGTAAAGGAAGAAGTTGACGAAGCATATTCAATGGCAGACGTACAACGTGACGCACAAGCTAATGCTCGTAAGACTATTGACAAGATTACAGCTCCTAAAGAGCGCCCATCATTTATGTCACAAGTTGGTAAGAAGATTATTGGTGGTGTAACTGGTGGTGTCAAGGGTGCCTATAAAGGGTTCACTAAGCCAGTTGATGAAGCAACAGCTCTGCCAGCACAACAGCGTGAGTTAGGTGGTCAAGAGTTTCAAGACTACATGACTCGTATCAAAGGTACAGATGACCTTGACAAAGAAGGTAATGTTAAAGTAGATAAGAAGGGTATTCCTAAGTATACTACTGGTAAGACTAAGACAGACAAGTATAAGATGCCGTACATTCACCGTTCAAGTGCGATTGAGTACTATGATGAAGCAGGCAAAAGATTTAAAGAAGAAGCAGTAATTGAAGCATTGAAGCAACGCCCTAAGAAGTTGTTGAAACAAAACGAAAAGATGAAGCATTCGAATGGCGCTTTAGAACAATTCTTTAACGTTGGCTTTGCTGCATTGACTGGTGTAGCAGTAGATGAAACTACTGGTAAACTAATCATTGTTAATACATGTCCAGGTGCTGGTTCATGTAAAGTAGATTGCTTTGCTATGAAGGGCGGTAAAGTTCAATTCAAGGCTGCTTGGTTGAGCGATGGTCGTATCTTAACATATCTATTGAATGACCCAACCGGCTTCTTCAATCAGTTAAGCAGTGAGATTGCTAAAGAAGAACAATTAGGCAAGAAGGGTGGCTACAGTGTAACTATTCGCTGGCATGATGCTGGTGACTTCTTTAGTCCAGAATACTTAGACTTGGCATTAAAGATGGCTCAAAAGCATCCTGATGTTAAGTTCTATGCTTACACAAAAATGGCAGGTGCAGCCCTAGGTAAGAAGCCAGCCAACTTCATTATCAACTGGAGTGAAGGTGCCCATACATCACAAGAGAAACAAGTTAAGGCAGCTGATCCTAACTTAGATTCAACTAAGAATAGTCGTATTGTTCCTGATGAATTGTTCCAAGACTTATTAGTTAAGAACGAAAAAGGTAACTTAATCAAAGGTTCATCTGGTCAGTGGCAAGTTCAACCTGACAAACTAAAAGAATTGAAGAACCGTTTGGCTCAACAGTATGGACTAAGCCCAAGCAGTATTCTTTCATATGATGAATACACAAGCAAGCCTAAAGTTTCCGGTATGAAATACAACGTTATCGTTGCTCCGGGCGAAGGTGACATTAGTGCAAATGATCCTAATGTAATAAGCACATTGTTATTGAGACACTAAATAAATGGACTACTTTGAATTCTATTGGAATCGTAAAGGTAGTCCTCCCCCACAACCGAGTAAATGAATATGTTATCAGACAGTTTAAAAGTGTTATTAGCAAGCACTCAAAGTTTTGCTATCAAGTCACAAAACTTTCATTGGAATATTGAAGGTTCTGATTTCCCACAATATCACGAATTCTTTGACACACTATATGGTGATGTAAGTGGTACAATCGACCGTATTGCTGAGTATGTAAGAATACTAGGTGCATATACTCCAGGTAGCTTATCACGTTACAGTGAGTTGAGTATCATTCAAGACCAAACTAAAATTCCACGTGCTGAATTGATGTTTGCCGAATCATTACAAGACTGCGAAACAATGATTCAATTAGTAGTTGAAATGTTTGACCAAGCAACAGAAGAACGTCAGCAAGGTATTGCTAACTACATGGCTGAACTACAAGACTTGTATGCTAAGAAAGCATGGTTCATTCGTAGTATTCTCAAAAAAGACCGTGAGTAATGAGAGCGAATGAGTTCGTCACCGAAGAAGCCAAAGCAGTAAAACGCAATGGTTTATCTTTAAAGTTTGCCTTCAACGACCATGCGTTGATTATGAAGGCATTTGAACCAGCAACTAAAAATCCATTAGCATACGTTAAGTTTCACAAAGAAAACAAAGAGTTGTATCCTCAAGACCTCTGGGTGAATGATGAATATCGTAATAGAGGTATTGCCAAGTCTATGTACGATTCATTAAAAGATGAAGGTTACATCATCAATAGAAGCCACGACCAAACTAAAGCCGGCGCCGGCTTCTGGGATAAACATCGCGGTGAAGATGAATATGTCTGGGAAGATATGCTGGATGAAATGCCCCTTCCGGCTGATTGGGATCCGGCTCAGATGAAACAACAAGGTACTACCTTCAAGAGCCGCTTAAACTATGCGTTAGAGAGGGCTAAGAAATTAGGTACTGGTTCTAGTCGTGTTGCTACTATCATTGAATATCAAGGTCGCCCTACTGTATTAAAGATTGCTAAGAATCAAAAAGGTCTAGCACAAAACAGTGTAGAAGCAGACATATTAAGTGATGGGTATGCTAGTCAAATAGGCATCATGATTCCAATCATTGACTATGATGAACAGAATCGTGAACCTACTTGGATTCATACTGAACTGGCTACAAAAGCAAATGAAAGACAATTGTGTAACTTAATGAAGTGTAATTCATTAGGATCATTAGTGCGATATGCTAATGCAATCGCAGGTAAGTATCGTAATGTCACAGCACAGAGTTACCAAGAAGAAATGATTAACGGTGGTAAATCCGAAAAAGACATTGAAATAATGACAGAGTATGCTAATAAACTAGCAGACTTAGCAAACTCATTTGATGTTGAGTTAGCTGACTTTGGAAGAGCAGCCAATTGGGGAATCTATAATGGACAACCAGTTGTAGTAGACGCGGGATTCAACAGTAATGTTATGAATCAATATTACAAATGAGAGCTAACGACTTTATCACTGAAGTATTCGAACCCGGTAAGAAAAACTGGGAGTGGGCACGCCTTGGTACTAACGAAGTATCTGCGTTTTTCAAAGTAGGCGGTAGAGAATATCTTTGGCAGGCATTTACTGGTGTTGCTAATCCTAAGAAGTGGGAAATACAATTTCGTTTAATAAGAAAACCTGATGAAGATCCAGATGACTTAGACTTGTTTGGTAAAACAGGTACAGGTAACTCACCTGAAGTAATCGCAACAGCAGTTGATATCATCCGTGCATTCTTAAAAGAATACGGACTTGACAGAGTAGAAGAAATTACATTCAATGCTAAAGAAGAGCCAAAGTTTGGAACGACTGAAAAAACAAAAGATCCTCGCTCACATACACGTGCATCTTTATACACTAGGATGATTAAGCGTTTATTACCGGGTTGGGATTTGTATACTAGAAAAGATTCAGTGGATGGAACGACATTTTCTCTTACAGACCGTAGAGCGTATGATAAACCAGAAAACAAGTTAACAACGAACACGCCTTAGGACCGTGTCGGCGGCTGCTGCCGAGCAACAGGATTCGCTACCCTTTGAATTGCTAAAGTGAGCTTTTACGCATAAATACATATTATGCGATTTAACGACTTTAACCTTTCTGACCCCGTAGAAGAACTAGCGAATAAGCTACCTACACTCAAAAGAATTGACTATGATGCAATTGACGAATTGATGCAAAAAATTTGTCATAAGCATAAATTAACGGGCGACAAACTACATGATTTATTTGTCAAAAAGTACCGTTCTACTCCGGACAACTGGGTAAAGAAAATCAAACAACGTAACGAAGAACAAGTCAATGAATCAGTAGATTCAGACAAAGACTTAGCACGATTACACCACTTTGTTGATTGGTCAATGAAAGTGCTACATGTTAAATCAAAGCCTAAATTTAAATTTAGCAGAGACACTAATAAAGCACAGCAAGGACATCACACGGGTTTACATAACGGTGATGAAATTTGGGTCTATATTGAAAATAGAAATTTAGTAGATATCTTTAGAACAGTTTTCCATGAACTAGTTCATCAACGCCAAGAAGAACTTAATATGATTAAACCTGGTGATAGTTATCCAGGAAGTCCTATCGAGGCAATGGCAGATATGTTAGCGGGAAAGTACATTAAGATTTATGGCAAAGAACACCGCGATATCTTCCAATAAAGTACAACAAAAGTTAACAGAAGTACCTGATAACTTGTTTGAAATGGGCAAAGAGACTATTGATTTTAAAGCACAGGTCTTACAAAGACAGTATAATAAGAATCCTTTGAGCATTTTTACATTAATAAAGAGAATGATTAATGAGAGCAAATGAATTTATAGTCGAATACAAAAAATACCCTACAGAAGATTATGAAGGGTTGAAGATGTCCATGGTTGAGAAAGACGGGCAACTGATTGTAAAAGCAATAGATGATTGGGGTACCAACGAGTTGGGATATGTTGTTTTTAACATCGGTGATACGGTCGGTGGTGTCACTGAACTAGACCCGCAAGATTTACGTGTGGAAGACAAGTACCAGGGTCAGGGTATTGCTAAAATAATGTATGACTATGTAACTAGTCATGGTTATGAAATTCATCGTAGTTATGACCAAACAGACGCAGGCGCCGGCTTCTGGGACAAACATCGTGGTGAAGATGTTCGTATTTGGGAAGAATAAAGGTCAAATTGACTACGCAAAAAGTTTGACTTAATCGCACAGTTCATATATACTAACTACTTCTTTAGGAGATATATATGACAGCAAAAATTTTCAGTGGTGACCAAAAAATCAAACTTACCCAGTTGATTAATGAAGGTATGCAAGTCTTGCACGAGATTGATACACTCAATGAAGGTCTATCTGATACAGTAAAAGCAATCGCAGAAGAATTAGAAGTCAAACCTTCTGTACTCAAAAAGGCTATCCGAGTAGCACACAAAGCAAGTCTCACACAGACTAATCAAGACAACGAAGAACTCAACACAATTTTGGAAACAGTGGGTAAAACTCTCTAATGTCATACGTTGATGCTATTCATTCACGTGATGAAGACCGTATCTATGTAGTAGAGAGAACCCCTGAGGGTAAAAGAGCATATAAAGAGTATCCAACTAATTATGTGTTCTATTACGATGATCCAAAGGGGAAGCAACGAAGTATTTACGGCAATTCCGTAACACGTTTTAGTTCCAGAAAACGAAGTGAGTTTGAAAAAGAACGTAGAGTCCTCTCAAACAAAACTTTGTATGAAAGTGACGTTAACGTTGTGTTCCGTTGCCTAAGTGAAAATTACTTAGGCGTTGAACCCCCAAAACTTCACACATGCTTTTTCGACATTGAAGTAGACTTTGACCCAGTTAAAGGTTTCAGTCCTACAAGTGACCCATTCAACCCAGTAACAGCTATCTCATTGTACTTGGATTGGCAAGACACCTTGGTAACATTGTGTATTCCACCTAAGCACATGAGTAAAGAAACAGCACAAGAAATTGCTGGTCAATTTGAAAACTGTTTAATCTTTGACAACGAGAAGGATATGTTTGATACATTCTTTATGTTGATTGAAGATGCTGACGTTATGACTGGTTGGAACTCAGAGGGCTATGATATTCCATACATGGTCAATAGAGTTACACGTGTAATGTCAAAAGACGACACACGCAAGTTCTGCTTGATGGGACAACTTCCCAAGCCTCGTGAATACGAACGATTCGGTAAAGTCGAAATGACTTATGACTTAGTTGGTCGCATTCACATGGACTATTTACAGTTGTATAAGAAGTACAACTACGAATCACGCCACAGTTACAAACTAGACTTCATCGGTGAGATGGAAGTCGGTGAGAACAAAACACAATATGAAGGTACTCTTGACCAATTGTATAACAAGGACTGGTTCAAGTTCTTAGAATACAACAGACAAGATACTATGTTGTTGGTAAAGATTCACAATAAACTAAAGTTCTTAGAGTTAGCAAACGCACTAGCACATGAGAATACAGTTTTGTTACCCACTGTTATGGGTTCAGTAGCTATGATTGAAATGGCTATTATGAACGAAGCACATGCACGTGGTATGGTAGTTCCAGATAAGAAAAGGAAGAAAGAAAATGAAGAAGACATTCAACCAGCGGCAGGTGCCTATGTTGCTAATCCCCAAAAGGGAATGCATGACTGGGTCGGAGCCGTCGACATTAACTCGCTCTACCCGTCAGTCATCCGCGCACTCAACATGGCGCCAGAGACCATCATTGCTCAGGTCAGACAAGACCTCACAGACCAGTACATGAAAGAAAAAGGTCAGCGACTTGCTAAAGCTAAGAAGTTTTACAAAGAAGGCGATGACGATGTAACTGGTGCTATCTTGTGGGAAAACTTGTTTGGTGCTTTAGAGTACACAGCAATTATGAACCAAGAACGTGGTACATTACTATGGGTAGATTACGAAGATGGTCGCTCGGTGCAAATGTCTGCGGCAGAGATATGGAAATTAATCTTTGATAGTCACAAGCCTTGGATGATTTCAGCAAACGGAACCATCTATACTTATGAAAAAGAAGGTGTGATTCCCGGTCTATTAAGTCGTTGGTACAGTGAACGTAAGGAAACACAAGCTAAGGCAAAAGAAGCATACGGCACTGATATGTACGACTATTACGATAAGCGTCAACTTGTTCGCAAGATTTTGTTGAACTCTGCTTATGGTGCGTTGTTGAACGAGCATTGTCGTTTCTATGACAAGCGCATTGGTCAATCAGTTACGCTAAGTGGTCGTCAGATTACTAAGCACATGATGAGCCATATCAACGAATGTGTTGAAGGTGAGTACAAGCATGATGGTCGTTCTATCGTTTACGGTGATACTGACTCATGTTACTTTACTGCTTGGCCCGCACTTAAGGATCAAGTAGCAAAAGGTGAAATGACTTGGGACAAAGACATGTGTATCCAGCTTTACGACACAATAGGTGAGAATGTTAACGATAGTTTCCCTGCATTCATGGAGAAAGCATTTCATGCTCCTCGCAAGAATGGTGCAATTATTAAAGCTGGTCGTGAACTAGTTGCTGACCGCACAATCTTTATCACTAAGAAACGTTACGCAGTTAACATCTATGATAAAGAAGGCAAGCGTAAAGATAAAGATGGTTCACTAGGTGACATTAAGGCTATGGGTTTAGATTTGAAACGTGCTGATACGCCTAAATACGTACAAGAATTCTTAATGAACGTTTTGAGTATGGTTATTCAGCAAGGTAAATCACGTGAAGATGTCATTGAGGTCATTAAAGATTTCAAACGAACATTGTCAGCGCAAGAATCATGGACTAAAGGCTCGCCTAAGTCAGTTAACAAGTTAACTACTCACACAACTAATTGGAAGAAAACAGGTAAGTGCGGGGTAGGTCATGCTATGGCAGCTATCAACTGGAACTATCTACGTGAAATGCACGGTGATAACTATAGCCAAAAGATTGTTGACGGTATGAAGATTGTTGTTTGTAAACTCAAACCAAATGCGTTGAAGATGACCTCTGTTGCATATCCAACTGACGAACTTAGATTACCAGAGTGGTTCAAAGAGTTACCATTTGATGATGACTTAATGGAAGACACACTAGTGACTGAAAAGATTGAAAACTTATTAGGTGTATTGAACTGGGACTTGAGAGCAAACACAGATACTAAATCTACGTTTGACGATTTGTTCTCGTTCGGGTAAACTAATTGTTTACAAACGCAAAAACTTCCTATATAATACACATTAAGTATTCCTAAATACATTAACAAGGACATAAACATGAAAGATATTTTACAAGACATTATTGAACACACACGAGCATTAGAAGGCATCGACCTTATTCGTGTAGAAGGTTCACAAACTCAAACAGAGATTATCGCAAACGCAGAAGACCGTTCTGTTATGATTTCTGGTTTGTTTAAGAACCCAAATGCAGAGTTCATCGGCTCGTTCGGTATGCCTAACTTGACAAAACTAAGCACAATCATTGGCTTTGATGATTACGATGCAGAATCTAAAATCACAGTTTTGAAGAAGCCACGTGATGGTGTTGATACACCAGACACTATTCACTTTGAAACTAAAGATGGTAGTTTCGTTAACGACTATCGCTTGATGGGTTCTAACGTAATCTCAGAAAAAGTTAAGAAGCCAATCATGACGGTTGCTATTAATTTCAACGTTGAGTTTACTCCGAGTGTGGCATCGATTCAGCGTTTGAAGAAACAAGCAAGTGCTAACTCAGAAGAAACAACTTTCGTAACTAAAGTTGATGGTACTGATTTGAAAGTGTTCTTCGGAGACCATTCAAGTCACTCAGGTAACTTTGTGTTTGAAGGCAATGTAACTGGCAAGTTGTCACGTGCATGGTCATGGCCAATCAAGCAAGTTCTTGCTATTCTAAGTTTAGCAGGTGACAAGACATTCAAAATCAGTGACCAAGGTCTATGTGAGATTGTTGTTGATTCAGGTCTAGCAGTTTACACATATCGTTTACCAGCACAACAAAAATGATAGACTCTGTATTAGGCGGAAGTGCTTATATCAATGTTGCTAGTTACTCTGGTAGTACCTATGTGAATGGGTATTCAGGTAATCAGGGCGTTGGCAACATGAGATATAACACTAGCAGTCAAAAGATGGAAGTGTATGATGGTAGTAACTGGGTTACTCTCAATACAGGTAGTGCTACAGTTTCATTAACTCCCCAAGCAGTTTCAATATTGTCTTGGGCAGAAAGAAAGATGCTTGAAGAACAACTACTTGACAAGCAAGCACAAGAACATCCTGCCATCAAAGACTTAGTTGACCAAATCAAACAGAAGCAAGAACAAATTAAAATGGTTCAGACTTTACTTAATAGTCCGGGCAACGACATTAAACCTTCAATGATACCTTAATGGAACAAGTAAATTTATCTAACACACATAGTCCAGAATGGGCATTGTTTTTACCCGCAGTAAGTAGTTTCTATATTAGTGGCTTGGGTAAGCAACGAAAAGGTCAAGAATATTTTCCTAAAGAACGTATTCCTGCAAGTTTCAATGGGGACGTAGAGAAACTAAACTTTCTCAATAGCAATGAAGGCTTATACACTTACAAGTGGGGTTTGTATTCTGCTGGTCATGCTAACTTAGATACAACTGTTGACGATCCTAGTGAATCTATCATTAGAGAACGTGAAGAAGGTACATTCATGTTAGGTGACTCAGGTGGTTTCCAGATTCTTAAGGGTCAATGGCCTGCTGACTGGAAGGATCCTAATTGTCCTAAAGCTATGGAGAAAAGAAAGATTGTTCTAAAGTGGATGGACACATACATGGACTATGGTATGTGTTTAGATATCCCATCACAATCATTTTTGAATACTAAAGCTATTCCTATGCACGGCATCCATAACATCCAAGATGCTATTAATGCTACCCATATTAATAATGAGTACTTTGTTAAACATCGTAATGGTAACTGCAAGTTCTTAAATGTTTTGCAAGGTACTAATCATACTGAAAGTGATGATTGGTATGCAGAAATGAAGAAGTACTGTGATCCAAATATCTACCCAGAGAATCACTTCAATGGTTGGGCATTCGGTGGTCAGAACAAGATTGACATTCACTTGACATTGCGTAGAATGGTTGACATTATCTATGATGGCTTATTGCAAGAAGGTAAACACGACTTGATTCACTGTTTGGGTGTATCTATCTTAGAGTATGCTGTGTTGTTTACTGATATCCAGAAAGCTATTCGTAAGTATCATAACCCAAATCTACAGATTACATTTGACTGTGCTAGTCCATTCTTCTCTGCGGCTAAAGGTCTTGCATATTTCAATAACACATTGAACGATGACGAGAAGTGGTCATATCAAATGACCAAAACTGTAGAAAATAAAAACTATGCGACCGATAGTCGTAAGTTTTCGGATGCCTGTTTGCAGGACGGTGTCCATACTATGTTTACAGACTCGCCTGTTACTGATAAACTACTAGTTCGTGATGTGTGCTATCGAGGACACGGGTTCATCGGGCAACATGGTAAAGAAACTAAGACAAGCTGGGACACTTTGAGTTACACATTGATTCAATCACATAATGTATTCCAACATATTCATGCAGTACAAGAAGCAAATCGTAGGTATGAACAGGGTATTATACCTTCTATGGTTCATCACTTTGATTCTGGCGTTAAATTCAAAGATATTGTTGATGAAGTCTTTAGTAAGAAAACTAGACAAGAAAGCCACGCAGTAATTGAACAATACAGTTCTATGTGGAAGCAAATGTCTGCAGGTGCTCAGGGTTTCAGTGGTAAGAAAACTGTAAACGCACGTACAAAGTTTAACGAACTATTTACATTTGAATAATATGCCATACAAACAACGAATCCAAACGTTAACTGAATCACATCGTTTGATTGATAGTGTGATTCAGGATTTAATACTCAATCCAAACTACGATGAAATGAAAGTTAAGGCTCTAAAGAAGCAAAAACTCATCTACAAAGATGACATTCGTAAGTTTGAACGAGCACAACAGGAATATGATAAGGAAATGACACATGAATGAACAAAGAGAACAAGCATTATTTGAAACAAGACAACGTATTGCTCAGGCAGCAAAGCGTACAATCTTTGTAACTTTTCAGAAGGAAGGCATTCATTGCTATCCGGCTGCGGCAACTGACCCTGCACTAAAAACAGGTGACATGTATGACGTTAGCTTTCTAGGAACTCCACATCGTCACATGTTTCACTTTGATGTGTCGATTGAAGTATTTCACAACGATAGGGATATCGAGTTTATTCAATTCAAACGCTGGCTTGAGCATCTATATGCACAAGGTACGTTACAGTTGGATTACAAAAGTTGTGAAATGTTAAGTGACGATTTGTACAACCAAATCGCTACACGATATCCCGACCGTGATATCACTATTACTGTCTCCGAAGACGGTGAGAATGGTGCTACGATTTATTACAACACAACTAAACCTTATAACAACATCGCTATTTAAAAAGGAAAACAAAATGGCAAAACCTCACATTCAACATAATCCTAAAGTCAAACAAATTTTCGAAGACTTGGAAAACTATCGTGAATTCTGTGTAGACTACGGATTTAAATTTGACGAGGCAACACTATATGATATGCGTAATTTCGTGTATCGTCAACATACTAAACAACTTGCTGGTAAACCAGCAAAAGATGGTTGGGCAGAGGCAATTAATCGATGAGAACACTTTACTACATGGGTCTTGAACCCTACAAAGCAAGATATACTCTACAACTCACAGAGTGGAATGAGCGTGTCTTTAAACGTAGAGGCATTAACTATGTAGTAGTGCCCGGTGATACACTATCTACTGACCAACAAATTGTAACTGGTCAAGTGCTTGATGCACATGGTCGTAGTTACTTTGGTATGTCTCAACTAATGAACTTAGTTAAGATGATGAAAGAAGGTAAAGTTACAAATGAAGATGTTATCTACTTTGAAGATATGTTTCAGCCGGGCTTTGAAAGTTTGCCTTATATCATTAATCAAGTTTCTAAAGAACATCGTCCAAAGATTTTTGTTAGATGCCTCGCACAGTCGATTGATCCTGATGACTTTGTTCACGTATGGGGGATGTCTAAATGGATGGGACTATACGAACAAATGGTCAACGAGGCTGTTCGTCAAACTGGAGGTGCTGTACTTGCGTCTAACGAAGAAATGGTCATGAACATGAAGATTGCAGGCTGGGAAGCCCCAATTTATAATATTTCCGGTCTTGCGTTTGGTAAGAGTGAAGTACAAGAAAGAGTTGGCACAATCAAGCCATTCAATGAACGTAAACATCGTGTTGTATTCTCAGCACGTTGGGACCAAGAGAAGCAACCAGACTTCTATATGGATGTAATTGATGCTTGGCATAGTCGTCATCCGGGTAGTGGCGTAGAGTTTGTAATTTGTTCTGGTGCTAAACTAAAGAGTAACAATGATAGTTACATGCAACGTACTAGAGATATGCAGGCTGCAGGTAAACTAACAGTATATGAGGACTTGAACAAGAATGATTACTATAATGTGGTTAACGATAGTCGCATTGTTTTTAATTGCGCTTTACAAGATTGGGTCTCCAATACAGTCTCCGAAGCTGATGCTTTGGGATGTAATGTACTTTATCCTGCTTATCGTTCTTTCCCTGAAACTTTTGCAAATGACCATACTCGTATGTACGTACCCTGGTCAATAGAAGATGCATTAGACAAGATGGAAAAGTTATTGAAGAAGCCAAGTGAGAACATGGGTAAAATTAGTGACTATACTGACTTGACTATTGACCGTATCGTTGATATAATCGAGGGTAACGGTGAACAATGGTTGCGTATGTCAACTGATTATCGCAAACATACTAAGGAGTCCAAATATGGTAACTGAAAAGAAAACAAAGAAGGCAGCACCAAAGAAGAAAGACATTGAAACAAATGTACCTTCAGGTGGTTGGCCAGTAATTAGTCAAGGTACACACTTGACAGTAAAGACTTTTGAAGATGGTACAACTGAACTTATTTGGGATGATGTACAGCTTCTAAAAGAAGTACAAGAAGCAATCTCCTCTTACGAAAAGATTGAATCTGTAACACCAAAGAAAACTAAAGGAAAGAAAAATGTCAGCACACAATGAAATTAATACACACTTAGAAGCATACCTAGCAGAACATGAAAAGTTCGAAAAAGGCAATGCGGCAGCAGGTACTCGTGCCCGTAAAGCATTAGCAGAAATGGCTAAAGCAATCAAAGCACGCCGTAACGAAATTACTGCTGAAAAGGCAGCACGTGCCGCAGAAAAAGCAGCTAGTAAGTAAACGTGATAAATACTTGTGCAACACAAAGGTTGCACAATGTCAATTTAAAACCATCACAACGGAGGGTTATCTATGAGTTTTAACAAAACAAAATGCGATCCAGAACTGGGTCAACGAGTGCATGAGCACTTAGTCAAAATGGGTGTAGAGACACCAACATCATCTAATATCAATTATCTGGATCGTAAAGAAAAAATCGACCGCATCGAAGCCCATTTTAAAGAAATCATGGGCTATCTTGGCTTAGACTTAACCGATGATAGTCTTATTGAAACACCAAAGCGTGTTGCTAAGATGTACGTCAATGAAATTTTCTGGGGTTTAGATTATGAAGCGTTTCCAAAGTGTACTACAGTCGATAACAAAATGCACTACAATGAAATGGTGGTTGAGCGTAGTGTATCGGTACAAAGTAACTGCGAACATCATTTTGTTGTTATCGACGGTTTGGCAACTGTTGCTTACGTTCCCAAGCAAAAGGTCTTGGGACTGTCAAAAATTAATCGCATCGTTGAGTACTTCTCAAAGCGTCCGCAGATTCAAGAGCGCCTCACCGAGCAAATCTTTCATAGCCTTCAGTTTATTCTTGAAACCGAAGATGTGGCGGTACTCATTGACGCACAACACTACTGTGTTAAGTCAAGAGGTGTTGAAGACACAGGATCAAGCACGGTTACAGTTCGTCTTGGCGGTGGCTTCAAGACAGATCCTTCAGCCAGAGCAGAATTTTTGAGTATTGCTAGACAGGGTAACAAATGATTGAAGTTCTATCAGGTATAAGTTTATTTTTAGGCATGGTACTTAAAGGTGCCGCATTAATTTTTTGTATATGTTTTGCGGGACTTTGTTTATTTTACATCATTAAAATGACACCTGATTCGGCTTGTACCGGTAACTGCAATCAAGGCAGAAACTGCACGTGTAAGGGAGAGTAATATGGGATTTCGTAAACCAATGGATTATCAACAAGTACATCATCAAATTTATCTGAGCGGCATTGAATTACATAGCATGTACAATGATGGCTTTACTCAATTTGAAATCAAAAAAGATTTACATCGTATTAAGTGGTTACTAGACGAGATTATGAAAGATGCACCTACATTTGCAGGTGAGGACGAGTTTCTGAAAGAACATGAGCAGGTGAAGATGTGGAGAACTCTAAAAACGTGACCAAAACAAGCATTGAACTGATAAAAGAGACTGCTGAAAGAATCAGAAATGATCCAGTGGAACTTAAAAAGTTCATGCGTAAAATACTAGGTCCTGACCGTAGAAAAATCACAGGTCAGGAACATGACCACATGCTAACTGTATTTCAATTGATTGAACCAATTGAATCAAGTAACAATCAAAGGTCATGGACTGATGTGTATCAACATGCAGGTAAGACTTATCACGTTCATTACTTCGAAGATGAAACAGAAATAGAAGAAATACTACCAGATGATTTTTAACAAAATTAAACAACTAAAACAAGAAGGTAAGACGATTGGCATTACATTCTCGACTTTTGATTTACTTCACGCGGGGCATATCGCTATGCTGTCTGAGGCTAAAAATCATTGCGATTATCTTATTGCAGGGCTCCAGACTGACCCCACAATTGATAGACCAGATACGAAAAACAAACCTGTACAATCAGTGGTGGAAAGACAAATTCAATTGGCGGCATGTCGTTATGTTGATGAAATTGTTGTTTACCAAACAGAGCAAGACTTAATTGACTTGATATTGATTCTACCCATTGATGTGCGAATCTTGGGTGTAGAGTACCAAAGCAAAGACTTTACTGGACGTGCCGAAGGTGCTCAGAAGAATATCAATCACATCTTTAACAGTCGTGACCATTCGTTCAGTAGTAGCGGCTTACGTAAGCGTGTAGCAGAAGCACAAAAGGACAAATAATGGATTTAGAAAGATTTGCTAATCATTTTGGGTTCAAGGTAGTCAACGTCAGACACCACAGCCCATATCAATACTACGACAGTTATAATAGAACAGCTAGTTTCTATGCCGATAGAGAACAAACGACTATTGAAATGGAAATAGACCGTAGGCGATTAGAACATTTGGTTCATTATGTCGAGCAATCACAAAGACTCGATGACCAAGACCGTGAAGAAGAATACCTACGTAGAACTCATCCTGGTCTCAAAGACGCATACGACAAATACAAAATGCTGTTAGCACTTTACAAATAAGGAAATATTATGACACTATCATACAATGAATGGAAAGAAAGAATGGCTGTAGTTGTGACTGATGAAGCTAGAAAGAAAATGAAAGAGCTACACAATTTGGATGCTGATTTAGAAGTTGAAAAAGCATTACAAAAAGAATACCAAAACTATCTCAAAGAAAAAGAGAATGGTTAAACACAGCGGTCTCTTTGGGCTCATCCCGCTATACAAATTCTGCGTCCTATGCTATAATTAACATAGGAGAAAATATGCATAATCCAATTACATACAAATACACAAGTACTAAAGAGTACCATGATGCGTTTCCATGTGCGTATCGTCAATGGCGCGCCGATAGCCATTGTAACTTAATTCATGGATATTCATTCAGCATGAAGTTCTACTTTGGAACCAATGACCTAGACGTTCGTAATTGGGCAGCTGACTATGGTGGATTGAAAGACTTGAAGAAGTTATTAGAGGATATGTTTGACCACACGTTGATTGTGGCACAAGATGATCCAGAAATGGAAACATTTAAACTATTACAGGAAAAGAACATGGCTAAAATCATCGTCTTGCCTGCGTTAGGTTGTGAAGCATTATCAGACATGCTATACAAATATGTCAATGGTGTTTATATCCCTGACATGTGGGGACCAGGCGAAGCGGGACGTTTGTGGTGCTATCGTGTCGAAGTACGTGAGACACAATCTAACATGGCATTTCGTGAAGGTCATCGTGAATGGTGTGAGGACTTACTATGACAGATAAAGAATGGTTAGATAAAGTTGTTTTAAGTGCAACTGTATACAATGAGCAACGTCTTCATACTGATTTTCAAGAAGAAGAAGTTTTAAAGTTTGTAGAATGGTTGCACAAGCAATATGGAATTGCTTACGACAAACCAATCGCAACACATCAAAATACACCTGAGAAACTTAAAAAATAAGAATTCTATGAATGAGTATAAGATAGATAACTTGTTCCCATCAACAGTTCTAGTTAAAGATTTTGAAATCCCAACACAAGACTTGGTAGATTTTTCAAAAAAATTTATCGATGAGCATGGAAACAATCCCTTTTATAGTCCATGTAAAAGCACAGTTCATGCCAAGATAAATGTACTAGAACTACCTGAGTTCAGTACTATCAAAAATCAAATTATAGAAATGGTTAAGGTGTATTGTGATGTCAAGAAAATATCAACTGAAAATTTAGCCATTGTAGATGCTTGGTTAAACATCTATGATGTTAATGGATATCAAGACCTACATCACCATCCTGATAGTATGATTTCAGGGGTCTATTATATCGTGGGCACGGACTCTAAAGATTTCATTTTTCAGGCTCCGTGGTACTTTGGTCAACCATCTTTTCCTGAATACATTGAAACAAACCTAAATAACTGTTATAATGTTGAATATGAGAGTTTGACAGGCAGGTGTATTTTGTTTATGAGCCATCTTCATCACAGAACGATCCCTGCAACAAAGCAACGAATAAGTTTAAGTTTTAATATAAGGTACACATGAGCAAATTAAAAGTAGCAGAATTATTTTATAGCATTCAAGGTGAAGGACGTTACATGGGCGTCCCTTCTGTGTTCTTACGAACATATGGATGCAATTTTACATGCGGCGGCTTCGGCATGCCGAAAGGACAACTAAGTGAAGAACGAAACAAGATTGATGCAGATAGTATCACAGAGTATAAAAATTTACCATTGGTGTCTACAGGGTGTGATTCGTATGCTAGTTGGGACCCTCGTTTCAAGCATCTTAGTCCTGTCGTCAGTACTGATAGTCTTGCCGACAGCATTGTTGATTTATTGCCTGGAAAGCGTTGGTTGGATGAACACTTGGTTATCACGGGCGGTGAACCTCTTCTTGGATGGCAAAGAAGCTATCCAGACTTACTTTCGCACGAAAGAATGAGAAGTCTGAAAGAGTTAACATTTGAAACTAATGGTACTCAACTGTTGTCTAGTG
>JACCDO010173820.1_pt1 | contig 18237 bp, 14 predicted proteins | sample 7446101 | NCBI WGS metagenome assembly JACCDO01 (sample SAMN15323440, study PRJNA562643) | freshwater metagenome | isolation source: river surface water | place: USA:Blue River Watershed | collected 2017-08-16 | reverse complement strand
CAGAATTCTTTTTCTTCTCAAATAGGGTGCTAAGAAGAATAGATTTTCATTAATAGTTTGTTTTAAAATCGAATTTGATTTGGTCTGACGCCAGAAGAGAAGAGAATATGCTTCAAAATGCAGACTCTAGACTAATGGGTAGTACATCTATAAATCAAAATAGTGTTGGATCTGTAAGTGGTGTGAGCTACGATAGTGTTAGTAAAAACAAGAAAAAGCCCTGGTACTCAAACATCACATTGCAATCATTTGACTTATATCAAAAGATTGAGGAAGATTATAAAGTGAAGACTTCTGTTGGCGGCTATTTAAGTGTAATTGGATGGATTATTGTTTTTATCATGCTTATTGTTCAAACATATTATTATTTGACCCCACATTATCATGAGCATATGGTAGTCGACACAAGTTTAGAAAAGCATATAAATATCAATATAGATATTACCTTCCATGCGTTGACTTGTGCTGAAGCACATCTAGATGCTATGGATGTTGCCGGAGATAACCAGCTAAATATGGAAGACAAATTGTTTAAACAGCGAATATCCCCTTCTGGTGAAATTATAGGGGAAATGACCAAAGCCACTGTTGGTTCGAATGTCAAAGTGGAAAGCAAAGGGAATTCGGATGTTCCAGAAGACAAGGATAAATGTCTTTCCTGCTATGGTGCCGAGTCTCCTCATCGCAGATGTTGCAATTCTTGTAAAGAGCTTAAAGAAGCCTATCAGGAGCTAGGTTGGTCTATTAACGAGATCATGAAGACAAGTGAGCAATGTCTGGCAGAACCTAGCAATCCATTCGCGAATGTTCAAAAGGGAGAAGGATGTCGTGTTTGGGGAAGTATGAAGATTAATAAGGTGTCGGGTAATATCCATATAGCGCACGGGGAAAGTATAGTACGTGATGGTCGACACATACATCAATTCCTTCCTCAAGAAGCACCTGGATACAATATTTCTCACACGATTCATAGTTTTTCGTTCGGAAGCAAATACCCTTCTATGCCGAAAGGCGCTCTAGATGGTGTGAAGAAAATTGTGACTCCAACTGTCGGCACAGGTCTGTTCCAATATTTCATAAAGATCATTCCTACTTCGTATACGGACAGGTTTTTACTATTCAGCACCAGCACCACTTCTACTAATCAGTACACTGTGACAGAACGATTCCGTCCACTTATGCTGCCACAGTTTCCTCGACTGCCTGATGGTACACCGGACTTTCAAAAAGCTGCACATACACAAGTACAGGCTATTCTACCAGGAATCTTCTTTGTTTACGACTTATCGCCTTTTTCTATCGAAGTTATCCGAGACAGTACCCCATTTTCGCATTATTTCACTAAAGTCTGTGCTACTGTAGGAGGGGTTTTTACTGTCATGGGAGTTGTTGATAAAATTATCTTCAAAATGCAAAAATTCACTAAGCAAAGTGCAAATCTAAAGTGACGTGAAAATGCAATCTGATTTCATTGGTATATTAAAGTATTCTTGTATTTATGCGTTCTTAGTAAAATTGTTTCTTTCTTCTTTTTCTTATGGCATTACAGTTATATACTTACATCGACGAGATTCTGTATATGATCGAAGCCCACCTGAGGGACCTGTTTGCTAAGGTCACAGGCGTCGTCGTGTCCGCAACGTGCCAGCGAGTGAATCTTACAAAGAAGCACTCTTCTTACACGCTACTATAAACACTAACAATGCATTGATTCTGAAAGAATATATAATATGATTTTTCTCATATACATAAACTCCATGACTCAACGTTCAACCCACATACTCTTGCCCATTCGTATGTTTTCGTTCGTACCACGTCCTTCGGCTCTCCTCCCATCCTCACCTCGCCCACATCTCCCTCACCCATAACATAAGATACAGAATATGCATCTCATAAAACTACACGATAACACACATCATTAAATGATGTGTGTTACATGGACATCTGGTTGATGTCGTTGAAGTAAGGGTGCTTGAGTGCCTCCAGGGCAGACAAACGACGCTTAGGATCGATGGCCATCAAATTTTCTAAGAGATCTACACCTGCCTCGTCTAAACCAGGTACAAGTCTGGAGATTTGAATTGCTGGCCATACAGGGAATTGTTCGTTCCAGTCCTGTAGCGACGTGACACCTGGCCACACATCCTCATTAGGAGTGCCGCAAACACGGAAGATTTTGAATAACTCATCAATCTCAGAATCACCAGGGAACAGAGGTCTTTTGGTGACCATTTCTGCTAAAATAGTGCCTACCGCCCACATGTCTACGGGGAGTGCATAAGTCTTGCAACCTAACAAAATCTCCGGGGGTCTGTACCACAAGGTCACCACCTCATGCGTGAAAGGACGAATCGGTGGAACAAAAGCGCGGGCCAGGCCGAAATCAGCAAGCTTGAGTCGGCCGTCACGAGATACTAAGATATTCTGGGGTTTGAGGTCACGATGCATTACGCCACGCACGTGGCAGTATTCCAAGCCGGAAAGCAACTGGTGTGTGTACGACTTGATCAGTTGCCAAGATAAAGGACCCTCACTTGCCTCGAAGTACTTCTTAAGATCCTTGTCGACAAACTCGAAGACCAAATACAATCGCCCTTCACTTTGCACGACATCATTTAATTCCACAATGTTGGGATGACGCAATTGGCGGAGAACTGCAATCTCTCTCAGAGTAGTGCTGGGAATGCCCTCGTCTTCAACCTCCAGACGAATTCTCTGAAAATTAAATTATTATGTTAGTGATGATGTTAAAGTAAAGAAAAAATGTGATATTGCGGTAAGATAGCTGAGCACACAAGTTGTGTAGGGGTTAAGCGAAAAACAATACATTAAAAACAGGCACCATAACCACATAGAGCAGATATTTTCAATTACCTTCAGTGCTACAAAGTCATCGGTTTGCTTGTCCTTGGCTTTGTACACCACACCGTAAGTACCCTCACCGCAGTGTCCGTTCTTTTCGATTTTCTGATACCGCTCCATGCTCCCTACAGTCTGAAAAGAAATATAAATTGAAGATTAAAAAGGTCAGATGATGGATAAATAAGCACTATATGTTTCAATTTAACATAAAAAATTGAATTATTTATTGTGGGCTCGTTTAACAGTCTCTCTCAGTCAAGTTAAGTTCGAACTAGGACTCAAAAGTTTGTTACCGCTACAGCATGATATATTCCAGGATTATAGAGATAATTTTTGTGTAAACAGGACTGATCTGCTATAAAATACGATTCACAATAGCATTTTAGCAAATATGTACCCACCTGATTGAGATTTGTCGCAGTCCTTTGCGTCAACGAGTTCTTTCGACGGTCCGTGCGTCTGAATTTGAACCTTTCAAAGTTGTTGAACAAAGACAGAGTTTTGTAAGAAACTCTCCATTGAAGAATTTAATATTATGCTGATACTCCCGCATGTCTAATTGATTGATACCGTTTTTTTCTTTTTTGAGTGTGGGAAGTGCAGTATGACAAATTACGGTGCTTGGAGTTCATTCAATGAAGACGAGGAGCTATCTCGGACAGAATCCCGCTTCCAAGTTGAAGATTTCAAAGATGAACAGAAAAGAGTGTTGAATAATTCGATGAAAGACCTTCTAGAATCTTCCCGTAATGCTCAACGCACTGCATCTGCTTTAAAATCTCGTGCTCAAGTGGAAGCGCTGCGGGCAGCCGAAGCTGAAGGTCGCGCATCACATAGACGCCGTAACAAGACACCGCATCAAGAAAAGGAGGTCGTCGAGAATCATCTAAGTTTAGATTCTAAACCTTCTCATGTCGAAGAACAAGTTTTGCGATTCGATGCACCCACAGATGTGTCTAAATTATCGCAATCGACTGAAAATGTTAAACAACATTCCCGCGATGGCGCGGAAATGATTGTTCAATTAACTAATTTTATGAATGATTGTACGCGTTTATTTTCGGATATTTTGTCTCGAAGTGATGAGCTCAATCGCTTGTGTTTATCGTCGACTTCAGTGCCTTCCAATTCAGGGGACGAGATAGGCGCACGAGCTTGTAAACTCGGTTTAGAGGTTATTCGAGACCTCGAAAATTTTGTGCATACGAAGCTTGAACAAGCGAAAAGCGCAGGAAATGTTGCTCTTTCTGCAGGTCTTCTGAATGATGTTCAAACTTGCACTCGTGTAATCAACAATATTGGAGACAGCGTCGGACGCCTGACTTTACAAGTTACAGCTCAGACTTCTCTTATTGCATTACAAATGCGGCAATATGCACTTTGTTGCGATATTACGCGCATGTGGCTTAAGCGGCATGAAACTAGCCCTGATGCAGAACGAGCTCTGGGACTTGCTAAAGACAAAGCGAAAGGCGTGGAGGCGCATCCTTTAATTGCCGACACGAAGGCTGTAGCGGTCATGTGGATGACCCGGGCATTGGCGTTTGCGGGAATGGGATGCCCATATCTTGCAAATGTCCATGCGCGTAAAGCGCATTTGGTGTTTGAATCCTATCCTCGAGCAGAGCTAATTACATCAGCCCTGGATGCCTACGAAATGGGACAAATGCTGCGGTACCATGAATCATCTCTGGAGTCATTAGTGGCAGAACAAATCCACGCTTTAATTCGAGCGTATCGTATTAGTTTAAGACAGGATTTGAATGATGTTCGGGTTTTGCGTTCAGTGAGTCCACATAATCTGTCGACTGAGATTCTTGCCAGCTTGTTGGGTCCTGCCGCCCAGCCGCTGGCTGCGGAAGCGACTTTTACTCCACTCTCGACATTGCTTATGTCTGAGCAAGAAGATATAGTTTCAAATGGCTCGGATTCTACAGAAAATATACAAGCCTCAGAGAATGGCAATTGTGCCACTGTCACATCTTGCCCTGATCTGAGTGTGGCGGCTGTGCGCGCCGAATTGTGCGGATCGACCATAGGACCTTTCGCCTTAGATATGCTCGTATTATTTCGAGTGATACATGAGTTCTTTTATCAAGCGCAGCTGTTATATTTAGAACAAATGTATTTGTCCGCGGAAACGCGATATCTAGCGGTAACTTTGGTGTGCGCTCTAGCGCTGGGGCAGTGGGAGGGTCTGACTGGGGACTCTCCGCCACTGGCTTCAGCCCTAGGAGATGCATGCAGTGCTCAGAACTATTTGAAAGCGGTTCAAGTTTCTTGTTTACTTAATGCCGGGGTATGTCGTGTTCGTCATAGTGGCTTTGCTTCCCGTTTTCAGAGCGGCGCTGAGCTGCGGTCTTTGAACTTGCAATCATCAAGCCTTAGCGTTCGCACTCTAGTAGAAGGCAGTGCACTGCATTTATGTCAATGGGGCTTATCCGCAGCGAAGAATATTTGTTTAAATGTGTCTTTTTTCGCCTCCGGCAGTCTTCGCGCGACGTATGTGTATGAGACCATGGGCCGGTTCGACGAAGCTCTCTCACTCATCAATGATCTAGAGTGTGCTGTCCGCAAGTCTGATATCCCTGTAGTGAATGCTGATGGAGATGTGTCAAAATCATGTTTGCTTAAAGGTCGTGTTCCATTTGTAATTAATTCTTCAAGCCTTCACGCTTACTCGCAGCAATTTCTTGCGCTCAGCGATACCTCCGCAGGGACCGACACATCTCAAGATGAAGTTGTAAGCATGGATGAGCAAACAGATCTTTTAAAACATTTGGAGGTATTGCGTCAGAGATTAGTGTTCAAGCGCACAAAATACTATGGTAAGCAATAAATGGAAATCCAAGTGCTGCTATGTTTGCACTATGACATCATGCATATTGATTGTAAAGTATAGATTCTGTCAGTTTGTTAATACCAGTTTGTTACAAAAATTGTTTTTCTTTACATCTATTTGTATATGACATTGCTCTCCTTAAAAACCTCCATCCATGGAGTTTTCAAGAAGCATCCCATTTCTTTGATAAGGAGTCATACCCTCAGCAGAATTTGAACCTAATGAATCGGGGCCCTTTAATAACCCTGCCGGCGATTTCATCTTTGAGCTTACACTGCTATTTGTTGAAGAGCGCATGGTATTTATAATGGCTTTGGATAACTCACGGTCATGCTTGAGCTTGTGTAAGATCTCTTCTTTGCGAACTCGCTCTAGTTCGTTAAAGCGCTTGCGCTGCACTCTGTATCTCATTTCTAACTCGTCCTTTTGGCGCAACTCTTCTATTTGTTCTGCTCGTTCAAACTCACGTTCTAATACATGCAACTTGCCCTTGTTTTTGTCCAAATCTATAACCCTGCCATGCCTATCTATTTGCCCTGTTAAATATAAATGTTGCTGAACCTTCTTGTTTTCAAAGAAATGGCGCATATTAGGATCATATAAGCTGCTGTACTCTTTCAATTTTACTTTACCTAGGTCATTCATCTGCCATCCTGATTCCTTTTGACGCAGAACATCCTTGGGTTCACGATGAACCTTACGCCCGACAAACGCCATTCTAATACAAAAACTAAAGGATTTTGTGACTGCAGTCAGAAATTTTTTTAGTGTTGTTCGAACTTTCTTCCCTAAGGCTCAGGTTGAGGTCTTGGAACTTCATTGACCAAGGCGTTGCAGAAAACGCACGTACGCACGAAATCTTTTGTTATGACAATCCGCTGCGCTACACGTTATAACAAATCAATAATGGGCAAATCTGTCTCTGCTGGATCACTCTATCTTGTGCTCTATAATGCAGCCTGTACATTTGGTTGGGCTTATTGTCTGTTTTTGACTTTTACAGCATGGCAAAACGGTAGTTCTCCTGAAGCTCTCTGGACAAAGCTTCGTGACCCCTTAACTGTAAGTTATTGACTAATGTTGGTGATTTTTTATGATTTCGATCAATTTTGTCTGCTTATTGTGTCTTGGTGTATTGGGATATGAGTCAAAATAAATGCTAACCCTTCATTGTCATTGTCGGTATCTGGTGCAAATAGTACGTTCAAACGGCAGCAATAATGGAAATAATTCACTCGCTTGTCGGACTAGTGCGTTCTCCGTGGGTTACTGTGGCACTCCAGGTAAGCTCTCGTATCCTACTTGTGTGGGGATATACCAGACCGTTCGCCGTTTGTCAGGCTCATTGGTCGCTGTTCCTTATGGTAGCATCTTGGTCCTTAGCTGAAATTCCGCGCTACATTTTTTACATATTTGCTCAATTCCAGAACAGTGAGGAGATTCCTTTTTTGGTTTTCTTTCTACGATACTCTCTGTTCATGGTTTTGTACCCTACCGGTATCAGTGGTGAGTGCATTCAGATGTACACCTTTTACAAGAATGCTCAAGCGGCGGATAGCACTATGGTTTACGTGACCATGGCGGTTGCTGTAGTTTATTTGTTGGGTAGCCCTTACATGGTCAACAACATGCTCGTGAATCGCAAACGTGAATTCAAGAAGAGAAAGGAAGCTCTGGAGGGCAAGAAGGGGAAGTAAGCGTCTTGTCACTTATTTTTCGATTTTGAAGTTATATGCGTCATATATTAATTATATATACATATATATGTTACCAGCCAATTTCGTTTCAAAAATTGATATATGTGTTGTGTGTCGACCGAAGCTGCTCCCTTCGGCGTTCTAATGGTATGGCAGAGAAATCAGCCAATCGCATAGAGCTGGAAAGAATGGACGCAATGCTACCATGGGATAAACCACGGAAAAGGGGTAAAATAGCTCTCGCCGTCTCGCTGCAGCTCCACGTACTACAACTCTAGCAGCATCGCCTGGAGGCTCCCAATTGAGCAGTGGGGTATGTATCTGATTCTTGACTTCTTGTGCGCCTTCTGTGTCATGTGCGCCAAGATTTGCAATCGTAATGCCTACATTTTTGATACCTAATAGATTAAATTCTATTCTTAAAGAATCGAAAAATCCATTTAAAGCATGTTTTGTCGCAGCATACACAGCAATCTTGGGGGGACCTACCCAACCAGCCAAAGATGATATCACAACAAGCTGGCCACTATTTTTTTTAAGAGCCTCAATTGCAGCAGTAGCCATATACACATAGCTGTACACATTGGTGGCGAACATTTCGTTCACGAAATTGTGACCACCAGGCAAAGCCTTATTATCTACGAGCCATGATCCGAAGCGACTATTAGTAATATGGTTTAGAACCAAAAAATCGAGACCTTTATTACCAAATATTTTCAGCGCATCTGAAATACACTGTTCGGACGCTTCCTTGGTACTTAAATCGGCTTTCAAGACATGAATTCGCGTATTTGCAGGATCTACGCCAGTGGCATATATTCCATCCCGAATCGCCTCCATCTTGTCTACAGATCGACTTGCCATTACAATATCTCCAGCCCCTTTAAGTGCATACTCTTTAACTAAAGCCGAGCCTATGCCCTGGCTAGCCCCAGTGACGATGACGGTCTTCCCTTTTACTGATGGTTCACCAGAAATAATATACCAAATATCACCATGCAAGCTTAACAGCATAGCAATTATAGCACAAAGCAATACTCCCGAAAAATTCATACTTTGATAACGAGCACGATTCAAAATGATAAGATCTTTGGATTGACAGCCATCAAAGTTTCGGTTGAACAATTTCTGGTCTTCCTTTCAGAAAAAGTTCTCCTCTTAAAAACATGCCCACCACACGGAGCTCTAAAGTGTCAGGGACGGCTGCATTAAGCTCTGCCTCTAAAGGTTCTTTGCCTAAAATATTGTCTTCCGACAATATTTGTGTTCAACCGAGTGACCTCGCTGTCACAAATGATAAACCAGATACAAGCTTTTTCGGTGCTGGTATAATCTCGCCACTAATTTTGGTTTCTTTGATGACTTTCTGGTTAATTTATGTTAGTAAGGAAATGGATGCGGAAGCTGCAGCAGGTGATCCCAATAGTTACCCTGTAAAGCAGGTTTCCATTGCATTTCCCATCACCGCTCTAGTTCTATATCCTACGATCATCTTCTTTGGACTCAAGTATATGGAAAATAGGGAACCATTTGAAATTCAGAAGTATGTATTTGTGTACAATATGTATCAATGTGTTCTGAATGCTTTTATTGTAGGTGCCATGATATGGGAATTTAATAAAAACCCTTGGTACTCGACGCGTTACGGATTCTTGCCTTGGGGAAACAGAGTTCAACCGGGCTATGCTGGTTTTCGTATGACCTGGTTAGTGTGGCTTCACTACAACAACAAGTACTTGGAATTATTGGATACCTTGTGGATGGTTTTGAAAAAGAAAAAGAATCAAATCACATTTTTGCACTGTTATCATCATATTCTACTGATATGGATATGGTGGCATTGCTGCTCAAACGAATCTGGTGGAGAGGCTTGGTTTGGAGCATGCGTCAATAGCTTGATCCATGTGTACATGTATGGCTACTATACTATGAGTCTTTTAAAATGGAAAGTAGAATTTATGAAAATTTATATGACAACCTGTCAAATGATACAGTTTATCATATGTCTAGGACACGCAGTATTTGTAATCTACCACACAGCATATGGAACAGAGCTGAGAGGGTATTATCCTCTATTTTTGTGTTTTGACCAAGCATTTGTGATGATCAATATGTTGTTCTTGTTCGGTCATTTTTTCTATAAAAGTTATATGCAAGGAGAAAAGAATAAAGACAAGATTAAAGGTGCATAAAACTTGCATAATATATACCATGTTTCTATGTATATATAGTTATAAACCGCTAGAAATGTTTCACCTCTCTTTCCGGATGTTGTTTAAACTGTCCAAAATCAAAGAGAGGTTTTCTTTGAAACCTCTCTTTTACAACATAAAGCAGTTGTTTATGCTCTCGAATTAAATGAGTGCAAAAGACGATGACAGTATGCGTCTGCGCAGCGGATCCTTTGGTTCGTCGCTGGATGTAGATCTGCACAGCTTAGCAAGTGCCACGTTTGCCTCGGATGATATTCACACCTTCAAATTGTTAATTCCGTGCGCGATGGCTGGAAAATTTATAGGGAAAAATGGGTGTGAAATTGTGGCAATTGGAGAATCGAGTGGCGCGAGGTTAAAGTTATCTAAAGCTGATGAACTGTTTCGTGATACATATTGCCGCACCTTATCCATGTTTGGAAGTATACAGTCTCTTTTGTTTGCAATTAATGAAATAACTCGCAAGCTGGGTACAGTCACTATTGTATCGAGTGTATTTGATAAAGAAACAGATCAAAAGCTTTTATACCACTCTGTTGTATGTTTGGTCACGCATGCTATGGCTGGAACAATTATAGGTATGTATTGCGATGCTTTCTCTGAAAAATGATACGTGTGACGTAATCGCGATGCGCCTGTAGTAATTGATCATTTTTACTTGTTGCACTATTATTGTACATTGCACCTAATACTTACTTCAATCATTCGCAACAAATTGTTCGTTCTGTGTAGGTCACAGCGGTGGCAACGTAAAAAATGTAAACGAAGCAACAGGATGTAAAATAAAAATTGCAACTGTTTCAGACCCAGCTAATGCTCTTGAAAGGACCATGACAATTGTGGGGCCTTCCTGGGAATCTATCTCATTAGCTTTTAAAATGATCTTTGATCTGCTGTTGGATCAATCAATCGGCTTTAAATACAATAGCAAAAAGAGTGCGAGTAGCTCGCAGTCTATTGGAAGTGAGAGTAGTTCATCCGTAAGAAGTAATGTTATACCTTTTTCGGAAAATAATTCTAATTTACAGCTCGCTTACTGTCCCAGTGCAGTGCTGTCCGGCAAGGAGCCGACGCTGCAAACAGGACTTCGACTTGCTTATTGTCCTAGAACTGTGCTAGATGGAAAGGATCCTCCGCCCCATGGACTTTGTCCTTTGACTGTTCACAAAAATAGCATTTTCGCATTGAATTCGCCCAATGGATTGCAACCGCCTCAGGCTCATGGACCCTTCGCAGTACTGGACGAATCCTTTGCAAAGTACATGACTCCACCTGTTTTTAACAATGCATCGCTCAGCGAAGGAGGGACCCTTGTCATGTCTCTAGGAGTCGATGAACGGTTTATTGGCTCTGTGTTGGGCAAGCAAGGTACAGTGATTCGTGAATTAATGCAAATTACAAAAACGTCTGTTCAAGTCTCAAATCGAGGAGTGTATATGCCTGGTACTACCTGTCGGGAAATTAAGGTATTTGGTGCACTTGATCGATTGAAAGTTGTACATGCTTTGATTTTGGATTGTGTAGGAAAAGCTATTCAGTCGCAAATTGTTCATTCTGAGTCCAAAGAAGGATCCCAGGAGGAAGCTTCTCCCGCCGCCGCAGCAAATACGCAGTCCAGCTTGTTCTCATTTTTACCTAATCTGCCCAGTCGGTTATCACATTATACATATGGTTCGTTGTAATTAACTTTATAAAATACTTGAATTCAATATCTATTTTGTTCATTCTACAATGAGCATCGTGAAGACAGAAATGCCTGCAATCGGACAACGCGCGTTTATGTAATATATAGATGACTAATGAATATTTTTAAAGATTTTTACACACTACTACTGAATTAACCGATATCAACCTAAGATCTCACTAACTTTTTTATCGACGATTTAATCTTTCCTTACATTACTTCGCTAGTTTTGTCTGATCGATTCCTGTGGCCACCACGGACACGCGTATCGAGCCCTCTAGGGAGGGATCGAAGCTTGAGCCGAAAATAATATTTGCGTCCTCGTCTTTTATTTCTTTTGTAATGTGCTGTGCTGCACGATCGACTTCGAATAAAGTCAAATCGGAACCACCGGTGATATTGACCAGCATTCCCTTGGCGGTGGTGACGTCGCAGTCGCCTCCGAGAAGAGGGTTCTTCAAAGCATCAGAAGCCGCTCGCACGGCTCTGTCCTCGCCACTTGCTTGGCCGGTGCCCATAATAGCATTGCCCATTCCTGCCATAACCGCTTGTACATCGGCAAAATCCAAATTGATCAAGCCAGGTCGTACCATCAGATCAGTAATACTCTTCACGCCAGCCAACAGCACATCATCTGCTAAGCTGAATGCATTCATTACAGACGTCTTTTCGTCAATCATTCTAAATATGTTTTGGTTAGGAATTACTATGAGTGTATCTGTGCGATCTGCAAGTGCACGAAGGCCTTCTGTAGCCAAACGTCCACGGTGACGACCTTCGAACATGAAGGGCTTCGTTACGACTGCCACAGTCAAGATGCCTCTCTCCATACAAATTTCTGCTACAACAGGGGCAGCGCCAGTACCGGTACCTCCGCCCATACCTGCGGTAATAAAGACCATGTGGGCATCACCAATCATATCAGAAATCTCTTTTCGCGATTCTTCCGCTGCGGCACGACCAACGTCTGGATTGGCACCACAGCCCAAGCCTTCTGTGAGTCCTCTTCCCATCTGAATGCGTTTTTCGGTTAATGTGGTTGCTAAATGCTGTGCATCTGTGTTTGCGCAAATGAAGTCGACACCAGTTAAACCACGGGCGACCATGTTATTGATGGCATTGCATCCACCTCCTCCTACTCCGATCACCACAATTCTAGGAGCAAATTCAGTTAAATTTGTAGCCTTAGGAGCTGAACTGAAGAATTGACGAGCAGCCTCTGCTGCAGGGTTCACATAAGGCGCTTGTTTTACATCTGCCTTAATCGCTTCTCTTGCCTCTTCTTTAGCAGGAGTTGCAGGTGCAGGTGCAGGAGTAGCAACTTTGTGAATATCTACAGGTGCTGGTTTCGTTGCTACATCAGTGGCAGCAGCAGTGTTTGCCTTTGGAACCGTTTTGGTCACAGTCTGTTGGACAGATCTCAGGAATGCATTTTTCAGAATCGCTCCATCAGTAGTGCTGCTTTGCAAGCGCACCGATGTTGTGCGAAGAGCAGTACGGCGCAAGCCAGAAACTGCTTGAGATGTTAATCGATACATTGCAGTTTAATCAATTGATCAAAAGTTTTCGTGGGCTAAAAAGCTTAAAACTTTTTGATTTTCAACGCTCATGGGTTTTTTGAAGACCCCACTGGGACCCATTGAGAACAGAACCAGAAAATCAGTCACAAGCAGTTCTTGAGAATGTTTCGATTCTTACTACTCTTATCTATCTTGGCCATTGTCTTTGGCAATGGCCGCGTGTATGAGACGACAGTGAGTATGATTGGTGACACTCCTGTGCGCCAGAGCTCTCCTTTCTGGCCCCAACCTCAGGCTTACTCAATCGGAAGCGCATCTCTAGATTTGTCGAACTCGTTTCGATTTTCTCAGTCTCAGTCCAATAAAAGTGCGTTATTGGATAGAGCTTTGAATCGATATCAAGCCATCTATTCTGGATACCTCGAAAAGTCCAAGAAAAAAGATCACAACGCCAAAAACAATCAAATAAAGTCTTGTTCTATTCAAGTTGACACTATCCTTAGCGATCCTAAGACAGAAAAAGACTCTTTGGCTTTGGGAGTTGATGAGTCCTACACTATTGATATCTCGACTTCGGGAGAATGCAATATCACCGCAGCAACCGTGTGGGGAGCATTACATGCTTTGGAGACATTCACACAATTATTGGAGCGTAACACCCAAGCACGAGAAGGCCAGATCACTATGAACTATGCGCCTGTTTCTGTGCAAAATTCTGCCCGCTTTACTCATCGCGGTGTATTGATCGACTCTGCACGTCACTTTTTACCAACGCAAACGATTAAGCGAATGATTGATACGTTGCCAATGTCACACTTCAATGTGCTGCATTGGCATATGGTGGACGCTCAATCTTTCCCATTAAATACGCCCTCTTCTCCGGAAATGTACAAGGGTGCTTTCACTCCCGAACAAGTGTATTCCATGGATGAAGTCACTGACATAGACACATATGCGACGGATCGCGGTGTACGGATTGTATATGAATTGGACGGTCCCGGACATACGGCCTCCTGGGGTAAAGGCTATCCAGAAATCCTGGCTGATTGCATTCAAAAGTACAGTTATAATGTCAACGATTTGGCCATGAATCCTACTTTAGACAAAACGTACGAAGTACTCACGGGTGTTCTGAAGGATATTGTTGCCGCGACAGGCACCAAGTTTTTGCATCTTGGCGGTGATGAAGTGGTATATGGCTGTTGGGCTGAGGATGCTTCGATCACTGCATATATGAAGGAAAACAATATTGCCACATATCCCGAGCTATTAGGCTTGTATGTGCAGCAAGCAGAGGACATTTCTCGCAACTTGGGGGCTACCCCCATCCAGTGGGAGGACACGTTCATGGCAGGCATTCGCCCTCCTCTCAGTACTATTTTTGATGTTTGGACAAATTCTTCGAATATGGCTCTTGTTGCATCTGCTGGATATAGAGTAATTGCAGCCCCCCAGAACTACTGGTATTTGGACCACTGTGCCAACACCTGGCAAAACATGTACAGCTTTGATCCTCAGGCAGGCATGAATGCGCAGCAAAGTCCTCTCATCATTGGAGGTGAAGTTTCTATGTGGGGTGAAATGATTAATCAATATAATATCGAACCCAGGATTTGGCCATTTGCAGCTGCTGTGGGAGAGCGCTTGTGGAGCTCAATGAACAACACCGCCGTCAGTAATATTGCTGACGCACAACTCCGTCTCAATACTTTTGCTTGTCGTATGAATGCCCGCGGATATGCTGCGGCTCCTATTAACCCAGGATATTGCCAAGCTCAGTATGTTTAGATTATTTAGTTTCTCTTTGATAATATAAACAGTCACTTGTGCGCAACAGGCCACGGTTCTGGTCTTTATTTTTCACTTTGGTGTTGCTCAACACGAAAGAGTTGATAACTCATATTTATTTACATAATAGACATTGTCATCACATAATTATACTTTTTCTTTATTAGAACTGTTGGCAACATTGCCAATGACACCCGCTGCGTGGCGAGCTTGTCGAATAACCTCGGTATCCTGAGGGTGATTTTCGATAGCAATCCTGCATATTTCTGGAGCTCCAGCTTTCTTTAATCGACGGCTAATATCTGCTCCAGCTAGAGCCATGTTCGATAATGCCCATAATCCAAATTGTTGTACACCAGCATCCATGGGATGTTGCAAGAGCGCTTTGACCAAAGTCATCAACGTGCGGGAGCCTCCGCCTTGCGCCACCAGACGAGCGGTCTCGTCTGACCCTGCCAATGTAAGCAGAGCCCAGCAACCCTGTCGCTGCACCTTAGGTGACTTCAGATACGTTTCCATAGCATCTGTTACAATATCAATTCCTCCTGCATCAATAAAACGATGTCGGTTATCCTGCGAGTTATGCGATAAATTCGTCACACTAGTAAAGCAATGCAATAGAACTTTTTCATCTAATGCTCCATGCGATTCGATAGCAGTAACAATGCATACTAGAGCGCCGTTCTCGCCGGCTCTTCTGCGAACCAGATCGCAACCAAAGGCCACCACACCCAAGAGCTGGATTGCCTGACCCTGTACAAGCGCATCTAATGCTTCCGTCCCAGTATGTTTTTTCATGACATTCACGCAAATTAAATCCAGTTCATTCTCAATACAAATCTTTCGAATAACTTGTTTATCAGTTTTATCGTTTAAAATGATGGGTCGAAGTGCTCTGCAAGCTCGCCAACAGATGTGGGCGTCTTGAACGCTGTCGCGGAGCATGTTGATCATGCCCAAGCATCCTGCTCCTGTTCCATCTTCTGCGCGCTCAAAGCCTACAACGCGTGCTTTGGCCATTGAATCTGCAGCTCGAATTGCAGCTTGGCGCATTTTTTCAGCCTTGCCAGCATCCTGAGCTTTCAATAAATTTTTCCGTTCAGTTGTTAATTTGACAGCGTGCGCCAGGTCTCCCATGTGGAACACCCTCTTCTCGGTTTGCTGTGCATCCCGCGGCAATACTGAAAGCATGTCCTCTTCCTCTTCTTCTTTCTTCTCCAAAGGATCAGTTCCTTTGCTTTCAGCAATATCTTTATTAACACTCTCAGATTCCGGTTGCGGTCCTTGAGCCCTGTATCCAGCAGGAAGAACGCCTTTTTCCAAGCTCTTGATCCATTCTTCAAGCTTGCTTATCTTCATGTCAGCAACTGCCTGCTTTTCGCGTAAATCATCTGTTATTGCTGTGTTTTCTACTTCCGTATCAGCTGCCTGCGCCTTTAGATCCGCTATGGCGCTATCTCGTTCTGCAATGACCGCCTTCTTGTCCTTGATGACTGCTTGCGCCTCCTCTAACTGCTTGCTGTAATCATCTCGGGATTTTTGCATATCAGATAATTGGGATTGCAAGGATGCTTTTTGCTCTACAAGAGCTTCAGCTGCAACAGTGGCATTCACCAAATCTTCCTCGAGTTTCTGAATCTTTCGCATCACCTCCTCCGGTAGGACTGAGCTCTCCTGCTCTTTGACCAAATCACTCAAAGTCTTCTTTTCTTGCTCTAAACGCTCATTCTTCGATAAAAGTGTAGTGCATGTTTGACGAAGCTTAACAAAATCTGCGCGACACGTGGCACTTACTTCCGTCTCCAGCTTCCAGCGTTGCAATGCCTGCTCCAAACGGACTTCCAGATCTTCTTTTTCTTCCGTTAAAGCGTGAATTTCTTCTGTAAGATGTCTGCGCTCTGCAGAATCAGTGCGTTCTTTTGCTTTAAGGTTGATAATGGAGTTATCTCGTGTCGCCAGCTGCTGGGATAGGTTTTTAATCACGGCATCCGCTTCACTGAGATCCTTGGCGTTTTGGCGGTAGTGCATTTCCAGGTCCATCACACGCTCTGCAAGATGGTGCCTTTCAGCCAACAGACTCTTTGTTTTCTTGTCTGAATTTTGTATAAATGATTTTAGATCAAGTTCTGTGCTGGCAAGCTTAGCAGCGGTAACGGTAAGCACTTCCGTCTGAGCCAGGTACTTCTCCGTCGTCTCCGTGAGTTCCCTGTTTGTGGCTTCCAGCTGCTCTTGCAAATATTGGCCCAAAGCGCCTTCCTTTTGCCATCGCGAACCTTCTGCTTTAAGTAGCTCAGTCATTTGCCGGAGGCGCTTCAAAGAAATTTGATTTTCATTTTTCGCCTCGTCGCTCATCCACCGTCTGGCGAGGATGCTGACTTCGGATTGCGGGCTGGGTCTTCGGCGGGCGAGAGGATAGTACCGATCATTGAACATTATCTTGTTCAAAACTGCCATAACACCTTGTGCATCCATGCGCTCACTTGGTAGTTCTTCTAGCAAATTCTTCGTGAGACTTGTAAACACAGGCTGCTTCGCAGTCAACTCTTCCAATTGTTGTTGCCTTATTTCCAGTGAAGGATACGTACATGAAACCATGTGTAACAAAAGAACTCCAACACTATAGATGTCCATGCGATCTGATAACTCATACTTCGTTCCATTCAGTACTTCCGGCGCTAAATAAGCAACGGCTTCTGAGGTATGAGGCGGCGTTCTGGCGGCTCGCGCCCATTGCTGTGGAGCCTCCTCCTGGCCTTTCATCACAGATCCAACGACAGTCTTGCCAGCACTATTGGTCCATATGACTGGTCGAAACTCATGCATAAGACCTTGACCTGTAATCCCAAAGTCGCCAATCCGGGCGACACTACCCTTGAACAAGATGTTTTTACTTGTTAAATTTCGATGTATTACTGGTGGGTTTTGTGAATGCAAGAAACCCAATCCACACATGACATCGGAAAGGATTTCTAACATCTCTGGAACATCTAAAACTACTTTTTTTGTCTCCAACAACTCATATAAGGAGTAGTCCATAAGCTCGGACAGAATCATAGTTGGCTCCGTTTTGTCACTAATCGAATGGCATATTCCAAGAAATAGAACTAAATTTGGGTGACGAAGTTTTGTTAGAACTTCAAGTTCTTTTAAATGAATTTTTCTATGTAACATGCTTTCCTTTTGAGCCTTGATACTTGCAACCTTTTCATTAATGTTGTCTCCGAGGGTACCCGCCACAGTAATTAATTGAGATTGCTGCGATTGGTGAAGGCATTTGCACGCAATAGACACATGCCTCCACTTTGCTACATATACTTCTCCGAATGTACCTTGCCCCAAAAGTTTTTTGTCTGTATCATCAAAGTCTACGGCACTCTCAGGAAACACCCACATCTTGGCTTCCATCTCCTTCTGTACCTCTAGAGCTTCGTAGTGTTGTTGCAATATAATACTGCTATCTAAACTATCTGCTTCGAGCGGTCGCGGTGGAAAGACTGTTTCATTTTCATCATTTTCATCATCCTGTAAGTTGGACTGCGGTTCAGCAAACGACAAGTCCATAGTACCTTCAGTCGCAATTATTTAGGGTTTTACGCTGATATTAAAAAATAGATAGACAAGATAGAAATAT
>JACCDO012074902.1_pt1 | contig 18241 bp, 17 predicted proteins | sample 7446101 | NCBI WGS metagenome assembly JACCDO01 (sample SAMN15323440, study PRJNA562643) | freshwater metagenome | isolation source: river surface water | place: USA:Blue River Watershed | collected 2017-08-16 | reverse complement strand
TATTATCTATCACTCCTTATGAACATTTTGAAAGTGAACCCGCTACTTATCCTCCTGCTGAAACTCTTTTAGAAATGAGTGATAATAATAGAGGTGATCAGACAAATACCGAAGTAAAAGTAGAAGATACTACTGATATCAATATGCGTATGCAAAAAATCCAAAATGAAAATGTCCAATTATTAGGTGGAGAAAAAGATAAGAAAGAACATTTTACAAATGATGGTGAAGAAGAAGAAGATGAAGAAGCCGAACATTTTATCCCCTTCTTCTCAAACAATGATTTTGAATCATCTTCTTTTGCTGCTCCTCAACAAAGAGCTCAAGGAAACTGCCTCTCCACAAATCCCAATGGTTTTGAATTAGTCGGTAATGCTTGTGCTCCTGTTCAGGCTTTTAATGGTGAATATAATGCTCAAGGTATGAATGCTATTACCGGATTCAATCTTGATCACCAAATGACCGCTCAACCTTTACAAAATTAAATAAATATCCCTTTTTATAATTATATTCTTTATATATTTTTAATAAAGAATGAAAAGAACTTAAAAAAAATAGAAGAAGAGAAGATAAAAGAATGAACTTTGGAGTTAGTCATTATTTCCATTTTGAGCGAAGAATCTATATGAATGATGGTTTATATATGTTACAGATAAAAATACCCTATATAATTAAAAATTTTTATTATCAAATAGTTGGTACAGAACAATTTTTTTATACAGGTCAGTCTGTAAATTTTATGGAGAAAGAGAATAAAAAAGAAGATTCATCAAAGAAGGATAAGATAGGGATGCCTACTTATTTATTATTTGGAATTCCAATGATACAGGATTTATTTTTTCAAATTCGTATCATTCAGAATGAAAAGATGATTGATTATCATGATTTTATTGATATGAATGAACTTTTTAAAGATCTTCAGATACCTCAGATAAAAAAAAATATAAAATTAAATGTGGAGGAGAATCAATCTTTTGAAGAAGAAAAAAAGAATGATAAAAAAGAAGAAGATAAAGATGAAGATGATGAAGATGAATATGATGAAGATGATGAAGATGATGAAGATAATGAAGAAGATGAAGATGAAGAAGATGAAGAAGATGAGAAAGACAAAAAATAGATATTTGAATATTTTTCAAATAAAAATAAGAATGTAAAAAAAGTTTAAATAAAAATATTTTGATTACGAGAAGTGTTGGGTTGGGATTGAGAAGTTGAAGAATTAAAGGAAGTAGGTTGTGAAGATAAATTAATGGATTGTGTAGGAGGATTTGAATTGGATTGATATAAATTAGTTCTTCCTAATCTTTGCATAAGGAATTGATTTAATTGACTTCTAGCTGTATTATTTGTGATTCGAGGCATTTGATTTAATTTTTGAGATACTTTTTTGGACATATTGATCTTCTCCTTTTTTTCCTTCATTAGAGAATTTTGAACCGAGACTGATTCTTCTTCTTCTTGTTGAACAACTTGTTCTTCTTCTTCGGGTTTTGTACCAGTTAAATTTTGAACAACAGAGACCATATTATTTATAATGGTTGATTGTTGATTTGGTTGATTTTTTTTATTTTCATTTTTATTTTTATTTTTTTTTTCATTAATCAAATTAAAAATAGTTAAATTTGATTGATTTTCTCCCATAGGTTGTGAGTTATTACTTATATTTTGAGAAGGTTGATTTACGACTTTTTGAACTTCTTCAACTTTTTCTTCCTCCTCTTCTTTTTTGACAGAAGGGATATAACCTGTTATTTTTTCAATTTCATTAATATTTTTCAATAAAATATGATTTGTTTCTAAATTCATTCTAATCTTTTCTAACATTTGAATACGTTGATTACGATCAACATCGAATGCTCCATAAATCTCCATAATAGTTTTATAGAGTTTAATAATAATCTTCTTTAATTTTTTAATCTCTTTTTGATCTAATTCTACAATATTCTTCTTCTCTTGGTTATAAGATTGAATCTGTTTGGTGACTTTATCAACATCTTCTTCTAATTTTTTAATAATTTGAATCAGAAGATTTTTAAATGTCTTTTTATTTTCTTCAAGATTGGATACTTGATTTTTATTCTTGGATGTGTTTGTGTTTGTATTTACTTTATTTTCTATTTTTTCTTGTAAATTGGAGGAGACATTATTTTGACGACGGATGGATTCTTTGATCTTTAATAATTGATTCACTAAATTACTATTATTACGTTCATTCTCCTCAATTGCCTTCTTCTTCTTTTTACTCTTTTTTAAAATTCCTAAAAGAAAATCATTATTCATGACATTTTGATTCATTTTTTTAACTCTACTATTTATACCTCATATTTTTTTATGCCTTTATATAAAAAAATAGTTTTTTGAATAAAAAAATATATAAAAGTTATTCATCATCATTCTCTTCCAATACTTCTGTAGAAGGAAGAGTAGGAGGAGGTGAAGATTGTACATTACATGAATTATTTTTTGAACCAACTGTTATATTTGATGCGGACGTCTCGATAAATCCAGGTGCAATACAATATTTTTGAGGATTTTGTAAACCAAGTAAAGGATTCTGTTCTTCAACTTCTTTCTTTTCAGGTTCTAAACCTCTTAAAGATTCATCCTTTAATACTGGATATAAATTATTTTTACTCTTAAAGAACATATACCAATTATTTAAAAAATTATCAGGTACAAATAAATACATCATTGTTGCTTGTACCCCATACTGTGCCAAATCTTGGAAATTTGGATTATATAATCCCGATTTATTCTCATTGGGTTTATTCAAATCATAATTAGGTCTTGTATAATAAAATGTCATATTTCTACGATGTCTTTCCAATAATTGAGTTTTATCTTTATCTTGAGATATACCAATTAAATTAAATTGATTATAAGATTCTTTATATAAATCTAAATTTAAACTAATATTTAAATTAGGTTGATTTACATTTCCAGATGATATAAATTCATCCAATACTGAGCGAGTAGGATATTTATTGCTGATAATAATGATTTTTTCAATACAATCACGGATGGGTGCTTTTGAAATGGGGAAAGATGAATTACGACCTCCAAAACTATATTTTTTATTCATTAAATTTTTACTAAATACTGTCTTAATATTATAATAAATTTCATTATAAAAAGGAACTGTACCATCTTCTTCAAAATTTAAATATAAGAAGATTGGATATTTTTGATCTTCATTCCAACCATATTTTTTAATAGTTGATAAACAAGATAAAAAATTTAATTCTTTTGCATCATCAGCCATATTTTTACATCGTACACAAGGTTTATTGGGATCCTCTTTTGAACGGAAAATGTCTAAATGTATAATTCGAACTCGAAAATCTGTTAATGCTAATTGAATGGATTCAAGTGAAGGATGACCTTGAATAGGTGTATCTTCCAAATATGTATAATGTGAACCAGGGAAATAAAAATCAGATAAGATTAGATCTTGGTATTTTTCTGTCTTTGGATTTAAAAATTGAACTGGTATATTTTCTTCTAATGTTAAATAAGAATTACCTTTCTCTTCTATAATATTATTATATTGTAGCAAAGGAGATGAATCTGTTATATTTGTATTAAATTTTTCATTCGTTGACACCTCACGGAAACAATTCTTCGTCAAAAAATTAAATTGATTTCTCTTTAAGTCCTTTAATAATTCTCTCTTTGAATTCATTGAATTCATAAATTGTGTATAACTAAATAATATTAATAATACCAATACAATCATTAATTCTGTGTTAAAAATTTTATTATTTTCATATTGTATCTCAGGTATAAAATATATAATTAATGTGATATAGAAAAGAATAGAAAAGAAGTATGTAAATATCTGATTTATCAAACTATTTCCAAAATTTTTCATAAAAGGTTGTAAAATAATACTCCAATAATATTGTGTTAAATAAATTAAAATTACAGAAAATACAATAAAATAAGATTGGTAAGATAATGAATTGAATGGTTTATATGAATAATATCCAATAAAACCATACATAAAAAATATCAATATAACGGGTATAATCTTCATCCAAATATTTTTTTGAATATAATTTGAATATTTTAAAAGTGGATTTTTACCAATAATATTACAAGAATTATTTAAAGAAGATACTTCTTTTAAGATAAGAAAAAATGAATAAAAGAAAAAAATGGAGAGAATAAAGATAGATTTATTTTGCAAGAAAGATTGTGGTATATTCATGGATTCCTATATCTATAAATGGATAAGAATATATTTTTATTTACTTATCATCATTAAATCCGAATGAATCATCATCACTATCTCGATGTTTATGTCGATGTTTTCGTGATTTAAATTCAATTTTTTTTAATTTAGATTCCTTATGATGGTGATTATCTTCTTCATAAGATTTAGAAGATACAGACTCTGATTTAGTAGGAATAAATTGAGTATATAAATCTAATTTTCGATTTTGTTTTTCAATATAAGGATCTAAGTCTTCTTGAGAAAGAATATTTTTCTTTAATTTTTGAATACGAGAAATAGGATTTGTTGGATCTCGAAGTCTACTCTTTAAACCACGAGATATCTCTTTTTCAATCTCTTCATCAACCATTCTTGCTTGGTCTTCGATAATATTGTGATACTCTATATTAATCTCCTCTTCTTTAAAATGATTTCTCGATAATGGTTTTAATGATGGATATTGTGTAGGTTCTACTTGGGATATATAAGTCTCTTTTAGTTGTTCAGGTTCTTTTACCTTTACTATATTTCTATCTTCTTCTTCTGTCTCCTCATATTTAAATATCAAACTCATATACTGTTCATATAATATATTCTTATCTTCGTGACTTAATGTACTCTCTAAATATAATTTAATATCTTTATAAATAGTATTAATATTAGCTGATGATTGAATTACTAAATATTCTTGCATAATCATGGGTATATTCCATTCCATTTTATTTTTTAAAAGATAAAAAGCTGTAAAAAAAAGATACATCTTTTTATTCATCTGAGGTGGTTTAAAATCTGTTCTGTAATCTTCATACATTTTTTTAATAAAATATTGTTTTTGTTCACATGATTCTCTTTTTTTTAATGTATACAATATAATCTCCCATAATGGCCATATCCATAAATACCAAAAATCCTCTGATACACCCTCCACTGGTTTTAATTCCTTAATATCTGGTCTCACTCCTACATGATTATCTTTCTTTTTCATACTCTCGACCTTATTTAACCATAAATACCAATAAACACAGTTTAAAAATGTTCCTTTTGAAGAATGAAGATTCACATAAATCTCATTTAATGCCAATTTAATATCCGAATCCATTTGTAAATGTACAAAATCATATATCTTTTCAATAGATTGAGCCATCATTCTTCTACGTATCTCTTCTTTATGATAAAATGTTTTATCCAATTTAGGTAAAGATTTAGGTAAATACATATTATTTTTTTTAGTAATAGTAGTAATGGCAGTTAATTCAGAGAAGATATGTCGTATCTCTTGATCATTTCGAGTAAATACTTCATGACGTTTAGGTGGATATGAACGAATGATCTTCTCATATTCACGAAAACGTTTTAATATATAAATATAAAAATGTGGATTATGAATATGAATGTATTTATAATAAACACTTAATAATATATCCTGAATATTTTTATTTAAACCTGTTACATGAAGTTCTACACACCATTTTAATGCTTCCTCTAATTTACCATTAATCATACTATTTTGATATGCATTTAATACATCCTGTCTTTTATAACCACTTACAGTAATACCTTTAAATTCTTGTACAGGTCTTAAATCAATTACCAAATAGGGTTCAGGTATATTCATTATATATAAAATTATATTTTATATAAATCAATTTAACTTAAAAAAAATAATTAGGATTGATTTGTATTATTTTTATTTTTAAAATTATTCATTTTTTGTATATTTTGTATAAAGGATTTTACTCTTTGTACATTCTGTTCATATTTTTTACCAAGAACCTTTACTACATCATTATCATTTAATTTCTTTTTATCAGATAATTCACGATACACAGTTGGATTACGAATTAAATAGTCAGTAAAGATATTGTACCATGCTTTTTTGTTGAGAGATATAAATTTCATTTTGGGTTTTTGGAAAGATAATTTTTGATAAAGAGGATATGGTTTAAAACGCTTATGAAGACGACTATAAATCTTTTCAAATACCATCTGTGTATATGTCTTATTTGATAATCTTCTATCTTTTTTTGAATCTAATTTATCTAAACGAAGTTCAGATAATTTAAATTCTTTAGATAAATTCATTAAATAAGTATAACTGGGTTTATATTCAAAACCTTGCATAATTACATTTGCCATTTCATTATGCCACCACTGTTGATGAATATACATATTTTCTTTAGTTACAGTATACGGTTCCAAAAAAGATTGGAAGGTGAGACATGATAGAAGTTGAAGAATCTGATTTAAATGAATGGTCGGGAAGTGATCCAAGACTCTCATCTCAATACCAATACGTTGATCCTTCATTCTTTTTTTATATTTTTCAACATTATAAACAGGAACATGTGATATTTTTTTATCTTTATAATTTACATAAACTTGAATAAATTTATTATCTTTTTTAATATATTCAGGTGTCCAATCGATCGAGAGAGGATATACTAATTCTTTATAATCACGTGTTCGAATATCAGGACCAATATTTAAATGATTATCTACTGGACGGATCTTTGAATGAGTAAATACTTTAGAATAATAATCTTCTATATTGGATGGAGGTTTAGAATTAACATTACCTTGTTTAAATGAACGATATAAATTGGATGTTAAAAAACGCTCTTCTAATTTTTCATAATTCATAATCTGTTTACCTTTCATAGAATAAACCGGAGTTGTAACATATGCAAATATAGCTAATTGTTTACCATCTTCTAATGATTGTTTTAAATCATTTTCATTTAAATAATATTTTGATATTGTATGAGAAGGAGCTCCCATTAAAAAACTAATATCCGATGTACCATAATTTGAAAAAGCACCTATAAATTGACGGAAACTAGAACGAGCTAATGTACCATCATCTCCAAATGCTTCTATGGATGGAGATGTAAAATGAGCAGCGATAAGAGGTTCAATTAATTGAAATTTATTTGCCAAAGTAGCACACTCTTCTTGAAAACGTTTTTGTGACGTTTGTGGACGATAAGGGGGAGTTATCCAAATATGGTAAGATCCCGTATAATCTTGTTCTATAATATTATAATCAAAAGTGACTATATCCGCCACTTCAATCGACTCTCCGACTGAACCAATCTGATGATAACCGATCTCACCAAAGATATCTACATATTTTTTAAAGATTGGTATTTGATTTATTACCATAAAGAATGTTTTTTCAAAATTCATTAATTCTTCATGCATATATTCGAATGAATTTTTTTTATAATTGACTGTAATAAATTCAATACATTGAGTAATAGATGAATGATCTATCATAGGTATATGATTTTTATACATAAAATATAAACTATGATAGATCTGATTTAAATCATTCTCTTTAAAATCATATGTATGTTCAATTGTTTTTTTTAAAATATCAATATAACGATATTGGACATCTTTCAAATCTTTCATTGTTTTTTTGTTAAATCCCATTGTATTAAATGATATATCACTTATATCAATTTTAATAAATTGTTTAATGGATGATAATTTCCAATTATCTAAATTTTCATCATCCGATGGTATTAATTCAACACTGATATCATTAATATTTTTATTCTCAATTACATTATTTAATTTATCACGGAATATTTTATAAAGATCACCATGATAATAATCTGTAAAAGAAGTAATAAACATCTGAAAGATCTCATCATCTTCAATATTAGCTAATTGATAATTCAAATCCCATAAAGATTCTAATGATAAGTTTAAAGATGTATTATGAGAAAAATAAATATCAAAAAATAACATAGGATTATGATAAAGATTATACATTTTTAAATAAAATTGAATATGCTTTTTATTACGTTTAAATTCTTGATATTTATTACTTCGAACAAAATAAAGAGGATTATCAAGTGGAAATTCTTTTTTTGATTTTGCTCTCAGATAAAGGTCATATAAAATTAAAATTTCATTTGAAAATTTTTTCTCTTCATCATTTTGTGTAAATTCAAAGAATCGTTTTAATAAGAAGACTTTTAAAATTTCAAAATAATACATTAAAATATAGGTTTGAATAAAAATATATCCAGATGAATTTTTAAGAGTTAAATCCATAGGTGGAGGAAAGAATCTTTCTGTAAATTCTTTTGAAAATTGATAATAACCTTTTTTAAAACGAACACGCATCTCATGTTCAATACCAACACCCCATGTTAAGTCTCCTATACGAGATTTTGGTTTTTTAATATTTGTTTCTTTCTTCATGATTTATAAAAACTTCTAATCTTTAATGAGATTATTTATAAAAACGTTTGATTCAATATTTTTTTTTATATATTTTTATTAAAAATGCCTAATTTGAATTCTTTAAGAAGAAAAAGAATAAAAATGATATTAAGTATGATTCGAAAAGAAAAAAATCGTAAAAATTATAAATTAAAAACTCCTTATCATCATATATCTTATCCACAAATAACAAATATAGAATCTCATCATAAACCAATAAGTGAGGAAGAACAGATTCGTTTATTAAATAATGAAAATTTTATTCAAAGTTTACCGAAACATCAAGTAAATCCATCTTCTCTTCAACTCCATTCTGAAAAAAAAAAAATAAAAATAGTAAGAATTGAAGATAATCATCATAAACCTATCGAAGAAGATATTTATCTTGATAAAATAATATCTTATCCTAAAATTGAAGAGATTTTACATGTAGAAAAAAATAATAATTCTCTAGAATCAATTGAACCCATCATTATTAACACCTCAGATGCTGTAACTACCGAAAGTTCTGAAGTTATAGAACAAACTAAAGTTGATTCTGAAAAATCTTCAAAAGAAGAGATGATAAAAAAAATAGAAATAGCACCCTCTATCATTGAAAATCCTTTTATATTAAAGAGAGAAGGACCTAAAGTTCAAGTTTATGGAGCATTTAATACAGGTACAAATTTAATGGTAAAATTATTAAATAATTTATTACAAACAAATATACCTAAAGAAGGTTCAACTCGTAAATGGAAACATACTTTAATTGTAAAAAACTTTCCTCGTTTATTCCATATTTGCATGATCAAAAATCCTTTTTCTTGGTTTCAATCTGTTATTAAAGAATCTTATTTGATTGAATGGGATAAGAAAAAAAAACTTTTACATCAACCTGTTCTTATGAGAGGTGAAGGAAATCCACAACGTTTTAGTTCTATTGCTAAATTATGGCTTCATTATTATATAACTTATCTTGAATTTAGTAAAAAAAATAAATATAATGTACTTGTTATACCATTTGAAGAGATGATTTATGATACAGATAATCTTTATAAATTTGTATCTGATATATTTAAAATACCTTTACCAAATAATTATACAGAGATTAAAGAGAAGACAATGGCTAGACCTGCAAAACCACATGGTCATTGTCATACTTTAAATCAAGTAAAAGAGAAGACAAAATTAGAATTTTTGTTTTCAAAATATTCAAAAGAAGATGTGATGCGTTTTTTCCAGGATGTACCACTCCATCTCATTTTACCCAAACATCGTCAATTATGGAATTTAGATGATTGGTTTAACCATTTTATCACTCGATCTGAAGTCTCTAATGCACCCTCAATCCATCCTTGATTCATCGAATAATTTTCTCCACAAATATATAAATTCTCTTTTTTAAAAGGTCTTATCATCTTTTTACTTATCTGATGATAATCAAATTTTCCTTTTTTCCATAATCCTATTCCACAATCCCAATAATGTCTCTTTAATATCCTTGGATCTTTTATCTCCTTTCCAAAAACCCCCTTCACACCTTCTCTAATCTCTTTCTTTAAGTTCAATTCATTCAACTTATGTTTATGAAGAGCATATTTACCATCGGTATAACTTATCATAATAACACCTTTTTTTTTATCAATCGGTATTATATATCTTAATTTATCATCTGTTGTTGTTTTTGTAAATTCATCAAACCATACTTTTTTATTTTTATGAATAGGATATACAGCATATGTTCTCATCAATGGTATACATTCTACTTTTTTTATATCATTTTTTATTTTCTTTAAGTAGGATAATTTTTGAAGTGAATATTTAGGTAAAGCGAGAATAAGATTATGACATATAAATTTTTTTATTTTATGATGATGTAAGAAAGAGAGAGTAAATATTTTTGTCTTTGAATCATATTTGATCTTTTGTAATTGATAAGAAGTAAAGAGTCGAAGCGGATATTTTTTCTTATCTTTTTTTATTTTCGTTTGAATAGTCTTTACCATCTTATGAATCATTTGATCCATACCTCCTTTTAAACTCATAAATTGATTTGATGGTAAAAAATCTTTTTTAAATAAATGTATGGCATATTCAGCATTTGTTTTGATTAATTCAGATTCATAACCGAATGAATCTAATAAATATTGAATCTCTTTTTTAGTTAATACTCTTTTAGCATATTCTATATAAGTCTTATTTTCATATTCATATTTATTATTTTTGTGTCTTTGAAAATATCGATATACTTTTTGAATATAATCAAAAGGATTCTTCATGGAAGAATACTTAGTGGAAGAATTGGATGGTAAAAATTGAATAGTTGAGGGAATCTTAATAATTTTATCTTCTAAATGAAGAGATTTTAATAAAGAGAGTAGATGTTTATGTTTTTGATTAAAACGTCCTGCTCCTTCTTCCCATAAATATGAATTTTTACGAAAAGTCTGAATACGACCACCAAAATGATTATTTTTTTCAAATAAAGCATATGATTCATAAGGTATGGAGTTATAAAGAATATTTAAACCACTAATACCACCCCCAACTACAATTGTTTGAAAATAGTTCTTTGAGTTCATATCTAAGAATAAAGAATAATTTTTTATAAGATGTATAAAAAAAAAGTATGAGAAAATAGATAGAGAAGAAGAATGAAAAAAAAAGGTTCTATTAAAGTATCTGAAAAAAAAATTGGTAATAAAAAAAGAGTGGTAATGAATGGTAAAAATTTAGTAGTTACCAGTTCACCATGTGCAGTATGTTCTCAAGGTTCTGATGTATCTGTAAAGGGAAAAGGAAAAAATAAATTAAAGACAAAGATACAAAAAACATGTTATTCTCATAATTCTCTTTTAAAAATAGCAAATGCGTATAATGATAGTCATTCTGATAAGATTGATTATGAGAATAAGACCGATAGTGAAATATGGAATATTATTCGAAATAAATTAATAGGTGTCTGTTCTTATGATGAACATTGTTGGAAAAAACAAGAATTTGTAAAGAAATTAAGAGATACCGAAATTAATTTATATACTTTTAAACCCGATTATCCAAAAGCATGGAAGAAGAATCCTAGTACATGGTTAAATACTTATGATATTTTATATGTAATGAAACAATATGAGAAAGCATATGATGATTTTATGTTTGGAGGAGTAGTACCTAGTGATTGTCCTACATCAATTACATGTGAATTATCTGATATTGATATAAAGAAGATGATCGGTGGAGGAATCAAAAGAATGGGTGTTGTATTTAATACAGATGTATCCACAGGTCCAGGTCAACATTGGATTGCATTTTATATGGAATTTAATAAGAAAAAAGCTGAATTAAACTTTTTTGATTCATATGGTGATGAACCCCAAAAAAATATTAAACAATTTATGATTCAACTGGCACAAAAGTTTGAGAAAGAAGGAATTAAACCTACTATAATATATAATGATAAAAGACATCAATATGGAGGTTCACAATGTGGTGTCTTTAGTATGAACTTTTTATTGGAAAGATTAAATGGAACAAGTATGTATGATATAAGTCAAATGAATATACTTGATAAAGAGATGGAGAACTTAAGAAAAGTATTATATCTTTATGAAGAGAATGAAAAAAAAAAATTATAATTGATAAATTTTTTTAGAACGCCATAAATCACCATAATGTTTTTTATTTGAAAATTGATTTTGTTCTTCTCTATATTCTTTATAATTATCAAGAATTTTATAAAGATTCCAACGAATACAATGTTTATCTTCCACACGACGATAAAAATTTAATTTCATTTTTTTTATATCGGAATTTTTAAAGAATGAACGTAACATAAGTGGACCTGTAACATCGAGGGGATGTGTACCATAAAATTGTTTTTCAACATAAGTGACTATTTTATCGATCGCTTCTTTTAAAATAGGATTATTTGGTTTAGATACTAATAAACCATTATAAATACCCTGATCTAAACCAATCATTGGTCCCATAGTAAATCGATCTGAAAAATCCCTAACAAAATATTCTTTATCAGTAAGTGCGATTAATTTAAAATCATTTACACAAAAATACTTAATATCAAGATAAATACCTCCTTGAATATATAAAACACAATATCTCCACAGATCAGCTTTATATGCACCAGGTATTAATGTATTATAGGCATTAAGAACTTTTTGATCAAAATGTTTTTTAATAAAATCTTGACAATTTTGATCATCAAAAAGATGAAAAGTAAATTCAGGATTTTGTTTTTTAAGTAGTTCATGACATTCTTTCATTTTGGGTGGTAAATCAGTTGTATACCATGTTTGATAAACGTTAAGAGGTATAATACTATGATAATTTTTTTTTAAAGGAAATTTTTTTTCCATCCATTCATTTTCAAAATCAATCATCTTTTGAATATGTAGATTCTCTTCTTTATTTTCAAAATATTCTCTCTCTCCTTTTTTAAAAAAAATAAAATAGATCATGAAAATAAAAATAATGAGCAAAATATATTCAATATTCTCTTTTATCATTCTCTATATTCTATCAATATAAAGAATATTATATTAAAAATATTATTCATTTTCTTCATTCTTTTCATTTTCTTCATTTTTATCATATATATTTTTTTGTTTCCAATATTTACTATAATGTTTTTTATTTGAAAATTTTTGTTGTTCATTACGATATCCTGGATAAAATTCTAAAATTTTATAAAGACCATAACGAATACAATATAATTCATTTCTTGCATAATGATTTAAAATTAAATTTTTCTGTTCATCTTCTGAAAAATATTTTTTCATAAGAAGTGGACCTGTTGGTTCAAGAGAAGAACTTCCATAAAATTGATTATTAACATTTTCTACTATCTGTTCAATACATTTTTTAAGAATTTTATTTTGAGGTTTACAAATCAATAAGGCATTATAAATACCATTATCATTTGTATTCATATTTTTCCAAAAAGTTTTTTCTGAATAATCATTACAAAAATATTCTTTATCTGTTAAATAAATAAATTTAAATCCATTTGTACAACGATATTTAATGTCAATATATATTCCTCCATTTTTATATAAAATACAATATCTCCAAAGATCAGCTTTATAAGCACCAGGTATTAAAGAGTCATATGCATTTAATATATCTTTATTAAAATTATTTTTTATAAAATCTCTACAATCGTCATCATCATATAAATGAATTTGAAATTCAGGATTCTCATTTTTCATTAATTTTACATTTTCTTTCATTTTAGGAGGTAAATCTTTTGTGAACCATGTAAGATAAATATGTAAAGGTATAATAGAATTTATATTTTTAGTGGGTGGGATAAAAGGTTTATCTAACATTTTAATTTCTGCTTCTATTATTTTTTTTTTCGATACTCTTATTGAGTTTTGAAAATATTCAATCTCTTTTTCTGTCTTTACAAAAAAATGTAAAATATAAAAAATAAGAATCACCAGAATAATATATAGAATTTGAATATATAACATATCTACTATTAATGAATAAAAAATTATATAATATATATATCTTTATTATTCCATAATTCACCATAATGAGGTATATCTGTATTATTCTTCTGTTCTTCTCTATATTGATCATAATATTTTAATATAGATATCTTATTCTTTCGTAGTGTTATCTCTCCTTTTTCATCTTTATATAAATCTAATATTAATTGATTTTTCATAAAAGTCGTAAAATATCTATTTAAAAGCATAGGTCCTGTTGGATATAATGAATTTAATCCATAATAATTATATTTTACATTATCAATAATTTGATCAATACATTTTTTAAATATTGGATTATTTGGTTTAGATACTATAAATCCATTTGTGATTCCTTCAGAGTAATCGATTTTGTCACCTTTTGTTTTATCAGACCAATCAATACAAAAATACTCTTTATCGAGTAAACTAGAAAATTTAAAATTTTCATCGATGGGTGTAAATTTAATATCCATATAAATACCTCCATTTTTATATAATATACAATATCTCCATAAATCTGATTTATAAGCATAGGGTTTTAATTTATCAAATGCATATAGTGTCTCTTTTGAAAAATTCTTTTCAATAAATTCTCGACATTGATCTATATTATATAAATGAAAATGAATATCAGGATTTTTTTTTTGTAAAGTCTGATAATTTTGATTCATATAATAAGGAAGTTCAGATGTGTGCCACATCAAATACATATGATTCGGTATTTTTTTTATCTTAAAAAAATTTTCAATTAACATATAATTTTTATTTTTTAAATTATTTTTATAAGGTATCTGATAAAAAAATACATAAAAATATAAAATTAAAAGAATTAAAAATAAAAATATAAATATATAAATATTATTATTTATCATAATTATTGTATTCTATATTCACCTTATATTTTTTCATGGTTCTTTGAATTTTTTAAAAAAATATCTAAAATCTTTTTTTTATCGAATGGAGATAAATCATCAGGTATATAATGTAGAATCTCCTCTTTATTTTTATCTAATATGGCTTTTCTTAAAAATTTTGAATGTAAATTGGGTGATTTAGAACTTAATATTTTTACATGTAATTCTGGTGTTTTTTTTACTAAATAATCAAATCGAGAATTGGATGAATTTTTTTTACTCTTTACTAAATAAATATTCGATGGTTTTGTCTTTTTTAGAAGTTGAGTGACTAAGTTATAAGTAGCGATAATAGGAGAAGGAGCCCATGAAATCATTGGTTTTATTTCTGTCTTCATCATCTCTTTTGTATATTTTTTTTTTAAATATTCAATATATATCTTCCATATCTTTTCAGATTCTTCAGCAGTAATAGCTGGTATTTTTTTTTTTTCAATTAATTTTTTATATTCTTCAAGATATTCTTCTTTGGTAAGTTTTGAAGAGAGTTTTTTTTGAAAGGGTTTTAAAAGAAGATAAATATCATCTTTTGGTAAAGAAGAGATATCATATAAACTAGTTTGAAGGGGACGTGGTTTTTTTGAGATAAGAATATAAATTTTTTCAAAAGGACTTTTGGATAATAGCATCTTTTCAATCATCTGTAAGTGACCTAAATGCGGTGGTTTAAATGAACCAGGAAATATAGCAACTTTCATTCTTCTAAATAAAAGTAAGGAAAAAAATAAAAATCGAAAGATAAAATATAGATAGAATGATTATATTATATGTATTAGATGGTTGTCCTTATTGTGAAAAAGCACTTAGTATTTTAAAGACTGAAAAGATAGAATATGAGAAGATTGTTGTACCCAACGAAGAGATAGTTAAAAAAACATTTAAGAAAAAATGTAATATGCAAACTTTTCCAATGATTTTTATTGAAACAGAGGAGAAGAATCATTTTATACAATTAGGAGGAAGTAGTGATTTAGAGGAATACATAAGAAAAAGTAAAGAGATAAAAGAGAGTACATTTGGAATGGATAAATTATATTTAGTCTATAAAAATTTATATTCAAAAAATTAAGAAAGAATTAATATAACGTAAAGCAAAAAAATATATAAGTAACTAGTATAAAAATGATGAAATATATTACACTCGCTATCTTATTCTTCTTATTATCACCTGGTGTTCTTTTAACTCTTCCTCCTGTTGGTAAAAAAATCTGGATGTCAGGTCAGACCTCTATCACAGCTGCTGTAGTCCATGCTATCGTCTTTGTTGGTATCTTATATCTTGTTGAATCTCAAGATTGGATCTCAGAAGGATTTTCCTCAAAACAAGGTATGGCTATTAAAAAAGCTAAAGGAACAGTAGCTAAGGGAGCTACTGGACAAGCTGGTGCTAAGGCTGTTCAAGCTGCTAAAGGTCAAATAAAGGCTGCTGCTAAACGTTAAATTATTTATTAAACTTATTTTATAATAATTATTTTTTATAAATAATGAAAAATAATATAGAAAGTAAAAGTATAAGAAGATAAAAATGATGGAATATGTAACATTAGCTATTTTATTCTTTGTACTTTCACCTGGTATTCTTTTAACCATTCCTCCTGTTGGTAAAAAGATATTCCTTTCTGGAAAAACCTCTATAATCGCTGCACTTGTACATGCAATCGTCTTTGTAGGAATTTTATATTTATTAGAATCCCAAGGATGGATTGAAGACTTTAAAAACAAACGTAAACGTGGTAAAGGTAAAGGTAAAGGAAAGAAATCTTCTTCAACTACTTCAACGCCTTCGACAACTTCAAGTGAAACACCTTCAGTGACTATTCCTACTGTTGAAGCAAGAACTGGACCTACCAATATTGTCCCACAAAGAGAAAATGTTATGCGTATGGATGGAAGAAGTATATTAGGTGATAGAGATGGTAGAGGAAGAGATGGTCCTTTCGGTGGTGGAAGAGATGGTCCTCTTGGTGGTGGAAGAGATGGTCCTCTTGGTGGTGGAAGAGATGGTCCTCTTGGAGGAGGAAGAGATGGACCTCTTGGAGGAGGAAGAGGAAGAAGTTCATTACCAACTGAGGGTTTTGAATCCATGTATAAACAATACGAAAACTTCCAAAATGGTTCATGTTGTGGAATTTAATTATATTTTCGACATAAACACGTCATATATTTACTTTATAAATGATATGAACGAAATTCGCATTATTTTAAATTCATTCTTTAAAAATATTTATATTTAAAGAATTATAATAAAAAATTTGATAAATGGATTAAACAAAAGCCATATTTATATCATTATTTTTTTTAATATTTTCATTTAATTTTTGCACATATTGATTATTTTCATCAATACGTTTATTTAATTTTTCATAATCACTTAATTGAATTTTGGGTTGGGAATAGGTAGGAAGAATGTCACGTTCATTTTCAAAGTTTCCACCTACATAAAACATATGAGTATTACGATCTTCACAATATTGACATTGGAAATCAAATTGGCAATGATCTTTAATTCTGTTCTCACCTTGTTTTTTATCTTTACATACTCCTCTATCACATCCATTTGGACAATATAAAAAGTTTTTACCATCTCCCTTCTTCGGCATCTTTATCTCATACTCCTTTATCTTCTCATATTCACTTAATTTTTCTTTTAATAAATCAAATAAAATATATAAGATAATACCTATTAAAATAAATATAACTCCTCCAACTATCATATTTTTTGTACTCTCAAAAAATAATTCTATCATATCTCTCTATATTCATTCAACATAAAAAATGAATATTAAATAATAAAAAAAATCATATTTTATGAATCTTCTAAGTCCATTATGGGTTCTTCTTCTTTATCTAAATGAGAATATTTGATTAAAATATTCTGACAATCAAATTCTTTTTTTGTATGTTTTTGAATCGATCGATTCAATTTTTCAACAGAACGACATATATGTAAAGGTGCTGCTGTCTTCTCTAACATCATATTCATCTGAATCATCTGTTTCATCATCTTATTTTTACAATAAATAAATACACATTCTACATATTTTTCATTTAAATGAAAAATCTGTTTATTAAATTCCTTCTGTTTAACCATATATTGTAAAGGTAAACCAGGAAGTTCATTCACATCAATAATTAATATAATCTTCTCTTTATTTTTTTTACAGACTAACAACTCTTTTAAATAATTTTCTTTATATTCCTCAAAGAGTGTCTCTGTAATATTTACATCATGAAAACGAATATAAAGAAGAGGACGAAAATCACAAATAAAAGTAGAAAATGAATTCATTTTACTATTGTTATTTATATTCTTTTTTTCTTTATATTTCTTTAATTGTGGCTAAAAGCCACAAACGGGCTTACAGCCCGTGGGCTTTCCTCCTTCGTCGGAAAGGCTC
>JACCDO010059666.1_pt1 | contig 18242 bp, 17 predicted proteins | sample 7446101 | NCBI WGS metagenome assembly JACCDO01 (sample SAMN15323440, study PRJNA562643) | freshwater metagenome | isolation source: river surface water | place: USA:Blue River Watershed | collected 2017-08-16 | reverse complement strand
TCTGCAAAAGCCACCGGACCGTCATCCTGAACGCTGGGGTTCAGGTGGGCAAGGTCAGACTGGCGTTGGGTTCATCTGACGCGAGACGATCACGCTCACCAGCCGATGTTCCAAGCCCTGGCTCATAGGAGCATTGGTTCAAGGAAATATAAAGTCCGGCGGTTTTGCAGACGGTTGCATTGTAGAGGAAGGGGTCCTCCACCGTCGTCCCTGGCGTGAGACGATGCAGGGGAGGCTGGGGCGTCAGAGCAGCTGGCCGTCTTGGCCCAGAGCGGTGTCTAGACGCTCCAGCAAGGACTGCAGTTGGGTCTGGGTGTCGGCCGGGCCTTCAGCACTGATCGGGGGCCGCTCGGTGAGGTCGAAGGCCAGGTTCAGTGCTGCCAGCACGGCAATGCGGTCACGCGCCTTGATCTTGCCGGCGTCGCGGATCTTGCACATGGCGTCGTCAACGCGGTCGACGGCCGCCTGCAGACGAGCCTCACCACCTTCGGGGCACCCCAGCAAGTAGCCCTGGCCCATGATCTGCACCTCGACCTGCTTCATTCGTTCTCCTTGGCGCTGGCTTCCTGGGGCAGGCGGTCCAGCAGGGCGTCAATGCGGTTGCGCGCGGCGCCCAGGCGTGACTTGAGGTTGTCGCGCTCACGGGTGAGTTGCTCGATTTGCTCGTGCAGCAAGGTGTTGGTGCGTTGCAGTTCCCCATGGCGCAGCAGCAGGCGCTCAACGCGCTCAGCGAGTTGTTCCAGGAGAGACGGTGCGGCCATAGTGGCATTCTACGGCGACAGCGACCCCCTTGTCGGCTTCGATCACAATCGGGGCACCATGGATCTGTTGCCTTCCCGCATCGTGTGCCTGACCGAGGAGACCACCGAGTGGTTGTACCTGCTCGGGGAGCAGGACCGCATCGTCGGCATTTCGGGTTACACCGTGCGTCCGCCCCAGGCGCGACGCGACAAGCCACGCGTGAGTGCTTTTCTGACGGCCAAGATTGATCGCATCCTGGCGCTCGAGCCCGATTGTGTGTTTGGCTTTTCCGACTTGCAAGCCGACATCGCCTCGGCACTCATTCGGGCCGGCGTGCAGGTCACCGTCTTCAACCAGCGCAGCGTGGACCAGATTTTTGCCATGCTGTTCCAGGTGGCGGCGATGGTGGGCCAGGCCGAGCGAGGCCGCGCCTTGCTGGCGGGCTACCGCCAACGACTTGATGAGATGGCCGCGACCACGCGCGACTGGCCGCGCCGACCGCGTGTGTACTTTGAAGAATGGGATGTGCCAGCGATCAGCGGGATCCGATGGGTGTCGGAATTGCTGGCCATTGCCGGCGGAGACGATTGTTTTCCGGAATTGGCGCAGCAGGCCCTGGGCAAGGACCGCATCATCGCCGACCCGCTGGCGGTGGTGGCGCGCTCCCCCGATCTGATCATGGGTTCGTGGTGTGGCAAGAAGTTCCGGCCTGAACTGGTCGCAGCCCGAGCCGGTTGGGCAGGGGTGCCGGCCGTGCGCGACGGCGAGCTGTACGAAATCAAGTCTGCGGCCATCCTGCAGCCCGGTCCCGCGGCGTTGATCGACGGGGTGGAGCAGATGCATCGTCTGTGTGCGCGCTGGGTGGCCACCCATGGCTAGGGGGCCTGGCGGACCGATCTGCCGGGTGGATGGGGGCTGGCTGGTATGGCGCATGCCCCCCTGCAGAAGTGTGCTTCTCGCGCGACAGTGGCTGATCGATCGGCCGCCCAATTTCGCAATAATCGTGGGACGCGAATGCCACCCCAGACACGACCTGACAAGCCTCACCGACAGGAATGAGCGGTCCAGTTTTTGAATCACGAGAGACTCCATGCTGCAAACACCCGACGCCTACCAAGAAATTCGCGAAGCCATTCGATCCCTGTGTGCCGAATATCCCGACGAGTACTTTCGCAAGATTGACGAACAGCGCGCCTACCCGGAGTCATTCGTCGATGCCCTGACCCAGGCTGGCTGGCTCGCGGCCATGATTCCCCAGGAGTACGGGGGCTCAGGGCTGGGGCTGGCCGAAGCCTCGGTCATCATGGAAGAAATCAACCGCAACGGCGGTAACGCCGGTGCGTGCCACGGGCAGATGTACAACATGGGCACCTTGCTGCGCCATGGCTCCCAGCAGCAAAAGGAGTTTTACCTGCCCAAAATCGCCACCGGCGAATGGCGCCTGCAATCGATGGGGGTGACCGAGCCCACCACCGGCACCGACACCACCAAAATCAAAACCACCGCGGTGAAAAAAGGCGATCGCTACGTGGTCAATGGCCAGAAAGTCTGGATCTCGCGCGTCCAGCACTCGGACTGGATGATTCTCCTGGCCCGCACTACCCCGCTGGCCGATGTGAAGCGCAAGTCCGAAGGCATGTCGATTTTCATGGTGGATTTGAAAAAAGCCGTCGGCAACGGTTTGACCGTGCGGCCCATCCCCAACATGGTCAACCACGAAACCAACGAATTGTTTTTCGAGAACCTGGAAATTCCCGAAGAGAATCTCATTGGCCAGGAAGGCATGGGCTTCAAGTACATCCTCGACGGCTTGAACGCCGAGCGTACCCTGATTGCGGCCGAGTGCATTGGCGACGGCTACTGGTTCATCGAGCGGGTGAGTCGCTATGCCAAGGATCGTGTGGTCTTTGGCCGACCCATTGGCCAGAACCAGGGGGTGCAGTTCCCGATCGCGGACGCCTACATCGAGGTCGAGGCCGCCAACCTCATGCGCTTCAAGGCCTGTGAGTTGTTTGACGCGCACCAGCCTTGCGGCGCCGAAGCCAACATGGCGAAGTACCTGGCGGCCAAGGCCAGTTGGGAAGCTGCCAACGTCTGCATCCAGTACCACGGTGGATTTGGCTTTGCCTGCGAATACGATGTCGAGCGCAAGTTCCGTGAAACGCGCCTGTACCAGGTGGCGCCAGTCTCCACCAACATGGTGTATTCGTACATTGCCGAGCACGTGCTGGGCTTGCCGCGCTCCTTTTGAAGGGACACACCATGCCTCGCCCGCTGGACGGCATCACCGTCGTTTCCCTGGAGCACGCGATCGCAGCGCCCTTTTGCACCCGGCAACTCGCCGACTTGGGTGCTCGGGTCATCAAGATTGAACGGCCCGGTGTGGGCGACTTTGCGCGCGCCTATGACGCACGGGTGAAGGGGCAGTCCTCGCATTTTGTGTGGACCAACCGCTCTAAGGAAAGCCTGGCGCTGGACCTGAAGCAAGCGCTGGCACAAGAGGCCTTGCGCGCCCTGTTGTCACGGGCCGATGTGCTGGTGCAAAACCTGGCACCCGGTGCGGCAGCCCGCATGGGGTTGTCGTTTGAAACTTTGCATGCAGACTTTCCGCGCTTGATCGTGTGCGACATCTCCGGCTATGGAGACGATGGCCCCTACCGTGACAAGAAAGCCTACGACCTCTTGATTCAAAGCGAGGCCGGGTTTCTGTCCGTGACGGGTACCCCCGAGGCGCCCAGCAAAGCCGGCATCTCGGTGGCCGATATCGCCGCAGGCATGTATGCCTACACCAACATTCTCTCGGCCCTGCTGTTGCGACAGACCACGGGGGAGGGCAGTCACATCGATGTGTCCATGCTCGAGTCATTGGCCGAGTGGATGAGTTTTCCGATGTACTACGCCTTTGACGGTGCTGCTGCACCGGCACGGGCAGCCGCCTCGCATGCGAGCATCTATCCCTATGGCCCCTTTCCGGCTGGCGATGGCGGCACGGTCATGCTGGGTTTGCAAAACGAGCGCGAGTGGAAAGTGTTTTGTGAGCAGGTGTTGTTGCAACCTGCATTGACGCAGGACCCTCGGTTTGACAGCAACAAGCACCGCCATGAACACCGCGATCAACTCAAGGCCTTGATTGCCCAGGCCTTCTCTGACTTGACGACCCAGCAAGTGGTCGATCGTCTGGAGCAGGCGCAGATAGCCAACGCCCGCATGAACGACATGGCTGACTTGTGGGCGCATCCCCAATTGCGGGCGCGGGATCGTTGGCGCGATATCCAAACGCCCGCAGGACCGGTGCCCGCGCTGCTGCCACCCGGTCGCAACACGGCGTTCGAGGCGCGCATGGACCCCATTCCGGCCGTGGGCGAGCACACCGCGGCCCTGCTGCGCGAAATTGGATGGGACGAGCACCGCATCTCCCTGCTCAACAACCCCACGCCCTCAACAATTTGAGGGATATCTTGGGCTCGACGACTTTTGTACGACAATGCGGGGTGATGCGTTGAGGCCCTAGGCGCACGCGCACCCGATCACCTATCACTGGAGGAATCATCACATGCATAAGACATTAAAAAACTGGTCCCTGCGAAGCGCCCTGGCCGTGGTGGGCCTGTGCGCCGGCCTGCAGGCCACCGCGCAAACCGCGTTCCCGGACAAACCCATCGCCCTGGTGGTGCCCTTTGCCGCCGGGGGTCCTACCGATGTGGTGGCCCGCATGCTGGCCATCCCCATGGGACGCGCCCTGGGTCAGTCCGTGCTGGTTGAAAACACGGTGGGTGCTGGAGGTACCATCGCCGCTCAACGTGTGGCACGTTCCGCCCCCAACGGCTACACGATCTTCATTCACCACATGGGCATGTCCACCGCTCCCGCGTTGTACAAAAAACTCAGTTTTGATCCGCTCAAGGATTTCGACTACATCGGTCAGGTGGTGGATGTTCCCATGACCCTGCTGGCGCGCAAGGACTTCCCCGCCAACAACTACACGGAGCTGCTGGCCTACATCAAAGCCAACAAGGACAAGGTGTCGCTGGCCAATGCGGGACTGGGTGCCGTGTCTCACCTGTGCGGCCTGCTCTTCACCAGCCAGATTGGCGTGGATTTGCAGACCATTCCCTACAAGGGCACGGGACCGGCGATGAACGATTTGCTGGGGGGGCAGGTCGACTTGCTGTGTGACCAGACCACGCAGACTGTCCCCATGATTCGCGAGGGTCGCGTCAAGGCCTTTGGCGCCACCACGCTCACCCGCTTGCAGGCATTGCCCAACCTGCCCACCCTGGACGAACAAGGGCTCAAGGGCTTTGAAGTCAAGGTGTGGCACGGCATGTATGCCCCCAAGGGCACGCCGCCCGCAGTCATCGACAAGTTGGTGGCCGCCTTGCGCGCTGCGGTGCAGGACCCCACGGTCAAGCAGCGTCTGACGGAGCTGAGCTCGGATGTGCCGCCGATGGACAAGATCACCCCGCAAGGTCTCAAGACCCATCTCGAAGCCGAGATCAAGAAATGGGGCCCTGTGATCCAGAAGGCCGGTATCTACGCCGACTGAGTGTCGACCCTGAAACCGGTTGATCGCCCTGGATGTCTTGAGGTGTCATGTCTGAACTCAAACTATCACCCCACCTGCATTTTCCCGGTCAGGCACCAGCCGCTGATCCAGCGGCCAGCGATGAGTTTTACGAGTGCCTGATGGATGCACACCAAGGCCTCTCAGAGGACCAAAGCCATCTGCTCAATGCACGGCTCAGCCTGCTGCTGGCCAACCAGGTGGGGGATGTGGCGCAACTCAAGGCGCTCATCGCCACCGCTCGCGAAGACGTCACCTGATCCTGGTTTGAATGCGGTTTGATCAAGACAGCGGCGCTTCAGGGCGCCGCTGTCTTGTGTTTGTATTCGCAGCAGGCCGCTACCTGGCACTGCCAGCACTGCGGCTTGCGCGCCTGACAGACATATCGTCCATGCAGAATCAGCCAATGGTGGGCATGCACCCGAAACGGCTCGGGCACGCGTTTCAATAGCTTCAACTCAACGGCCAAGGGCGTGGTGCCTGGCGCCAGGCCGGTGCGGTTGCTGACGCGGAATATATGCGTGTCCACTGCCATGGTGGGCTCGCCAAAGGCGACATTCAGCACCACATTGGCCGTTTTGCGCCCCACCCCCGGCAAGGCCTCCAGGGCTTCGCGCGAACGGGGCACCTCGCCGCCATGCTGCTCGACCAGGATGCGACAGGTCTCAAGCAGGTGCTTGGCTTTGCTGCGGTACAGACCGATGGTGCGGATGTACGACTCCAATCCGTCTTGCCCCAACGCCAGGACGCGTGCGGGCGTGTTGGCCACGGGGAACAGGCGCCGGGTGGCCTTGTTCACGCCCACGTCGGTGGCTTGCGCAGACAGCAGCACCGCGGCCAGCAACTCGAACACACTGGTGTAGGCCAGCTCGGTCACTGGATGCGGGTTGGCGAGTGCCAAGGTATCGAAAAAGGTGTGAATCTTCTGGGGTGTCATGGGCGTCAGCGCGGGGGTGGTTCAGCGCGAATTATCCGCGTGCCGAGCAAGCCCGACGCCTACAATGGCGGCAATTTCCATGAACTTTGTCCGCCCGCCTCCGTTGCATCACGACTCAAGAGGGTGGCGCGAACCAAAGAACCGCAAGAGATCACCATGCAGTTTTCCCAACGCCTGAACAATGTTGAAACTTCCGCCATCCGCGAGCTCTTCAAGCTCCTGGGCAAACCCGGCATCATCAGCTTTGCCGGCGGTTTTCCGGACAGCGCCATGTTCGATGTCGACGGTATACGTCAGGCCAGCGCGCGCGCCCTGGACCTCGAGGCGGGTCCCTCGCTGCAATACGGTGCCACCGAGGGCTACAACCCCTTGCGCGAACAGCTGGCGCACTTCATGGCCGGCAAGGGGGTGCGTGATCTTTCCAGCGACGGCCTGATCGTCACCACCGGCAGCCAGCAAGCGCTGGATTTGTTGGCCAAGGTCATGCTGGACCCGGGCGATGTGGCGCTGGTCGAAGCCCCCACCTTCTTGGCCACCATTCAATGTTTTCGACTCTACGGCCCCCGTGTGCTGGGCGTGCCGGTCGATGCGAACGGTGTGGACGTGGAGGCACTCGAGCGCATGATCGTTGAGCATCGCCCCAAGTTGGTCTACCTGGTTCCCACCTTTGGCAATCCCAGTGGCAGCATGCTGAGCCTGGCGCGTCGTCGCCGGGTGCTGGAACTGGCGGTGAAGACCCAGACACTGGTGATCGAGGATGACCCCTACGGCGACCTGTATTTTGGTGACGCGCCGCCGCCCACCCTGCTGTCGCTGAGCCACGAAGTGCCCGGCAGCCGCGATTGGCTGGCCTACTGCGGCAGCATGAGCAAGGTGCTGAGCCCTGGCTTGCGCGTGGGCTGGTTGATTGCGCCGCCAGCCATTCTGTCGCGCGCCACCATGTGCAAGCAGTTCAGCGATGCGCACACCTCCACCTTTGCACAGGCGACCGCATCGCAATACCTGCAGTCCGGCCGCATGCCCAACACCTTGGCCGAGGTGCGGCGTGTGTACGCCGAACGTGCCAGCACCATGGGCGCCGCTCTGCGACAACACCTGGGTGACGCGCTGGCCTTTGATCAACCCCAAGGCGGCTTGTTCTTTTGGGCCCGTCTCACGGGCGCAGGCGGTGCCGTTCGTGATGGCGGTGAGTTGGCCAAACGGGCCATCGAGCAAGGCGTGGCCTTCGTGCCGGGTGCGCCTTTTTATGCCGACAACCCCGATGCCAGCACCCTGCGCTTGAGTTTTGCGACGGCCGATGTGGCAAAAATCGAAGAGGGGATTGCGCGACTGGGTCGCGCCCTGAAGGGCTGAGGCCCGCCACCGCCCTGCCAGACAAAGGCGCGGGCGATTGTTTGGGGTCAGAAGCCCTCGCAGGCGAGTGTCGCCCGCGAGGGTTCAACAGGTCAGGCGGACGCTGCTTCCCAGGCCGAGAGGGGCACACAACTGCAAAACAGGTTGCGGTCACCGTGCACGTTGTCCACTCGGCCCACGGTCGGCCAGTACTTCTGCCGCTTGAGCGAGGCCAACGGAAACGCCCCCAGTTCGCGCGAATAGGCATGCGACCACCCGTCGCTGAGCACGGCCGCTGCGGTGTGGGGGGCATGCTTGAGTGGGTTGTCCTCGCGCGGCCAGGTGCCGTCTTCCACCCGGCGAATTTCATCGCGAATGGCGATCATCGCATCAATGAAGCGATCGAGTTCCTGCAGCGTTTCGCTCTCGGTGGGTTCCACCATCAGCGTGCCCGCGACGGGGAAGCTGAGCGTGGGGGCATGGAAGCCATAGTCCATCAAGCGTTTGGCCACATCTTCGGCGCTGATGCCGCTGCTGTCCTTCAAGGGGCGCAAATCCAGAATGCATTCGTGCGCCACACGGCCGTTGTCGCTGGTGTACAGCGTCGGGTAGTGGTCGCGCAGCCGCACGCTGATGTAGTTGGCGGCCAGTATGGCGGCCTCGGTGGCGTGGCGCAAGCCGTCGGCGCCCATCATGCGGCAGTACATCCAGCTGATGGGCAGCACGGCCGCATTGCCCAGCGGCGCCGCTGACACGGCGCCCACCCCGTTCACCGGCACGCCAGCCGTGGCATGACCGGGCAGATACGGCACCAGGTCGTCGACCACACACACCGGGCCGACGCCAGGCCCGCCACCCCCGTGGGGGATGCAAAAGGTCTTGTGCAAATTGAGGTGGCTGACATCACCGCCAAACTCGCCCGGTGCGGCCACGCCCACCAGCGCATTCATGTTGGCGCCGTCCACATAGACGCGCCCACCGTGGCGGTGCACCAGTGCGCACAAGTCCTTCACCTGCGTCTCAAACACACCATGCGTGCTGGGGTAGGTGATCATCACCGCGGCGAGTCGATCGCTGTGCTGCTCGCACTTGGCTTGCAGGTCAACCAGGTCGACGTTGCCTTGATCATCACAGGCGGTGACCACCACCTCCATGCCCACCATTTGCGCACTGGCCGGGTTGGTGCCGTGCGCTGAGGAGGGGATGAGGCAAACCTTGCGATGGCTGTTACCGCGCGCCGCATGGTAGGCCATGATGGCCAGGAGACCTGCGTACTCGCCCTGGCTACCGGCGTTGGGCTGCAGGCTGATGCCGGCATAGCCGGTGGCCTGGCACAGCCACTGACGCAATTGCTCGTCGAGCAGGCGATAGCCCTCGAGCTGGTCGGCGGGTGCAAACGGATGCGGCTGGGCAAACGCCGGCCAGGTGATGGGGATCATCTCGCTGGTGGCGTTGAGCTTCATGGTGCAACTGCCCAGCGGGATCATGCTGCGGTCCAAGGCGAGGTCTTTGTCGCTCAGGGCGCGGATGTAGCGCAGCATGCCGGTCTCGCTGTGGTACGAGTTGAAGACCGGATGGGTGAGGTACGCACTGTGTCGGCGCAGTGTCGAAGGCAGCAGCGTGTCAATGCCGGCTTCTGCGCTGGCCACTTGCGGTAAGGGCTGACCCGTGGCGGCAAAGACGCCCCACAGAGCTTCCAGATCGGCACGTGTGGTGGTTTCGTCCAGCGACACGCCCAGCGTCACCGCGTTCACACGGCGCAGGTTGTAGCCGCTGTCTCGCGCGCGGGCCAGCAAGGCGTCGGTGCGGTCTGACGTCTTCACACTCACGGTGTCAAAGGCCGTGTCATGCAACAGGGTGTATCCCAGCTCGCGCAAGCCACGCGCCAGCAGGGCGGTGAAACTCGCCACACGCTGGGCTATGCGTTGCAAGCCACGAGGTCCGTGGTACACCACGTACATGCTCGCCACCACGGCGGGCAAGACCTGGGCGGTACAGATGTTGGAGGTGGCTTTTTCGCGGCGGATGTGCTGTTCGCGTGTCTGCAGGGCCAGGCGGTAAGCAGGTTGACCGTGGGCATCGATGCTCACCCCGACCAGGCGGCCGGGCATGGAGCGTTTGTAGGCATCGCGACACGCCAGGTAGGCGGCATGCGGGCCACCACAGCCCATGGGCATGCCCAGTCGTTGAGTGCTGCCGATGACGATATCGGCACCCCACTCGCCCGGCGGCGTGAGCAGGGTGAGGGCGAGCAGGTCTGCCGCCACGCACAAGGCTGCTTGCTGGCCATGCAGCTGCTCTGCCTGTGTCGCCCAGTCATGCACTGCGCCGGTGGAGCCCGGGTACTGGACCAGCGCTGCAAAACACGCCTGGTGGGGAAGCAAGGCGACCACATCGCCCACGACCACCTCGATGCCCAAGGGGCGCGCGCGCGTCTGGACCACTTCGATGGTTTGCGGGTGACAGTCCTGGTCCACCAGAAACACCTGGCTGTCACTTTTGACGGTGCGACGCGCCAGGGTCATGGCCTCGGCTGCGGCCGTGGCCTCGTCGAGCATGGAGGCGTTGGCAATCGGCATGCCGGTCAAATCACACACCATGGTCTGGAAATTCACCAAGGCTTCCATGCGGCCCTGGCTGATCTCGGCCTGGTAGGGTGTGTAGGCCGTGTACCAGGCCGGGTTCTCCAGGATGTTGCGCAGAATCACCCCGGGGGTGTGGGTGCCGTAATACCCCTGGCCGATACAACTTTTCAGCAGCACGTTGCGATCGGCAATCGTGCGCAACTCCTGCAGCGCCTGCGCCTCGGTGAGGGGGTCGGGCAGTTGCATGCCCTGGCGGCGTGCAATGCTCGCGGGCACGATACCCTCGATCAGGCTGCGGCGCGAGGCCTCGCCGATGACCGACAGCATGTGCGCCTGGTCGGCCTCGGTCAGACCAATGTGGCGGGATTCGAACTCGCAGGCATTCTCCAGATCACCCAGCGGTGTGAGGCTCGACATCAGCATGGCGGTCTCTTTCAGGCGGTGAGGGCTTGGTAGGCGGCTTCGTCCATCAGGCCGTCGACATCGGCGGCGTTGTCCAGACGGACCTTGAAGAACCAGCCCGCACCCAGCGGATCGCTGTTGGCCAGGGCCGGGTCGTCGCGCAGCGCTTCGTTCACTTCGGTGATGGTGCCACCCAGTGGCATGTACACGTCGGCCGCCGCCTTCACCGACTCGACCACGCCGGCCACGTCGCCAGCCTTGAAATGCTTGCCCACCTCGGGGAGTTCGACAAACACCACATCACCCAGGGCGTCCTGGGCGTGGTGGGTGATACCCACGGTGACGTGGTCGGCACCGGATTGAACCCATTCGTGTTCGGCGGTGTATTTGAGACTCATGGTGGCTTCCTTTCAGACAAATTGACAGGGGATGACCGAGCGTATCAGCCTCGGTAGTAGCGGGTGGGAACGAAGGGCATGGCCTGCACCACCATGGGTACGGGCTTGCCACGCACCAGGGCGTGCAACACGGTCCCGGCGGCCGAGAGTTCGCGAGGCACATACGCCATGGCAATGGGCTGGTTGCAGGTGGGGCCGAGCAGGCCACTGCAGACCTCGCCCACAGACGTGCCCTCCGGTGTGTGCAGGGGGGTGTGTTCGCGCACGGGCACGCGTTCTTGCGCCACCAGACCCACGCGGCAGCGCGTGGGGCCCTGGGTCAGTTCGCGCAACACGCGCTCGGCGCCCGGAAATCCGCCAGCGCGTTCGCCCCCCGATCGGCGCGACTTCTGGATGGCCCAGGTGAGACCGGCCTCCACCGGTGACGTGGTGGTGTCGAGGTCTTGACCGTACAGGCACAGGCCCGCCTCCAGGCGCAGCGAATTGCGCGCGCCCAGTCCCACGGGCAAGACCTCGGGCTGGGCCAGCAGGGCGCGCGCAAACCCATCGGCCTGGTTTGCCGCGATGGAAATTTCAAAGCCGTCCTCGCCGGTGTAACCACTGCGGGTGATGAAGAGGGGAACACCCTCCCAGTTGAAACTCGCGCCCGTCATGAACACCAGTGAGGTGACCCCGGGCACCAGGCGCGCCAGGGCCGTCACAGCCATCGGCCCTTGCAGCGCGAGCAGCGCCTGATCGGGCAGGGGCGTGATCGTGCATTGCGTGCCCATGCGTTGCTGCAGATGGGCCAGGTCGGCCACTTTGCAGGCGCCGTTGACCACCACGAACAAATCGTCGCCGCGGTTGACAAACATCAGGTCATCCAGGATGCCGCCCTCCGCATTGAGCAGCAAACCATAGCGTTGACGCCCGGGCGCCAGGCCCACCACGTCCACTGGCATGAGGCTCTCGAAGGCCAGTGCCGCCTGCGGGCCAGAGAGGGTGAGTTGCCCCATGTGCGAGACATCAAACAGCCCGGCCTGGGTGCGGGTGTGGACGTGTTCGGCCATCAGGCCGCTGGGGTATTGCACCGGCATCGAGTAGCCGGCAAACGGCACCATGCGCGCGCCCAATTCGAGGTGCAGTGCGTGGAGTGGGGTGGTCTGCAGCGGGGCGTTAGCAGACGAGGCATCAGACATGGAGGGCTCCAAGGTTATCGACGTCTCACAGGAAACGTCGGGAACCCTGTTGTCCGCTTTACCTGAGAGATTCAACCTCACGTCGTCGTGCGGTCTTGCCCCTTCGGTGGACGCCGTGTGTTTGCGCACCAGCGTCTCTCTCCAACAGAATCGATTGCGTCAGTCCTTTTGCCTGAGCGTTCAGCCTTCGGCGGTCTTGCGACTCTCTCCTGACGGGGTGAATTCTAGCCGCAAGCGGGCCAGCTTCAGCCTTGGGGCAAGGCTATTTTGATAGCGTGCGGGTTTTCGCGGATGTAGTCGCGGATGACGGTCTCGAAATCCGGGTCGGACACCAAACCCAAGCCGCGTGCGCGCGCCGATTCCACGCGGCCCGGCCAGGTCTTGACGATACGACGAATGTTTTCATCCGGCGTCCAGTCAATGAGGTCGGTGGCCGCCTTGCCCGCGACGGTGCCGAGGGCCTGCGCCATCTCGCCCACGGTGGTGACCAGCGCGGGCATATTGAGCGCGGTACGCGGGCCCCATTCGGCATCGCTGGTCTGGCCAATGCGCACCAGACCGGCAATGGTGTTGCCCGGCGAGGCCAGGGCCACGGGGGTTTCTGGGGTCACGGGACAGGCACCCCGAACGCCGGCCAGCGGTTCACGCACCATGCCGCTGAAGAAACTCGAGGCCGCACCATTGGGTTTGCCCGGACGCACGCTCACCGTCATCAGACGCACACTGCGGCCACGGATGAAGCTCTTGCGGGTGTAGTCAGCCATCAGCTGTTCGCCGATGAACTTCTGGATGCCATAGCTGGTTTGTGGCGTGGGCAGCGTGAGGTCGGTGATGACGTCGGGCGGGGGCAGGGCGGGTTGGTCGTGCACCAGGCCGAAAACCGCCAACGAGCTGGTGAAGACCACCGTGGGCTGGGTGCCCAGGGCGCGACAGGCTGACAGCATGGCTTCGGTGGCCGCCAGGTTGCTGCGCATGCCCAGGTCGAAATCGGCCTCGCATTCGCCGCTCACGGCGGCAGCCAGGTGATAGACCACATCGGTGCCGGCGGGGATGGCCGGCACGCCTTGCGGGCCAGGCGTCAACAACGCGTTCAGGTCTCCGACCAGCGAGTGCACTCGGGGGTCAGATGCCAGATCGGCCGGCGCGGGCGCGCGGTCCACCAGCAGCACCGAGCGGATGGGTTGGGCCGCAGCGCCATTGCGGCTGAAACTGCCCTGAGCGAGGAGGGTGCGCGCCAGGCGTGCACCGAGAAATCCGGCGCCGCCGGTGATGACGATATTCATGCTTACATACTTCCGTAGTTGGGGCCACCGCCGCCTTCGGGGGTGACCCACACAATGTTTTGGGTGGGGTCCTTGATGTCACAGGTTTTGCAGTGCACGCAGTTTTGTGCGTTGATTTGCAACTGGTCTGCTCCTGCAGGCGACTTGATGTATTCGTACACACCGGCGGGACAGTAGCGTGCCTCGGGGCCGCCGTACTTGGCGAGGTTGATCTGCACGGGCACCGACGCGTCCTTGAGCGTGAGGTGGGCCGGTTGGTTTTCCTCGTGGTTGGTGTTGCTGATGAACACGCTGCTCAGGCGGTCAAAGGTGATCTTGCCATCGGGTTTGGGGTATTCGATGACAGCGCACTCAGCCGCAGGCTTGAGGTACGTGTGGTCCGCCTGTTCGCGGTGCAGGGTCCACGGAATGTGCCCGCGCAACACGAATTGCTCGATACCGGTCATCAGGCTGCCGACGGTGCGGCCTTTTTTGAACCATTGCTTGAAGTTGCGTGCCTTGTTGAGTTCGGTGTACAGCCAGCTGTTCTCAAAGGCCTCGGGGTAGGCGGTGAGTTCATCGCGCGAGCGGCCAGCGGCCAGCGCCTCAAAGGCGGCTTCGGCAGCCAGCATGCCGGTTTTGATGGCGGCGTGCGAGCCCTTGATACGGCTGGCATTCAGGTATCCCGCGTCGCAACCGACGAGTGCGCCGCCCGGGAACACCGTCTTGGGCAAGCTCAGCAAGCCGCCCGCCGTGATGGCGCGCGCGCCATAGGCCAGGCGTTTGCCCGGCTTCACCCCGCGCGCTTCATCGCCCTCCAGGTACCAGCGGATGTTGGGGTGGGTTTTGAAGCGTTGGAATTCCTCGAAGGGGCTGAGCCAGGGGTTGCTGTAATCGAGTCCAACCACGAAGCCAATCACCAACTGGTGATTGGGCATGTGGTACACAAACGAACCGCCGTAGGTGTCGGCATCGAGGGGCCAGCCGGCACTGTGCAGAGCCAAGCCAGCTTGGTGGCGCGATGGGTCGATTTCCCACACTTCCTTGATGCCGATGCCATAGCTTTGCGGGTCACGTCCCGCATCCAGGTGAAAGTGCGAGATGAGCTGTTTGCCCAGGTGACCCCGCGCGCCTTCGGCAAACACGGTGTACTTGGCGTGCAGCTCCATGCCCAGCTGGAAGTTCTCGGTGGGTTCACCATCCTTGCCCACGCCCATGTTGCCGGTGGCCACGCCTTTGACCGCGCCATGGTCATCGTAGAGCACTTCAGCCGCGGTGAAGCCCGGGAATATTTCCACGCCCAGGGATTCGGCCTGCTGTCCCAACCAGCGGGTGAACTCACTCAGGCTGATGATGTAGTTGCCTTCGTTGTGAAAGCACGGGGGCAGCAGCCAGTTGGGCGTGCGGGTGGCGCCTGTCTCGCTGAAGAACATGAAGGCGTCGTCGGTGACCGGTTGGTTCAGGGGGGCGCCCATGGCCTTCCAGTCAGGGAAGAGTTCGGTCAGCGCGATCGGGTCCATGATGGCTCCCGACAAAATGTGTGCGCCCGGCTCGGAGCCTTTTTCCAGCACCACCACCGACACCTCCTGGCCCTTCTCGGCAGCCAGTTGCTTCAAGCGAATGGCCGTGGAGAGACCGGCGGGACCGGCCCCCACCACCACCACGTCATAGTCCATGGATTCGCGGGGACCGAATTGCTCGAGGATTTGTTCTGGGCTCATAGTCGTGTGTCAGCTAAGAAGAAAGGCTCATCGGTGGGTCAGTTGTCCACCGCGCAAACATTCTATTCCCTGACTCTGTCGGCTGGCTGGATAATGGGCCACCGGAAATCGAACTGCAAGGAGTGCCACATGGCCTATCAACTGGATCTTTCGGGCCGCGTGGCCCTGGTGACCGGCGCCTCCAGCGGGCTGGGCGCGCAGTTCGCCCGCACCCTGGCCAAGGCCGGGGCTGCCGTGGTGTTGGCCAGCCGGCGGGTGGAGCGACTCAAGGAATTGCGCGCCCATATCGAGGCCGAGGGAGGCAATGCGCATGTGGTGGCTTTGGATGTGACCGCGATGGACAGCATCCGTGCGGCGGTGGCGCACGCGGAAACCGAGGTCGGTCCGATTGACATCCTCATCAACAATTCGGGTGTCAGCAACACCCAGCGCCTGCAAGAGGTGGAGGAGGACGATTTCGACTTCATTTTCGACACCAATGTGCGAGGTGCGTTTTTTGTGGCGCAAGAGGTGGGCAAGCGCATGATGGCCCGGGCCAGGGGCGCAGCGCCTGGTACCTACACGGGCGGGCGCATCATCAACATCGCCAGCATGGCGGGCCTGAAAGTGTTGCCGCAAATCGGTGTGTATTGCATGAGCAAGGCAGCGGTCGTTCACATGACCAAGGCCATGGCCCTGGAGTGGGGTCGCTTTGGCATCAACGTGAATGCCATCTGTCCGGGCTATATCGACACCGAAATCAACCACCACCACTGGCAAACCGAGCAAGGACAAAAACTGGTGCAGATGCTGCCGCGCAAGCGCATTGGCCATCCCAAGGACCTGGACGCCGTGCTGGTCATGCTGGCCAGCCCCGAGAGCGGTTTCATCAACGGGGCGATCATTGCCGCCGATGATGGGTTTGCGCTGTAAGTCTCGGGCAGTTCCTGCGTCACCCGGCCCAACCAAGCTGGCGCGGCCCTCGTGGCCTTGGCGACGGGTTCAGTTGCCGTCGCCGCCTGCCACGCTGCTCAGTCCTTTTTCTTTGGTACCCGGCCCATCAGGTAGAACTCGGGATTGGGCATCATGCCGGTCACGTTGGCCATGCGATTGGACAAGCCGAAGAACGCCGTGATGGCCGTGATGTCCCAAATGTCCTCGTCGCTGAAGCCGTGCGCATGCAGGGCTTTGAAGTCGGCGTCTTCTACCTCGTCACTGTGCTGGCAGACCTTCAGGGCAAAGTCGAGCATGGCCCGTTGACGCGGGCTGATGTCCGCCTTGCGGTGGTTGATGGCCACCTGGTCAGCCACCAACGGCTTTTTCTCGTAAATGCGCAAAATGGCACCGTGGGCCACCACGCAGTACAGGCAATGGTTGGCCGCGCTGGTGGCGGTGACGATCATCTCGCGGTCACCCTTGGTCAGGCTGCCCTCCTCTTTGAGCATCAGCGCGTCGTGGTAAGCGAAGAAGGCGCGCCATTCGGCCGGGCGACGCGCCAGAGCCAGAAACACGTTGGGGACAAAGCCCGCTTTCTCCTGCACCTCCAGCACCTTGGTGCGGATGTCGTCGGGCAGGTCGTGGATCTCCGGGGCGGGATAACGGCTCATGGGGGCTCCTGGCGAGGGCGGGTCAATTCAGGCGGGGCACTGGGCTGCGCCATGGCCGTGCCAGAGCGCTTGGCATGGATTATGGCGCGGTCACCCGCACGACGGGACCTCTTGGGGGGCAGGGTCAGCGCGCGGAGTCAGGCCCCGCGACCAGCGCTTAAAATCGCCATTGGATCGAAGGTATCTGACTGGAGCTCAACTTGAACAAGATTTTTCCCTCCGCTGCCGAGGCACTCAAGGACATCGTGGCCGATGGCCAATTGATGGCCGTGGGCGGGTTCGGCCTGTGCGGTATTCCCGAAGCCCTGATCGCCGCGTTGCGTGACACGGGCGTCAAGAACCTGACCTTGATTTCCAACAACGCGGGTGTCGATGACTTCGGTCTCGGCCTGCTGTTGCAAACCCGACAGGTCAAGAAAATGATCTCCTCCTATGTGGGCGAGAACAAAGAGTTCGAGCGTCAGTACCTGGCCGGTGAACTCGAGCTCGACTTCACCCCCCAGGGCACGCTGGCCGAGAAGCTGCGTGCGGGCGGCGCTGGTATTCCCGCCTTCTTCACCAAAACCGGTGTGGGCACGATCGTGGCCGATGGCAAAGAGCTGCGCGACTTCGACGGCGAAACCTATGTGATGGAACGCTCCCTGGTGCCCGATGTGTCGCTGGTCAAGGCCGACGTGGCAGACCGCTCCGGCAACCTGCGCTTCAATCTCACCGCGCGCAACTTCAACCCCGCTGCTGCCATGGCTGGCAAGATCTGTGTGGTGGAGGTCGAGCGCATCGTCGCCACCGGCGAGTTGGCCCCGGATGACATCCACCTGCCGGGCATTTATGTGCACCGCATCGTGCATAACCCGACGCCTGAAAAGCGCATTGAAAAACTCACCACCCGCGACCGCAAAGTCTGAATGTCATTTGAGGGCGCGCACCACGCGGCCTCGTCAACAAGGAATTTCATCATGCCCTGGACCCAAGATCAGATGGCTGCCCGTGCAGCCCAGGAATTGCAGGACGGTTTTTATGTGAACCTCGGCATCGGCATCCCCACGCTGGTGGCCAACCATGTCCCCGACCACATCGAGGTGTGGTTGCAAAGCGAGAACGGTATGCTGGGCATTGGCCCCTTTCCGTACGAGGACGAGGTCGACGCCGATCTCATCAACGCCGGCAAGCAGACCGTCACCACCATCAAGGGCTCGTCGATTTTCGGCAGCCATGACAGCTTCGCCATGATCCGTGGCGGCAAGATCAACTTGTCTATCCTGGGCGCGATGCAGGTGAGCGCCAAGGGCGATCTGGCCAACTGGATGATCCCCGGCAAGATGGTCAAGGGCATGGGCGGCGCCATGGACCTGGTGGCGGGGGTGAAGCGCGTGATCGTGCTGATGGAACATGTGGCGCGCAAAAAGGACGGCACCGAGGACCTCAAGATCCTGCCGGAGTGCAACCTGCCGCTCACAGGCGTGGGCGTGGTGGATCGCGTCATCACCGACCTGGCCGTGATGGACGTGACGCCCGAGGGTCTGAAGATCATCGAAT
>JACCDO010221004.1_pt1 | contig 18249 bp, 7 predicted proteins | sample 7446101 | NCBI WGS metagenome assembly JACCDO01 (sample SAMN15323440, study PRJNA562643) | freshwater metagenome | isolation source: river surface water | place: USA:Blue River Watershed | collected 2017-08-16 | reverse complement strand
ATTGCTTCGCTCTAACTCCGAGTAAAACGTTTCATGTTCGGAACTACGATCCATAAGATCTTTTTTGATATTTTCCCATTTCTTTTGCTCGCGAATATTTTCTTCTTCTTGAATTTTAGAATTATGCAATATATCTTCTTCGTCTTCTTCATCCAACGAATCAGAATGATTTTTGGAATCTTTATATTTCAATACAGTCTTTTTAAATTTATTGCCACCTAATTCCTTTCGCACATTATCTTCTTGTCGAAGTGTTTCAATTGTATTGCGCATATTACGTACACTAGATTCCAATTTATTAATAGTGTTATTACATTCCAACAACGTACTTTTCATGTAATTTGATATTATATGTAGCGGCAAATCTTTGTTCATCGCTAAAATAGACAATATTTGCATCGGTGCTAACGCAGTGTCCTTCTCAATAATAATGTCTAATACTTTTACGACATTTTCCCATTTTTCATCATCATCCAAATCACCGTTTCCAGTATCTACCTTTTTGACAAAGTATGTTAGAATTTGGATATAAAACTCGGGATCCTTTCTATCCTCCTTGCGTAACACTTTAAATATGCTATTATCGTCATTACTTTCAGTGTACATTCGAAGTAACAATTCAGTAGATTGTTGTTTGTCTAATAAAAACTTTTCACCGCTTGAATATTGAAATTGGCGTGTCAATAATAACGCTTGTGAAACATCGTATTCTAATCCACTACATATAATGTCAAGTAAAGACATAATTTTCTCATCGAATCCACGATAATCATTATTATTTTCATTTTTTAGAGTATTATACTCATCAAGATACAATTCCAATAACGTATTGATCACTTTAGGGGTAAATGCTTTGTGAGTAAAGTTGCTTTCATACAAACCGTCCATCAAAAGCAAGAAATATTTCTCATTATTGACATAACAAGGCAATAAATCTTCAATACTTAAAGGCGTTAAGTGCGGTGACACCACTAACTGATTTGATGAAGTTGTGATTACTTGTGGCTTCAATGCATCATATTTACCGGAGCAAAGTATGATAAAAAGCGATGTCACTTCATTCGGTAATACCACGAGAAGTTTACGGGCATATTTATCTAATATTTCTTTCATTTTTTGTGTAGTTAATGATGGTGTAAATATTAACGATGAAATATATCCCAATGATGCGACTGCATCTGGTGGATCTTTAGACATTAAAATATCTAAGTATGCAATATGTTGATTGTATTCTAATGCTACTTTTAAAGCTTGTTCAACAAAACCAGATTTAGTTAAAATAGAAACAACACCATCAACATCAACATTACCAGTTGTCTCATTTAATAATTTTGGCGCTGTTGTAGTAGCTAACTTACACGAATTATTACAAAATGCAGTAACTTTACTCTCATCTTTCATCTTCGTATAAATTGTCAATAATAAATTGGTATGATCTTGAGTAGCGACACCTTTCTCGTGTAATTTTTCCAAATATAATATCAAATTTTCAATTCTTCTAGGATCTAAAAATCTTCTTATAACATATGATGATTGTAAAAACCCAATAGTATAACAATATTGTGTCATAGCACCATCATAATCATTTTTAGTATATAAATGATCACCATATTCTTTATTTAATTTCATAATTTCACTTACTTCACATTGTTCTTCTGCTGCAAGTGAAATAGCTAATTGGAAAAGAAATTTCTTTTTTAATAACTCAATTTTGACAGCAGTCTCTTTTTCCTTGAACCTGATTAGAGATTTATTTTCAGTAATAACATATGCTGTGCCAGAATCATGTAATATTTCTTTTACATTATCTCCATTAGGTAATGAACTACTCATGCTTATAAATTTATTGCGTAAATCATATATAGTTATATTTGTTCGTTGTGTCTTATCTTCAATTGATGCAACTAGTATATGTCTACCTACAGTGATGACACTTTGTTTGGGACCTTCAAAGCCGGCAGCACCACCTCTATCATCAACAGAATATGAAAAGATACCTTCTAATCTACCAACTACTAACTCATTTGTTTCATTCATTAATGAACTACAACCTTGTTGCGCACCTCTATCATCAAGTATATTGGGTAACTTTCGTTTCTCTGATGCGGTATAACCTATAATTGGTGCAGGAACAATACTCGTATCATATACTACTATACCACCTAATAAATCTTTATTTTCAACAATCTCATTATTATTTTCACTTTTGCTTTCTGTATCAAATACTGTAAATAATCTTATGCGTCTATCATCAGATTTTGATGCTACTAACTCGCAAAAGTATAAACCTGAAACAGGATATATATGATTTGCATTTAATATTTGTGGAGTAATCTTAGAGGCTAAATTGTTGCCTTCATTTAAAAATGAACCAGTATAACATAAAATTGTACCAGATGAAAAAGCAATAGCAACTTGTGCACCATCTTTCATAACAGCAAATGAAGTAATTATAGCTCCAGGAGGATATAATGATTGATTCACTGGAATTGCTTGTATTGGACGAGATATATCAGTATTTGACCCAACGGCAAAACATTTGATCCCATAATTTGGTGGGTTTGATAAATTATTATTTCCACCTCCTCCCGTAACATTTTGTTTATCATCTCCTATTGCAATAATATATTGACGTCGTGACATATCAAATAAATACGCAATCCCATATACATCACTACGAAAAGCTTTAACTCTCTTATCAACACTCAAAAGATCTCGATCGGTAACTAAAATTAAACCATTTGAGTCACCAAATAACAACATTCCACCTTCCGCCAAAGCGATTGTTATATTTGAATTACTAAATAATCTCTCAAAACCATCTTCTACCACTTCTCGTTCAAAAAAGTTAAACTTGCGCCATTGCACAGCAACGTTTTTCGCCATCTCACTTCTTCTTTTGCTCTACCTACCGAGGTATTGGATCTTTTTTTTTTTTCCAAAATTTTGGTTGCCGTGATTCAATCAATGCATGCACTTACATGACATGAATCAATGATGACGAAGGTGTTTTGCGCGTAGACATTACATGTATGTACTTCCTGTACAACTGCGCGCGGAATGTCAATTGATAGCAATAGTCAAGATTATAAGAATATTGAAAATAATGAAGGCGAAGTAGTTGATAAAGAAATAGTTAAAGATGGTTACATTTCACTACGCGCATGGTGCACTATATTTACAATATTCACAGTTGACGCCCTTTCATTAGGAGCGAGATCTTTGTTTCTTGTAATGATCTTACAATGGGAAACTGATCTTAATTGGAATCGTGAAAATTTGGGTGGTCTCATTGCTGTGGTGCATATATTTAATGGTTTTTTTACACCAATAGCTGGTCATTTAATTGATAAATACTTCAAAGGAAGGGAACAAGTTATTATGTCATTTGCATTATTTTTTTTAGCTTTATGTTTTTGTTGCACCGCGTTATTAACGTCATCTTGGCAAGTTTGGTTTGTGTACGGATTTATGTCAGGATCAGCATATGGATTATTAAATTTAAATACTTTTTCAGTTGCAATAATCAGAGCTGTTCCAGATAATAAAATTGGTTTTGCTGTTGGTATTGGAACTTCAGGCAGCACTGCTGGTCAATTGGCATTAGTTCCATTGTTTAATTATTTAAATAAAACTTATGGATGGAGACAATGTTATTTTGCGTTAGCTGTTAGCGCATTTATGCTAATTATACCTACTTTAATCTTTATTAAACCGCCTATAGCATCACTAAATACCGAAAATGATAAAGAAATAGAAATTACAAAGAAATCATTAAATGAAAATAGTGACGTAGTAGAATTATCGCACGATTCACAAGTACAAGGAGAAATGAAAGAGAAAAGAGAAGGAGAAAAGATGTTAAGTTCGATAATATCTTTATTTTGTATACCACAATATTGGATATTAATTGGGGCTTTCGTTGCATGCGGTGTAACAACTACAGGTTTCATTGAAACTCATTTTATTGCACTGCAAATTCAACGAGGAGAAAATGATACATCGATTGCTGCTTTGGCGTTTTCACTTTTGTGTGCGACAAATGGTTTATCAATGATTATTACTGGCTATCTTGTCGATATAGTTAATAGGCACTATTTGCTTGCTGGAATATTTTTAATTCGAGGATTTTGTTACGTACTATTATTGATACCAATACATAATCATGATGACAATCGTATTATTTTGTTTATATTTTCAGCATTTTTTGGATTTGTTGATTACTCTGTTGTTCCACCAATTGTGTCTTTAGTAAAAAGTTTTGCTGGTGATTCCTCAGTAGGTCTTGGTGTCGGTATTTTATTACTTTTTCATTCTTTCGGTGCAGCTGCTGGATCATCAATCGGTGGTTATGTTTATTATTCAACAGGAAATTACTTAATAGCACTTTATTTATGTTTATCGCTATGCGTTACGGCTGCGATTGCATGCGCATCAATGAGTTTTGATGCTTTAGTTCAAGGTCAGAAAAAGTATAAAGGATTAGTGGTTACTTCATAATTTGTGGTGTAGCTATATCACCATGTAATCTAATTCAGCATAAATAACACAGATGCTATTGTTAACATATTTTTTCTACTTTTTCTCATTTAGTTTACTCCGAAATGGGTGTGGACATGTTGGCTAGAAAATAAATTTTTTTTTGAGAAAAGGAACAAACTTTCAGCCAAATGTTAAATGGGTTCTTAATTTCATAATGATAATTACACACATTTCATAAATGTGGTACTATTTTGTTTTCAAAATTTTCATTTTAACAGTGACACTGATATCATGGGTATCAACAACATCAAATAATTGCTGTGAACTATTATCAACAGATGATATAAAATCATTAAAAAAATGTGTAATGTCGACAGCTTTAAGGCATAATTCAAATATTCTTCCTACACATGCTCCATATTTAGTTCGTAAACATGGACCGAAGTTACTAATATCATTTATTACACGCGCTAGTCCAGAGATAGATGAATATGCATCTTATTCATTGCTATCTAATATTTTATACATGAAATTGCATGATTATGGTTATATAATTGAAGAAAATATAGATAATAGTAGCAAATTTAAAGATGATTATGAATATTATCGCAAACTAGCTCCTATTCTTGAAAGTTTAATAGATACAAGTACCAGTTATCCCACTGTTACTAATCAATGTGATTATTTAGTTTGGATTGATGCCGATGTAGTAATATTAGATGTTAACTTCAAAATTGAAAATATTATTAATAAATTTCCTAAAGCAAATATAATCATGTCAGCAGATGTTAGCGCTATTGCTAATACGGGCTTTATAATTATAAAAAATAATAAATGGTCAATAAATTTTTTACATAACTGGTACAATCAAAGACTGAAGACTAATTATATCAGCGATCAAAATGGATTTGAGATAGTATATAATATAAATTATAATAGCACTAAAGACAAAATTGTCATATTACCACCTGATGCTATCAATTCAGATGCTCCACCAATGAGTCGTCAACGAGATCACAATCAAATCTTGCATTTAGCATCTGAGCACAATTATTTAAGAAAATCAATATTTTACAAAGCAGCAACGGAGATGTGTAAACATGAGAATAATGCAATAAAACAGTTAGGCATCGATAGAAATTACATATTAAATACAACAAAATCTACATATCATGACATTTTAATGCGTAAACTACTAGTAATTGTAGAAAATCGTGATTTAAAACATGACGAGTTGAGTGGCACGAATATAAATCACAATTTTGACACTTATAATAGTAAGATCCCGTCGATTAAATTATTTGCAGAATTGCGTCAAGTTGTGAGTAAATATTGTTATGCAACAATTATCGTTTCCAACGGCATAGAAACAATAGAGACATTAAAACTGAGGAAATTCATGTTTTCTCTAACAAAGTTTATTCTTGAAAACATAAATGAGATTATAAATGATGTTAATAAACTGACTGCAACGGACACAGTACAGAGTATTTTGGCAGATATTGATGAAAATGAGTTTTCCTCACTAGAGCAAAGGTATTGTCATGATCAGCATAAGTGGGGTCATGCTAGTATTGACTGTCAAATATATTCGCTTCGACTATATTTTATTAAGAACTTACCAGAATATTTAAAATTTGGTTGTGAATTAGCTTTGGATTACTTGCTAGCGATACCATTGTACGACGCAAATATAAGTAGTTATAATGTGCTAACGGACAACATAAATGAAAAGATTGACATTGGAAAGTACATATTGAATAATGTAAATAAATTGTTAGAAATAGTCGATAAATCGCAGCAGCATTTAGTTGTTGACATGAAGGCTAGTATCACGTCGCAATTAGGTGAATTTTCTTTGCTACTTAATTCTTATGATCAGGGAATGGATTACTTGAAATCGTCATTAGAATTATATCGTCACTTAGGATTGTCATTAGATTCTAACTCGAATGCGATAAGTGGTGGCGATTTACGCAATTTTTTTGCTACTGTTACGTTGTATGCAAAAGCATTATGTACTATAGGAAACTATGAAAACGGAATTAACTTATTAGAGAAGGTACTTCTACTAGAGTCAAACCATGTCGGTAATATGCATATTAACATCGCCGTAAAATATCAACAATTAGGCCAATGCTTGCTCCTTAATAACAGCGTGGAATTAGCCCAGTCATATTTTACGAAGTGTAATCATATCATTAAGACTGAAAATTATGAAGGTATAAAATGTAATTAATTGTTCAAATGGTAATATACACATTATCTTATAAATTTATAATATTTGAAAATAATTTTAAATGTTCTAAATTGCATCTGCTTCTACTTGTGGCACTGAAGCATAGTGAGTTCTAACAATCGGATTAATCGTTGGGTCATAGGAAAAGTACTTGACCATATGCAACAACGGTAATGGGATAAACATGGATAAAAATATGATACCAATAAGCGTAACAGGACCACCACCATGCGTCCAAACAACAGTTGTAATATATGGAACTAATGATGCACCAAAATTCAGTCCGAACATTACTATTGACATAGATTTTTCTGTTGGATAAGTGCAACGATTATTGTAGTCATAGCAATAACCTACACAAGGTCCATTAAATAATCCATAGAATGCAATACCAGTCCATAATGCAGAACCACTTTTTGGAAATGATAACACTAACATAATACTTAAAAAACCACCTATTAATAATATTGACAAATGTAACGGTAAAGTTTTATTTGTCAAAAATCTTTGATCGTAAACACCAACTAAGCGACCAACAGTAATTGCAATCCATAATACCAACACTAATATTGGTTCATTACTTTCATCAATAACACCAGTTTGGTCAACATAAGTGTCTAAATAAGCAGTTGATGTAACTTTACCTCCAATTAAACAAAAAACCATTATACTTATAATTATTTCAACATAATAATGAGGTACTGCTAGTTTTCCTTGAGGATTGGTACCCTTAGATATATCAGCTTGAGGCTTTTTCTCACTATTTGGACCAGCACCGATCCATAAAGCTATAAAACCAACAATTGCAGATATAATATAATATTGTATACTAAGTTTACTTGTCAAAATTTCAATTATAGGTACTAATGCGCCAGATATTCCAAATGCTACAGTATTTGCACCTAACCATGGTCCAGCAGCTTTACCATGTAACTTTCTAGTCATAATTTGACACCCAGTATCAGTAATAGCAGTATTTAATCCCAATAATAAGAAATATATATGTAATAACTCATATGATTTATTAAATGGTAATATGCATAATATTGCTGTTATAAAGGCTAATGATATTGTCATAACTATATTTCCTGGAAAAGAACGATATAATTTTGCACTTGAAATTGCACCTAATATAGCACCTATTCCTCTTGCAATGAATACGGATCCAAGACTCGTAGATGACATTCCAATATTATTTGCTAAATCATCTAATGTAGATCCTAATGCTACTAATACTAAGCCACATACACCCATAGCAAACATATAACCAGTACCCATTATCCATCGTTCACGTGATATATTTTCATTATTTATTTCTTCCGAATATTTACTAAGTTTCACAATAGCTGGATCTTCTTCATAATTTGTTATAGTAATATTTGACGCCGAAACAGGTGTATCATTATTACTTTGATATCCTTTTGAATTCATTCTGTTGGCTCTAATAGGAGTACCCGGCATCGACATGGCGCTTACTTACTAACGTGCGAAACGAGTCGCAAAGCACCAAACCCGTTGATAGCACTAATTCTCCTCGGGTCGCTGATTTGGATGATTTGGAAAAGGCCTGATCCTGAGAAGGAGGAGGACCATGTCATGTAGTGAATAGAGTTAGAAAAGAGTTAATAAGATGCTCTGCATAGTTCTTCTCTTTTTTTTATCGTAAAATTTATGTATCCTAGTGATCTTAAATTTATCAAGTAACTTTGACGCATAAAAACTTGATCAATATGTTATTAGTTGTACCGTGCCAATATTATTAATAAGATTTTTAATCGCACGTTATACTAGGAATTGCCATTATAAATATACCATAAATATCATATAATGTATTTTAACACTACTGTATTGGTTTATCAACTAATCCCTTCATTATTTTGGATCCAGCTGCTGGATTCCGGCAACCAAGATTCCACGGCAGGTGCAGCTCGAATTGCAATCAGCGATCAGTAATAAATACGTAATCCTTCCTCGGAAAGGGCTAGTTTAGTGGAAGGAATTCAAAGAGCAGGTTACAATGATTTGGAATACGAAACTTGATCCCATGAATTTTGATTATCGATTGGTTTTACTATCATTAGTAATGCTTTATCAGTATCCGTCAGTATATGTTCTAATCTTTCTTGGATTATTTTGGTATATAAGAAGAGAGCACGAGGAATCTCTGCAAAGTCAGTTCAATGCTAAAGAAAAGAAACTAATGTCATCTTTTCAAGAAGCAGAAAAACTTGCAAAGGAAAAAGAAAATTTTCACCTTCGACAACTAGAACAAATTAAAACAGATATCAGTCAGTATGAAGACAGAAAATATGAACTAGAAAACAAGTGTTATATGTTGACAGATTTCTCTAATATTGAAATCACAAAAAAAGAACTAGAGGAGAAGTACAAATTATTGCAAAAGGAATTTGTTTTATTGCAAAATAATACCGTTCAGTCGCTGGAAGACGTAATGCAACAGCGATCTTTGTCTCTAGAAGGCTTGATAAAAAAGAGAATTCAAGCAATTGACAATCTCGACATTAGAAAAAATTCGATATATCATCCTAAAACATACGAATTTAGTGAAGGATGTCCAGGTTCATATCGGTGTTGTTTTAGGAATGTAAGTGAAGGATGTACACTTTCTTGTTGCGGTGGACGTGTCGTCTATAAACCGGGAGATATTTACTCTACTCCAACATTCGAAAAATTTATTCATCAAGAAGGCTGTCCATGGATCCAACTCGAAGAAGAATTCAGAAAAGAATATGTATCAATCGAGGCTTATTTGAATACGGTTCAAAGGAGATTTCGCCCATATTAAATCAATTTCCATTTTATCAATTCTTTTTACTTTGACTTGTATCGTCGACATATAAGTTGAACCTAAAATCAAATATGTAGCTACAAAGATTGCTCGTATAACATATAGTTCAAAATCGTCCACACCTCACATATTACTATTCTGTTAAGTTAGCACAACGCTCTACAGTATATATATATTAGCAATATTTAAAACTTTTTTTAAAATCGGATCTGGTTACACCTCCTTGAATTATGTGCCTATTGCATATTGATAAAGGTTACTTATGTCATAGGTCACGCAATCAACCAACTAGTCTCACCTTCGTTCATAAGCTATCATTTAAACAAAAATAACAAATTAGAAAACTAAATAAATGATGAGATGAAATGTATTGAATTATAATTGAATTGAAAAGAACTGAATGTATCGTTATTAATATGGAGTTTTACGTAATTTTTAAGATTAATAAAATTTGTATTGTTTTTATCCTAATTATGCTTAGTTTAACTCTCTATTTGTGACCGCTATTGAAAATCAGTACCATTCTAATGTCACTCCAGTGGTTCTATATAGTTACTCATTCGCACATTAACATCATATCTAAAAATTCCAAATGTTGGGTCCTGAAATGTAACCGGTACTGTACCGGTGCGGAAGCGAAAAACTCTGATGAGGTAGTTCCTCGTTCACTCACTCACTCCCTCACTCTCTCACGACGGTTGCTGGTAGTTGTATAGATATTCCAGTTTCATCATAACTGGTTGTGTGAGGCATGAGCTCGGTCCAGACTATTGACCGCACTGATTTGTTCCCATACAATTTAACGACAGATCAGGAATTTTATCTAAATGCACCTAATATAGAACCAGTGAGACAATTTTTATTAAACGCAATTAATAGTAGATATGATAATAATAGTAAAAGTACGAGTTCAAACTCTACACCTAATGCATATGAGATGTTAGTGAGTCAATTAATAAAAAAGGATGATACTGATATTATTTGGAAAATCTATATTAGTTTTTCGTCATGTGTAACATTTTTAACTTCCAAATCTGATTTATTCAGGTATTTACTCGTTAATATTATAATTTTGATATATAAACAATTTATAAATTATAAATTCATAGGGAACTAATAAATGGTATTTATTCATACGAATTTAATTTAGATTTAAAGATAACTGTTGCATATACTAATTTATTATATGCTATGGTTGCATCAAATATAACATTTTTTCATCCATCAATGAAAGCTTTGATAAAAAGTTTTATTTCTGGTAATGATACCAAAAAAATTTTAAGTTGTGATGATATTATAGAAAAACAACGAAGAATACATTATGCAATATATAATATTTCTTGTTTAGTTCCCACTGGGCAGTTAGAAATAGTAAATATACTAGAACAACAATTTCCTCATAAAAGATTTAATGAAAATACCCAAAAACAGTATGTATATAATGCACTAAAAATATGTGAATATTTACCTCAATTACAAGAACGTATATTAGATTTGATTATTAGCAAATGCTTAGAAATTGATGTTGAAATTGTTATTGAAGATACGGGCGAAGTAAAAATTGTAGAAGAATATAATGGTGATAATATTGCAGAGGAAATGTTTCAATTTGATGATAATAGCATACCTAATAGTACGACCGTGTCACATTCCCGTCCATCAAATCATATTATTGAAGATATTTATAGAATTCCTGATAATGTGGTAGAGATGGCGGACAAGTTAGACAATATGCTTGTATTAGTGGTCGATTATGTCCAAACACAAGTATCAAATGGCGATGCCAGGACCATTGACAAAAATCATCGTTTGTTTCAACAATTATTAACAATATTTGAGAATCGTATTTTATCTACGCATAAATCTAAATTTGTGCAATATATTTTGTTTTATACTGCGTCAAAAGTGACTAGGTTTGGGGAAGCATATTTGAAGTGGCTGCTGCATTTATTCTTGGATATGAGTCAACCACATATTAAACGACAAAGTGCAATTATGTATATAGCTTCTTATATATCTCGAGCAAATTTTCTTTCCATCGTTTTGATCAAAGATGTTCTAACCCAATTGGTTACTTGGGCCTACGATTATGTGGACCAAAGTAACGGGAATCTTCGAACTAGTATTGATAGTCCAAAAAGTCCAAAACCTAACACTATACACATGGATGAATTTGGACGTCCAGCACCTGTAGGCAATTTTATTGATCACCATGAAACGTTTTATTGTTGTACTCAAGCAATATGCTATATTTTATGCTTTCATGGCTCAGAAATGGCAAAATTACAGCGTATGGATAATCACTTAAAAGCAAAATGGGAAAGCATTATACTATCCAAGTTGTATCCATTAAGATATTGTCTGCAATCTGTTCGTGTTGAATTCATTCGTTTAGCATTGAGTACAGAGCTCTTATCAATGGATCAAGTTAATAGTTTGCCAGCAGACATATACCAAGCAGACGAATCATCTGATGATAAAAATGTAACGGTTCATTCCAAGGGGACAATATTTAGTAAAAGAAATAAAAATGTCAAAATGGGTCGTGGTTCAAATCCGTTGGATACGTTTTTTCCATTTGATCCTTGTTTGCTTAAAAATTTGCATGGATATATTGAAAAAAGTTATCGTTTATGGTGTGGTATACCTGGTGTTGACTTAGTTCAAGATGATACCGAAATTGATATTGATGTTGACATTAGTGATATTCCAGGTACACAAGATAACGATGAGGATACTATATTATCCTCGTCCATGGCATCCAGTGTAATATCATCTATGGCTCATACATACGGCACAGATAATGGTATGGCTATGTCTATTTCAAACGCTGATGTTATGCTAGGAGAAAATAGTATTAGGGCAGTCGCAGTGGCTGGTGGTCCGGCATCCATATCAGGATCTGAGACCGATGGAGATATTGTTGGAAGCTACGTATGGGATAACAATGCGCAAGGTAATTTTCCTTTGCAATCGTTGCAAATGCCAGTACGTAGACCAAGACAATATTCTATTGGCAGCGCTGGTAGTTTTTAGTTATGCAAGTGTATATATCTTATTTTCTGTAGATTTTTTTAATTACAATAAAAGCACATTATAATAACAGAATTTTAGTATGAAATATAATTAGGGGATGATGTATTGTCAACTGCAATAGGACTGAGCATTGAACCTTCTAATTTACTTCTTGGTTTTCTTAAATCATTATCACTTGAAGCTGCAAAAGCACCAAATTTTCCTTTCTGTTGCAAAAGCTGCTGAATTCTTTTAGGAATTGCTGCGGAGACATTGCTATAGTCTCTCGTTGCACCTGTCGAGGGGTTGCTCGGAAATAATGGAGTGACTTTATCAACCGTGTAATTTTCCTTTTTCTTTGATATTAATAAACGATTTCGATCAGTTTCACTTTTAACTACTTGCTTTCTGACACTATTTAAACTACTCCCTGTTTTAGCAATAGCCGCGCCATTCGACTGAGTACTTAACGATTTTCTTTTTGTGGAAATCGACGAACTGCTATTCCGATTTATATCCTCACTTTTCTTGGTAACCTTATTTGGCACATTCACTACTTTATTTTCACCCGGTTGTTTTTGCAGCGTATCATATGCATCGTCCACATATTTGCCGAGTAAATAGGCCTTATCAACGAATTTATTGACATCGATATTGCCAATCTTCGCGGAATTCGTGATGGCACTCATTTCATCATCATCATTTTCATCATCGTTGTTGTTATTATTGTTACTGCTGGCTTCATTGCCGCCTACGATCATTACTGACGATTTTTTTTGAATGATTAGCCTATCTTGAAATTTGAATTTCACAATCCCTAAGCATAGTTCATGCCTCGAATTAAACGTGGTGCCAGCATTGACTAATTGAGTGCATTTTGTGTATTCTTCATACAATTCCTTATCACTTAATTGGATTAGTCGGCTGTATTCATTAAAACGAGAATTTCCTCCATCAGTCGACACATTCAGGGACTTATTGTTGTCATATTCCGCGTTTGTCGTGGGTGGATATGTGCTTGCTCTCGCGTCATAATTTGCTAAGTAATCAGTATTTTTACTTGAGTTAGGAATATTTCCACTTGACTGCATGCTGCTCCTGGTGCTATTACCAAAGTTTCTGCTTTCAACTGCAGTACTATGGCTACCAATACTATTGTGATAATTAGAATCAACGGTTACTTCATATGGTAATGCTCTACTGCCTCCATAATCATATAGTGCACTGTCTCGATTTGGTTTCAGAAATTCACTACTGGACAAATAATCAATAGATGAGGATGGTTTGGCGGATTGAAGAATTCTTTGTGCATTATGATCCTCATTATAAATATTAGGCACCATTTCACCGTTAGCTACTTTACTATCATAGCTATTAACACTATTACTAGTAACTGCCATTGCTTTATTTCGTCTGCTAAGTAACTTCAATGGTGCTTTACTCATATTTACCACTTCAGGAAAATGTGTAATATTTGAGGACGAAGCTGTTTTTACATTTTCAGCAACTAATTCTTTGCTAATTACTGCTAATTCTTTAATTTTTTTCTTTACATCGCTAAATTTACTATGTGCATTGGTACCAACTGAATCATTGGGACTGTCAACAGTTTCAAGTGTGTCACCATTTTCTACATTATTAAAATCGCCAATATTTACTTCGTTTTTACTACTATTTAGGCTATTATTCTTATTTTCAGAAACAAGATCAATTTCTGATTCCAAGTCAACAGTTTTCATTTTAGGATATACATTTTCAGTTTTAGATTCATCTTTATGTTCTTCCTCACTTTTACTATCATCCAAATCTGTTGAAACAATTAAATCAGTACCAAGTAATAAATCTACTAAAGTTTTTTTGTCTAATGAAGAAATTTTTTTAACCAACAACGAATGATCGAGACTACTTAAAATTGAACGTTTTTCTATCATTGATTTTATTGATACATCATTTTCTTCTATTGGAATAGACTCATTTTCATATGGAGGTTGTATCTGTAACGACTTAGGTGATAACGCTGCACGATTCTCACGATATTTTTTATTTTTATTTCCATAGACTGAAGTTTCAGGTTTTGTGTTTCTTTTTATATCTGCTTCTGTTACCAGCGTCCCTTTTACCTCGCGCGATGACCCGCACCCCATGGCTGTCTCTGAGAATCCTACCAACTCGTGCGATCTCAAGCGCTATCAACACACCAAACCAAACCGTACCAGAGGTTGGTACCAATTCCTTGATCGACCGTGGCGATGTTTCGACGGAGACCGGTACCAACGTAACGTATTTTTCATTTAAGTTATGTTTACGATACAATCAAAGCGAAAGAAACGAAGCAAAAGAAAAGTGTCCTAATAACACTATACTCCAAGCTCATCATGAGAAAACGGCGAATAGATTATATTGTAACTACTAAGTAATAGTAATGAGATACGGAGCTAGATATAATTAGATTAATAAATTACACGATATGAACAATATTAAACATTTCCTAACCAATTGATATCTTCCTTCAATGCCAAATGGATAATGGACAAGTTATCTACAACGTTTGACTTGTTGGTAACACCTAAATATTCATCAATTCCTTCAATTTTAATAGAAGGGATTAATAATGCCTTAATTTTATCAATAGCGTTTGTTTCTCTCCATGTTTTAGGGAATATACAAGAAGATAACGACAATTGCGTAGGTGTGCCATATATACTTGATAGTGGACCAGGATGAGACAGTAAACGACTTATAATAGAATCAATATCCTCATTAAGCACCACATCTCCCATTTGAATAGATTGAATGTATTGACATAACAAGTCATATTGCTCTTTAGACAAACGATCTGGATAATATTCATATATTTCAGGAGTTGGTGGGATTTTATCTATTGGTAAAACAACTTTACCATCGCAAACAACGATTGCATCGGTTGTAATTAACCATTCATTTATGATTGGTTCCGAATTGTCAATTTGAGTTCTAATCAAGTTGACCAAACAATCCACGACGCTTATTTCAACATTATATTTGTTCTCAATTTTCACCTTCATATATTCGATTAACGAAGATTCATTTTGTAGTAGCCACGCGCAATGGTCATCTAGCATTTTACGCACTAGACTAAAGCTGACTTTGAGTCTCTCTGCTTCATGCCATATTGCATTCTCAATAACTACACAAATTTCTTCGTCGTTCTCATATAATGTACGATTTAGTGTAAATGTACCTTTGCACCAAGATCCTAATAGATCCAAAAATGACTTCTCAGTGTTTTCATAAACATTTGCACTTACAACTGGTTCTTCTTTACCTTTGCCTTTGGCTGGTGCTTTTCCTTTAGCTTTAGGATCAACAACTTCTTCAGCTTCAGCTGGAGCTGCATCAGGTATTATGGACATAGTTTCAGAATTCAGAACGACAGAAGTGACGGGAGTTCTATAAACAGTAGGTGCAGCCCCACCAGCATCTTTACCTTTTCCACCTTTACCTGCATCTTTTCCACCTTTACCCGCATTAGCATCAACATTACCACTAATTGGTAATGCTTCTTCTAATAGATTAGAATATTTAACTTTATAATCATATCCAGTAACAGCTTTGGAATAATCAAACAACAGATGTAATGATGATATGAATCTCGAATACTCTGCTTGCAACATAGCACTAGCTTCGCATCTACATCTATGAATTAACACATTAACAATACCATCTCGTGATATTTCGTCTACAATAGCATTAACCTCTTTTTGTCTACGATCACATATATTTAGCATGGTATCACTTAATTCTAATGTACGCAAATGGAGCTCAGCAATACAATCAGGATCATATCTGAAATCACCTTCAATGTCATTAAATTTAGAACGAAATTCTTCATATATATCTTGTTTTTCATCACGTCTAACAAGAAAGCTCATGACAATATCATGCACAATACGCCGGCGTTGTAATTGCTGACAACGAGTATCGCGTACGCACATGGAATACCCTCGACCAACTTCAATTGATCGTAATTCACTAGAATTCCATATTGCACTAAGACTTTTAGCAAGACGAGGGGATAAGGTAACATCGCGATTAGAAAATAATGAAATTTTTGGTACTTCGGGTACTGTTTCTGCAACAACTTCTTCAACGACAGCAGTTTCACTAGATGAAACAACTGGGACATCATCATATGGAACACGAATTAAATCTTTGGTCACCCTTGTAGTGACATCCGCAGTATCAATATTGCAAACCACATCATATGTACCATCGTCATTAACCGCTGGTAGTGTACCTACATCATAACCTCTTCCTTCGCACCATACCTCTATAATCGTGCCAACAGCATCAGAATCGGTCAATTCGCGATACTTCACATATAACTTATCAATATTATACGTAATCCGAATATCGTTTTTGTTTACATTAAGCACTTGGTCAGGTTCGTTCAGATATACTCCCTCCGTTATATTATATGTACCATCGTCGTTTATTGATGCAATAGTGCCCGGTACATATCTTACTCCTGGCTGGTCTGGGTAATTATAGTTGTAGTAACTGTTCTTTGCGTTCTCGCATCTATACGTGATACTTGTACCAACACCGTCTTCGGCAGTTAGATTTCGGTATCGAATTACAGTTTTAGCAACTTTAATATTGCATTTTAACTCGTTTTCAATGATAATTGAAAAGTTATTCGACAGCTTGTGGGTATACTGCACTTTATACGTACCATCGTTATTATCCTGTAACAAAATAGCTGGAAGCCAGTTGTTGTACGCGTACTCTTCGTTATACGGATAGTCGTGCGTCCATAATACCAAGATTGGATCATTTAGACAGTCTACGTGCATGTTAATGGCTCTGTATTCAGCATCTTCGATAAATTCTCTCACGCGAATATTTGTAGAAGGAATATTATGACTCAATCCAATACTACTATGTATATTGTATGTACCATCACCATTATTACTTCCTACCACTGCGTCTATCCATGAATCGTTTACAACGTACTGAACGGGATTACCTTCGCAATATAAATTGGCATCAAGTAGTTCTAGACCGACAATACTACGCGCAGCATTATTCAGACTGAATGGATTATTGCCAATATTTAACAATATTCCCAACTTATCCGCTAGGGCAACTAGTTTATTTGCGTTGACATTGCTGACAGTCGCATCAATCGCATTTGTTTCACTTGGTCTTAAAGGATTAATGATTTCTGAAACCGTTTCAACGGATTCCGTGTTGTTATCCAATCTTACTACATTGTTATTGTTTAAATCTCTCCTTGTACACACATTTTTATCAATTATTGAGGTAATTTCATCATTAATTATGACGATTTTGTCTAATCCACACTTCAACACATCATAAACAGATGGAGGGCTTGGATAACATGGCGCGTACATGGATTTACTGTCCGAAACGGCTGGTTTTGGTAAATCATAATTAATTCCGGATAACTTCTCTATAAATTGGATGCCCTGTTCGTACGTATTAGGATAATCAACAACGACGAATCCTGTCGAGTCATCTAGCTGGATTATTGCATGTATAAGCAATTGTATTGTTAATTCATCGGACAGACTATTACCAGCAAGTACTTCTGTAGCGATTGCAGTTACTAACTCAGAGTCAATAGTAAACAATGGCTCCGTACTAGCGATATTCACTGGTGATTGATTTAATAACACGGTCGAGTCATCACACAATATGT
>JACCDO010159474.1_pt1 | contig 18252 bp, 14 predicted proteins | sample 7446101 | NCBI WGS metagenome assembly JACCDO01 (sample SAMN15323440, study PRJNA562643) | freshwater metagenome | isolation source: river surface water | place: USA:Blue River Watershed | collected 2017-08-16 | reverse complement strand
GTCGGTCGTCTTCGACCAACCCCTCTCCCTCCCGTTCCTGAAAGAATCGCTGCAATTCGCGTGCTGTATCAACGCACGGCTCTCACCCGTCGCCAGGCTTTTTCGATTTCAACCGCCCAAAAAACAACGCTCGATAAGCCGACACAGAGAAGCCACTCTGGAGCACTGAGCGGCTGCGTTTTGAAAATCTGCTGAAATCCCGTTTGATTTAAAATCACGGCATGAAGAATGAACGTCAACACCACGGACGCGAACAAAAGGGGGTTGGATAAGAGACCGATTTTAAAAAGCGACTCCCGCTCTGAACGGATCGCAAGAACATGACCCATCTGTGTAAAAGTAAGCACAGAGAACGCCAAGGTTTGCGCTGTTTTCCAACCGTGGTGGGTCGCGTATGCAAAAACACCTAAAGTCAGTGCCGCGGTCAAAAGCCCCACCCAAACCGAGTGCCACCCAAGTCCATCTGAAAAGATTCCGTCTTCAGGCCTCCGAGGCGGACGGCTCAATATGGAACGCTCAGCAGGTTCTCGGGACAATGCGATTCCAGGAAGACCATCCGTTACGAGATTGATCCACAAGATTTGGATCGGAATCAAGGGGAGAGGCAATCCCAAAAAAGGAGCGAGTACCAAACTCAGAATTTCTCCTGAGTTTCCAGCCAAAGCAAAGCGGACGAATTTTCGGATGTTATCATAAATCCTACGACCCTCCTCCACTGCCGCGACCACAGTTGCAATGTGATCATCCAACAAGATCAAATGAGAAGCCTCGCGGGCAACATCCGTTCCTCCCCTCCCCATTGCGATTCCAACATCAGCTGCTTTCAGCGCTGGGGCGTCGTTCACGCCATCCCCTGTCATCGCGACGATTTCACCCGATGCCTTTAACGTCCGAACAATCAGAATTTTTTGATCGGGTGCCACCCGCGCAAAGATCGCTACTTTCTTGAGGGTTTCTTGAAACTCACTCCGATCCATCCGGCGCTCGATCTCACTCAATTGTGCACCAGTCAGGACCCTCATCTCCTCGTGAGGCAAAACTAGCTCCAGCTTTTTTGCGATCGCAAGAGCAGTGACCGGGTGATCGCCTGTAATCATCACCACCCGAATTCCAGCCCCTCGACAGGCCTTGATCGCCTCACTTGCTTTCTCACGGGGAGGGTCCATTAAGCCCACCCACCCCAGCCACCGAAGATTCACTTCCAAATCGCCGACTTTGAGTTCACCGGGATCACTGCTGGACTGTTTTCCCGCCAACGCGAGAACCCGGTACCCTTGCTGAGCCAGTTGATCTGCCTGCAGCAATATCCTTGCTCTCCAATTTGCCACTTCACTCTCAGCGAAATCGTCCGGTTTTACCGTGAGACCCCAAGGTCCAGTGCATGCTTGAATCACTTTCTCTGGGGCACCTTTGACCCAAACCGAAATGGATCGAGACGTTTCTGATGATTGGTGAACCGTGGTCATCATCGCCCGCTCACTTTGAAACGGAATTTCTGCGAGGCGAGGATACTGAGTTTTGAGAGTAACCGGATCCAATCCCTGAGATTGCGCGAACTCTACCAGCGCCACTTCGGTGGGATCTCCCACCCATTTTCCCTGTTCTCCCAGTGATACTTCATTACTCACTGCCATAATCGTGAGTGCAAGCCTCCTCTGGGAGTCTGCGAATTCCGTGTCGCCCTCCGTGGCTGAGAGAACAAAAACCCCGACTTCCATTTTGTTTTGAGTCAGCGTGCCCGTCTTATCCGTACAGATCGTAGTGACAGAACCTAAGGCCTCCACTGCGGGCAGCTTTCGGACCAACGCATTTCTCTTGCTCATGGACCGAGCACCCATTGCCAAGGCGACCGTCACTACAGCTGGAAGTGCTTCAGGAATGCCGGCAACGGCAAGACTCAGAGCGATTAGAAAAACATCCAATGGATCACCCGATTGATAAACACCGACAAAAAACAAAAGAACGCAAAGAGCAAGGACTCCCACCGCTAAATGGCGCGCAAAAACCGAGAGGCGCATTTGAAGAGGAGATTTGACCTCGACTTCTTCTTTGAGCAAGGTCGCAATTTTGCCAAGCTCTGTCGTCATTCCCGTACGGACCACAAGCCCTAATGCTCTCCCAGTACTGACCCAAGTCCCCTTAAAAACTAAGTTAGAATGATCCCCCAACGAAGGAGGATCGTATGAGAGTGCATCACTGCTCTTACTCACGGGCAAAGACTCTCCCGTAAGCGCTGACTCATCGACACTCAAAGCGGCCGCATCCAAAAGTCGAATGTCCGCCGGGACTCCATCACCCGCCTCCAAAACGACGATATCTCCTGGGACGAGCTCATCTGTCGGAACGAGAGAGGTTCTTCCATTGCGAATCACTTTCGAGCTGGAAACGGAGAGTGATCGCAGAGCTTCAATCGCTCGCTCTGCCCGATACTCCTGAACGAATCCCAAAGAAGCATTCAGCAATAGAATTGCAACAATCGCCACTGCGTCTGCGATCTCTCCTAAGACCGCTGCAACCCCTGCTGCTCCGATCAGGACGAGAACCAGGAAATCTGAAAACTGAGAAACAAACAGCGCCAGCACGGACTTCTTCCGAGCGCGCGTGATCTCATTTTTGCCGTAGAGGGATCTCCTTCGGACCACTTCATCGGGGCTTTGTCCTAAGGACAATGAGACAGAGTGGGCATCCAAAGTCTCTTTCTGAGTCTGTCGATGCCATGGGTGCGGCCTACCTGCCTCACGCCATTCTCCATCGCTCACCATTCCCATCGGCAACCTAAAGTCAGTTGTCGCTGCGTTCCTTCGCTCATCCAGGCCTGCGTCACACGAGTCGCCCCTGAGAAATTCTTACCGAACCAGTACCGATAACCCAGCCCCACGGCTCCCCGCTCAAACGCACTCGAGCTCGTTTCCCAAAACCGATACCAAGCCCCAGGCAAAGAGAAGGATCGCACTCCATCCAGACTCCATTCATGACGCCCTCCTGAGGCGCGTCGTACCCAGCCAAGACCCACCACCCACACATGATTCTGTTGATCGGCAACCGCTCGGTCGCCGTAAATAATGGGACCTGTCTGAAAACGAAACTCGTTCTCCGCAGCCAAACCTTTCCATGCAACACTTGCCAGATACTGAAGTCCAAAATCCCCTGAATCGATTTCAAAAGGCTCGTTTGCAGCAGGCCACTTAAATCCCAACCAGACTCCCTGCGCCAAGCCCACCCCCTTTTTTCCTCCCCAGGAAAACTTATGAGAAAAACGAGGAGAACCGCCTCCCGTTTCGCCGTCAATGGACTTCACAGTGTCCCATTGCAAACCAAACTCGCTTCGAGGCCCAAGCCCTTGGACCCACCTCACACGATTCAAGATCCAGGCCTGATCGCCCAAACGCAGATCCGAGAGAACCGGTGAGCGCTCAAACGCCGTTTCAAAACTCACTTGCGTAGAAGGTTGACTCAGGACGCGCGCTGATTCGATCCCGCCCCAGTCTCCGGACCCCCAGATATCCGCGTAGCCGGAGCGAGAAAGAGCTGCGCCACACAGAAGCACCCCGATAAAGACCTGAGCTCGTATTTTCCCCTTCGTTCGCGCACGCATCTTCTTAAAGAATATCCCCAGAACGCAAAGAAGGGTTTGGAATTCTTCATTCCAAACCCTTCTTCAGGAGAGCGACAAAATCCAAACAGCTCTTAGGTTCTCATCAATAACGATAGGTGTCGTTCTTGTAAGGACCTTCGACTTTTACACCGATGTACTTTGCTTGCTGTTCGGTCAAAGAAGTGAGTTGTGCGTTGAGCTTCTTCAGCTGAAGCCGCGCCACTTTTTCATCCAAGTGCTTTGGCAAGGTATAAACCCCAGTCGGGTACTTTTGGGTCTGCGTGAAAAGCTCGATCTGAGCGATCGTCTGGTTTGCAAACGACGAAGACATCACATAGCTCGGATGTCCTGTTCCACACCCCAAGTTCACCAATCTCCCTTTTGCGAGGATGATGATGCGCTTGCCATCAGGGAAAATCACGTGATCCACTTGTGGCTTGATCTCTTCCCACTTGTATTTTTCGATGGAAGCGATGTCGATCTCGTTGTCGAAGTGTCCGATATTGCAAACAATCGCCTGATCCTTCATCGCCACCATGTGGTCATGAGTGATCACGTTGTAATTACCCGTAGCCGTAACAAAGATATCCGCTTTGTCTTTGGCGTAATCCATCGTGACCACACGATAGCCTTCCATTGCTGCCTGCAGAGCGCAGATCGGGTCGATTTCAGTCACCCAAACTTGAGCAGACAACGCGCGGAGCGCTTGCGCCGAACCCTTACCCACATCGCCGTAGCCACAGACCACTGCGACTTTTCCCGCAATCATCACGTCGGTTGCGCGCTTGATCCCATCCACCAAGGATTCGCGGCAGCCATACAAGTTATCAAACTTGGACTTGGTGACGGAATCGTTGACGTTGATAGCAGGGAACTTTAGCTCACCCCGCTCATGCATTTGCACCAAGCGATGCACACCCGTGGTGGTTTCTTCGGTGACGCCTTTGATTTGAGTCAGGCGCTTGGAATACCAATTTGGATGAACTTTGAGCTTTTCCCGGATCGAGGCAAAAAGAATGGTCTCTTCTTCAGATCCTGGCTTTTCCAACACGCCCAGATCCTTCTCGGCTTTGGCACCCAAGTGCAGGAGGAGCGTCGCATCGCCTCCGTCATCGAGGATCATGTTCGAGTATCCGCCGTCGGCCCACTCAAAAATGCGATGGGTATAGTCCCAGTAGTCCTTGAGGCTTTCTCCTTTGACCGCAAATACGGGCACACCGGCTGCCGCGATTGCAGCAGCAGCGTGGTCTTGGGTCGAGAAAATATTACACGAGGCCCAGCGAACTTCCGCGCCCAACTCGCGCAGGGTTTCGATCAAAACCGCGGTCTGGATCGTCATGTGAAGCGAACCCGTGATTCTCGCACCTTTCAGAGGCTTTTTTGCGGAATACTCTTCACGAATCGCCATCAGTCCTGGCATTTCGGTTTCAGCGATTTTAATTTCACGCCGACCCCAGTCCGCAAGGCTCATGTCCGCTACGACAAAATCTTTATGGTTTGCAGGTTGAGTGGAAGCACTCATCGTCTCATTCTCCTTTAAAAAGGGTATGAGCGCCGTTGAGAACCTTGAATTCAAGCCTAGGGTAGAGAAACCACCTTGCAGCGCTCCTTGAATTCCTCAAAACTATAACCCAACCCCCCACCCTCGGTCAGCCCCTTTTTTATGAGTAAATCCTCCTTTCAGCCCTCTTCTCTTGAGCCTTTTCGAGCGCTCAGCTCCCTCGGTCTGCGCCGATACCCCCGTCGCGAACGCGACCCCCTCCAGGCTTGGGACGCCGCGGACGAGCTCCTGCTCCGAGAAGCACAAGGGATCAAACCGGGCGCCCGACTCCTCATCCTGCACGACGCGTTTGGAGCTCTCAGCGTCGCACTTCGAGAATTTGACCCCACAGTCGTGACCGACTCTTACGTCAGTGCCCGTGGGATTGCGGCCAATTTGCAAGAAAACCCTGGAAGTGGGGCACCTCAGCTCCTCGGCCCTTTGGTGGAGTGGCAACCCCCCACGCAACACAAGTGGGACTGGGTATTGATCCGAATCCCAAAAAACCAGTCGTACTTTGAGGACCTCCTTCATCGACTGAGCTTCCAACTCCATTCGGAATCACGCGTGATTTGCGGGGTCATGGTGAAACACCAATCCAAACGAAGTTTTGAATTACTTCAAAGCATCATCGGACCGACACACACGAGCTTGGCCGAAAAAAAAGCGAGACTCATCTTTGCAAAACCAGAGCGGACTCCAACCCCATCGCCGCACCCGCGCACCGTTTTAATGGAAGGATTTACCTCCCCTTTCATTCAACACTCCAATCTCTTTAGCCGCGAGAAGCTCGATATCGGAAGTCGCTTTTTTTTGGAAAACCTCCCCTCAGGAATCCAGGGGACGATTCTCGATCTCGGGTGCGCCAACGGAATCATTGGAATTCGCGCACAGGAGCAAAACCTGCGGGCAGAGATTCACTTCGCGGATGAGTCACAAATGGCGATCGAAAGCGCGAAAGCGAACTACTCCCGGTTTTTCCCAGAAAATAGGGCTATTTTTCATTGGACGAACTGTTTTGAAAACGGAGCGCCTGGTACCTTTGAGTGGGTTCTCTGCAATCCACCGTTTCATCAAGAAAACCGTGTCGGAGACTTCATCGCAAAGCAAATGTTTCACGATTCGCACCGTGTCCTCAAGGTAGGAGGAACTCTTAGAGTCATTGGAAATCGACACCTCGATTACCCGTCTGTCCTGAAGCGACTCTTCAAGAAAGTCCAACCGGTCGCAGCCAACTCCAAATTTGTCATCCTCGATGCGGTCAAATAAGTCCCGCTAAAGGCCGAGCTTATTCAGCTTGAGACGGAATCTCATCCAACCAGTGAAGGGCCTCATCGTTCCACTTTTTTTCAAACCTTGCAGCCGGCAGTTCAAGAACGGCTCGCTGCTCATGCTTTTTTCGGTAAGGTTCGAGCAAGTGGAGGTCGGGCCGCACTTCATCAAGCCCGCGTAATGCCCGAGCATAACCCACTGTGTTTCCAAGCCTTTCCCAACCCTGTGCTAGCGCCTCTGCTACTTCCCGAATCTGAGCCTCCCCTTGATCGGAGGAATCGGCTTGAGTGGAGAGATACCGACCAACGGTCTGCCCCCACTCCTCCAAAAACGGGGCCGTAGGAATCCGCAACGCGGGCGAAAGCCGCAGGCATCGGGGTTTTCGGAGGGCAAAGTGCCGGTGATTTTCCGCTGCCATCGAACCCCGATCGATTCGGGACTTGTAGAGCTCTCCTGCGACCCAAAGGCGCCCCATGTAGCGAAGGTTTTTCGAGGCATCAAAAGGACTGTGACTGAGCTTATAGAAATTCTGGCGAAGGGGATCCAGGAGCGAAAGCTCCCACATTTCCATCACACGGTCCATGTCCCCTAAGTTATGCGCGACACTTGCGGAGGCTTTCAATGCACTGATCCCATCTTTTGCGCGCCAAAGAGAGGCAAACACTTCCGCGTGTCGCTCCACTTCGCTTGCAATCGCCGTGTAGATTTCTTGGGCTTTCTCGCGAGCCTTGGGCTGAGAGTACTGAAGGAGCGCGCAATAAGCGCCAGTCGCGACAGTGAACCACTCACCTTCATGACCACTTAAAGTCTCTTTCTCCCACTCTGTACTGATCGCTCCCTTCACAAAACGCGAACTCAAAAGCGTAAAGTCCCAACGAAGGGATTGCAGGACAAAGTCCGCCATGGAGAGTGCTGTCTCGAGGGGTAAACCTTGTGGCCAAAGTTTCTTGCGAATCTGATTATCCACATCGGTCGGAACTGGCGTGGCACACGTCAGGTAATGCGCACTCAGGCAGAGCTGGAAATACTCGAGATGCCCAATCTCCCGAAGGCTCTCCCCTTGCGCTTCGGCTCTTTTCAGTATTTCGGCCGGCTCGCCCCCATCAAATGGCTCCCGTCCTTCAAACAAGTAAGGCATAGTGTTTCGAACTTGAGAGACCAGAAGAACCGGATCGATACCACGGGGAAAGACGTTCATAAGCGAAGGCATTAGCACACCCAAAGCAGTCCCTGCACCAGTGAGGCTTGGCCAGTCGGCGATTTTTAAGGTACTGACCCGCCAGAACTATGAATTCAGATTTTTGCTTTCCCCCGATCGGAATCCTGCGCTCTTGCTTTCACGAGAAATTCGGGGTTCCCCGCCAGTCACTCATGATGAGTGAAGCGCGCGCCGTGCTCAAACTCAACCCCGACCCAGACTTCCGCTCTGCCCTCAATCACTTGGAAGAATTCACTCACATCTGGCTGGTCTTTGTATTTCATCAAGCAGGCCCCCGAGCGTGGCGTCCCACCATTCGACCTCCACGGCTCGATGCTCCGCGCAGAGTGGGGGTTTTCGCTTCGCGCTCCCCACACCGTCCAAACCCAATTGGAATATCGGCAGTCCGGTTGGACCGAATTGATCTCGATGCACCTGGAGGAATCGAACTTCACCTCAGTGGGATTGATCTCCTGGACGGCACCCCCATTTTGGACATCAAGCCCTACCTCCCCTATGCGGACTCGGTTCCCCACGCTGGGGCAGGATGGGCCCATTCCGAAATCCCCCATTACGACGTCAGCTTTGGTACCGAAGCTCAAACGTTTTTGAGCACTCTTCCCACGGACGACTCCACAAGACTGTCCGCCTTAATTGAACAGACCCTTTCCTGGGACCCGCGACCCACTTCCCAGCGCCGGGCGATGCCAATCGAGTCCCCGGAGAGTCAGGGAATGAAGTTTGGACTCCGAATCGCTGATTTTGAAGTCAAATGGCGTATCCACAATGCCGCGATCGAAGTCCTCCAAATCCTGACGCTTCGGGAACAGTCCTAGCAAATCCCATTCAATCGTGAGAGAGGCCCCCTCACGATGAGCAGTGAGAAAAAAGCCCAAGAAGCCCTTTTGCCAGTATCCGAAGGGAGCGATTCCGAATCGACCGAGTCCACGATCAAAGTGACTCCCGTACCCTTGGGCGCCTACCGAGTTCAGATTGATACAAAAGTACCTCTGCCTCGCTTGGACACAGTCCTTCTCGATCTTTGTCGAAAACAAAAAGAGAACATTAAACTTAAAATTCTCTCACGCGCTTCTCTCAAAGAACTTTTCAAAAAGAAGCGCATCCGAATCAAAGGACAGATTGCGACGCCCTCTTCCTCCATTGCGATTGGGACGACTTATGTCGACATTCTGGGCTTCGCGCTTCCGGAAAAAAAGCCCTCATCCGATTCGTGATTGAACCACAGGCAACTCCACTACAAACCGTTTCACTGGAGATGGCTCCTCCCAAAACAAGCGTCCGCCATGGGCTTGTACAATCCTGAGAGACAGGGGCAACCCTAGGCCTGTGCCTTGCCCGAGAGGCTTGGTCGTAAAAAAAGGCTGAAACATTTTTTGCTTCGCTTCCTCTGTGACGGGAACCCCGCTGTCTTCAAAACAGATCCGAACTCGTCCTTCATCCAGCGCTTCGACACGGACTCGGATCCATTTCTCACACTCCGAAGCTCGAGGAAGAGCATTCACTGCATCCCACGCATTGTTCAGCAGATTGATAAAAACCTGACTCAACTCTCCGGGGCGGCAAAGGAGCAGATACCGGTGCGGCTCTCCTTCAAGATGGAGCTGTACGCCCGAGTGCCGAAACCGTTCGGCGCAAAGCGAGAACGTGTCCTCCAATATCCCATCTAACGACGCTTGCAGCTTGGCATCCTCTGAAGAATCGCGAGAGAAAGTCCGCATGGAACGGATAATTTTTGAAATCCGAAGCACGGTGGATTCAATCAAACTCGCATTTTGAAACAGCTGTTCCACATCCCCTTTTGAGTCCTTGGGCAGCACCCCACGGGACTGCAGATCCTCTAAAATCTCCGAGATCTGTCCACTCATCACTGAAATAATTGCTAAAGGGGTATTGATCTCGTGGGCCACGGAGCCGGCCATTTCTCCCAAAGAAGCCATCTTGGCGCTGAACTGCGCGCGCAGCTCTGCTTGCACGAGATCTGTCACTTCCTCCATGAGGACCAGCACTCCCCCTACTGTACCGCTCGTCTTTCGCCACGGTCGGAGCCACCAGCGAAAACTCCTCGTTCTTCCCTCACCGTCTATGAAACTCGATCGCTCTCGACTGAAAGAGCCCCCTTTGAGAACTTTTTCAAACATTTCTCTCCAGTCTTCCTTCAACTGAAAAAGAGGAAACGAATCTTTCACCTCGCAGAACGGCCTCCCGAGAATATTGACGCTCGACAAACGGGAGCCCTCTAACCAACCCGCGCTGACCGCCAGGTAAGTGAGGTCAAGGCCAAGCATCGCAACCGAGTGAGGGAGACTCGAAACCAGATTCCGAAAAAGGTCCCGCTCTTGTTCGAGCAGAATTTTTGCCTCCTCTACACTCGTCACATCAAAGTGCGTACCCGTAAAGCGAATGGCCTTTCCGGTGGGGTCCCAACCCGAAATCCGCCCTCGATCGAGAATGTAGACCCAATGCCCCTCCACATGACGCATGCGATGGACACTTTCGTAATAAGGAGTTGCGCCTTTGAGATAGGCCTCAATCGCTTGATAGCATTTGGCGAGATCTTCGGGGTGAACCCGGCTCTCCCAGGTCGAAAGAAGCTGGGGCGTCTCATCAAACTTCATTCCAATCATCTCGCACCAGCGGCGATCAAAGTGGACCGAGTTGTCCCGGAGGTCCCAGTCCCAAATCCCTAAGTTTGCACCCTCAAGCGCGAGATCGAGCCGAATACTCAATTCTTCGACGGAAGGATGATCCAAAAACTCGGTGAGGCCTCCGGAGAGGACACTCAAGGCCGAGCTCTGCGGTGCTTTTTGAGAACTGAGTTCGAGAGCAGGCGTGTTGTTGCGACGACCAATGGGAGTCATTCTTTTAGGAGATAGCAAATCCCAACCGCTTCGATTGTGAAGATTTCCTGAATCGATGCTCCGATCTGCCTGCAGTAGACAGATCGGCGAACCGCTGGCAGCATCAAACCCATTGCGGTTTCAAACTTCTGGAGAACATTCAAAATGAGAAAACCCCGTTTCAAACTCTTAGTCCTTGCTCTCGCTTCCTTCAGCTTTTTGCATCTCGCGAGAGCAGAAGGCTTTGATTCCGGTTTTTCAGTAGACGCGCTTTCAAACGGAAAGGACGCGGCACTCCGGGTTTGCGACGGCTTGTCGATGAGCAGCTCCAAACGAGAATGTGTCGCACTGGTGGGAGAAAGCCGTTATTTTGACACTGACGCACTCCCGCTTTGCAGCAGCTTCTCAATGAACAGTCGCGTAGTGGAGTGCATGCAAGTCATTCGCGATCGCCGCTACACGGCACAGGAAGTTCGGACTTGCTCCTCTGAAAGCTTTGACAGCGACAAAGTCGAGTGCATGGGACGACTCGGTGAAGAGTATGCTCCCCCTGCTGGCGGGACTCTGCGGTCAGAGCTCGAACGCGTCTTGAGGTACATGGACTCTGGAGATCTCACGAGTGCCCGCCGCAACTTGATTCGCGTGATCGACACACTGGACGCCCCTTAACCTTCACATTCACGAATCCGTTCACACTTCTCACCTGGAACGAACCGGGATCACAAATCGATCTTCGAGCGCACCCTGATCGTTCCAGGTTTTTATTTCGAGCGCGTCAGGATCCACAGCAATCTCACTCAAAGTCCGGATCGCCCGAGAAAAGATCTCGTACGGATTAAACGCCCCCATCCAGCCCATCTTTCCTCCGGCAGCCCCCGTGACCAAGTACTGAATTCCAGACTTGTAGGAGCGCTCAAAAAGATGCGTGTGACCACTGAGAACGAGATCCACTTTCGCTCGCTCAAAGAGGGGCACAAATTTCTCCTGAAGGATGCGATGTTCTTGGCGAGGAGCGAGATCCAGATGAGAGAGTCCGACACTGAAGGGGGCATGGTGCATCGTTACGATTTTGAAACGAGACGGCCGCGCCAATACCCGCTCCAGCCAATAGAGCTGAGTTGAAACCAAACTCGGATCGTCTTCGAAACTCGAGTTCAGGACGATGATTTGCGTGTCGCCCAAATAGAAATCATAAAACCAGCGCGCCGCTTTCCCACCAAAGTGTTTCTCCCACTGCGAAACGTTTGGGTCATAGCGGTACTCATGATTTCCAACTATGGGCATCACGATGTGGGTTTCAAGGTACTCGCGAAACGAATCAAAATAGGCCTGCCATTGAAAACCATCGCTTCCCGTCTGCACCAAGTCCCCACCATTCAGGATGAGACGGGCATCGGATTTTTTGAGCTGGCGAAGTGTGTTTTCGGTTTGCTCAGGAAACTCCTGTGTATCGGCTAGAAACACAAAACGAGCCGTCTCTTGAGGACCCAAGCCCAGCTTTCTTAAACAGACCTCAGAAGGCACCGAACGGCGTCGCCCTTCAAACGGAATCTCCACTTGGAGGTCCGACCCCATTGAGCAGAGATCTGGAAGCTCAGCGTGCACGAGCCCCTCTGTTACTTGAAGCGAAATACTCTGTAAAAGACGACTCCCTCGGAACAACTTGAGCGGTAACTTCTCGCGCACCACTGCCGGCGCATCATCCTCTAAAAAATACTCCCAACTCAGCGTAAATCGTTCTCCAGTGGGACCACTCGGATGCCAGTAGGGTTCGATGTAAAAAAGAGGAGGTTGGCTCACTCCAACTTCAGCGCGCGCGATTTGAATGGGCACTCCCGCGAGCGCCAAAAACTGCAAACCCACGAGACCCCGCAGCCAGCTTGTTTGGAGCTTCCTCATGATCCTATCCCCCCTGTTTTTGATCGGAGGCGCTTTATCCGGTTTGAAAAAAAAATTGGAGTTTTTTTAAGGATCGAATGAACTCTCTGTTGACGCTCAGGAATTTCCCCAGTAGGACCTCGTCATCCCAATGAGATTTGATGGCGCGTAGCTCAGCGGCAGAGCACCACCTTGACACGGTGGGGGTCGTTGGTTCAATCCCAATCGCGCCAACCATTGATTCAAAAAGGGCCAGGTTCTTCGAGAAACTGGCCCTTTTTCATTTTTGCACTCCGAACGTCACCACATTACGGACTGCCACTCCCACTGACCGCGAAAGCCTTCAAACCGAACCCACTCTTGGCTCTCCGGACAAAGAAACTCGCCAGAGTAGACTCCCGTCCATTGCGAGAAATCGCTTTTGAGTACGCCCAAATTTTTCTTCTCTTCGTGAATCCCGGAAGACACAAAATGGAGCTTGAGATTCCCGGTCGCGCTTTCAACCCACGCTTCGCCCGTCTCAGGTCTCATTCGCGTCCATCGGAGGCCTTGAATCGGAATCCATTTTCCCTTCCAGAAAACAGCGGACTCTCCTTCGGGACAACCGAGATGATTTGCACTCGAAAGGTTCCAACCCAGCTCTGCTCCCGTTGCCACTTTCCCAAAACCAAATGACCAATCCCACTGGGTCTCACGAGGTAAGAAGCCCATCGTCAAATCCGTTCCCCCTCGCACGCCCTCGTGCTCTCCGTCCCAACGCGCAGAAAGTCTGCCTGCAAATCGGAGTTCGCCTCGGACACTCGGAATCAGCACTTCTTTCTGGGTCATGACGGGTCGAGACTGGGGAAGGTGACCCCACTCTCCCACGACACTCCACGCACGCGACGCTCGGAGGGTCCGAGACTCGCGGTCTCCCGCCCACTCCACTGAGAACGACACGCCTGCAGTGGGGTCCTCCACCCGAACGCGATCGGCCGTGAGCTCCATTTCAAACCCACCGAGCGGAGAGAGGGAAAAGTGCCCTTCGAAATCCAACCCTCCCCGGATTTCCAACTCCCCTTGAAGTCCAGGAATACCCACAAAGCTCCGATCGTACAGGCGCTCCCCCGTGTGGACATCAAAAGCCGTAATAAAAGCACTCAGCCCGTACCCCGTGTGCACGAGAGCACCCGAGATCGACACTGCAGGGTGATCGATGAAAAAATAAACCCATCTTTTGAGGCGACTCACCTGGAGAGACCGCGACACGAGCGCATTCCAGCCCTGTTCCCATCCCTGAGCCAGGCTCCATTCCAGCGGTCTCCAACTCAAATCCGCAATGACTCCTTGATAAGTACCGACCGGTGCGCGTCCGCTCTCCGAAATCCAACTCTTTGGGACACCCAATTGGGAAAGACTCATGCCTCACCCTCCTCTCTGTTTTGTCGTCCCTCAGAATTCGGCGATACCGTCAAAAATTCAACCCTCGTCAGCGGTTTTTGATGCGTGATACACTCTCACGAAGGGAGAACCGACCATCCATGTCCACGCGCACTGCTCCAAAAATAGGCAATCCTTCTCGCACATCGCGCAGCATATGGATCTTTGTAATGGGTGCGAGCGTCGTCTCATTCCTCCACACGGGCCGTGCTCAAACACCTGAACCTTTGTCTTCGACCGCCACTCCCGCGCCTTCCGTACTCAAACTTGAGTTTGAACCGATTCGTGATTTTCAGCAGTACGCACAACTGAAAAGCCTTCTCAGTACTCGGCTTCTCCCTTTCGGCACCCTGACTGACCATCAATTCAAAGCCGGGCAAGTCACTTTGCTTCTTCAAATCACCGGAGAAGCCGCAAAAACGTGGGACGGATCAAACCTCGTGCGTGATCTTGAGGCTACCGAACTTCCGCGTCTCACCGGTCGTCCTGCGCCCGAACGGTTGTTAATCCGAAACAAACCCGAACACCCTGCCTCATCCGATGGGGAGACCTTGCATGTTTCAATCGTGGAATAATCGCCCGTCCTTGACCCGAAAAGCGGTTCACTTTTGTGGCACACTCCTTCTCAGTGCGAGTGTCCTGGCGCTCCTGCCTGCATGTCAACGCAGCAGCGCCTATCGCCGAAGCGTCGGTGCTTTCGGGGAAGAAGAAAGCTACTACGCGCGCTCCGAACAAGCGGCGGCAAACGAGACCATCGGCACCCAAAAGATTGAGGAAATGGGCCAACCGCGAAAGCGAGTGCTGGTCTTTAACTTCTGGAACAACACCCCCATCAAAGGGGACGAAGTCGGACTCTTTGCTGCGGACGAATTGAGGCGCGCTCTTTTTACCAGTGGTCGCGTGACACTTCCGGTGGGACTGGATTCCGAGTTCAACACACAGGACTTCATCCAAGGCGAAGAGATTCGTGTCTCGCAGCTCGTGCGCGAAGGACGCCGCTTAGGTGTCGCAGTCGCCGTGATCGGACGAATCTCCAAAATCACCTTCCGGCAGCGTGGCGATGACGTGGGATTGCTTCGCCAAAAACAATCCCTTGTGGGCGTCGATCTCGAATTGAAGATTTTCGATATCTCTGCGGGCAGGGAAATCGCCTCTGCGACTCGCTCCGGAGAAGCGGCAAGCTCAACCCTCGTTGCTTTCGAAGGCGAAAACTTGGAAAGCCCTGAATTTCGCCAGGAAATGACGGCTCTAGCGATTCGAAACGCAATCCCAAGTCTCGGACAAGACGTCCTGAAATCGATCGACAAGATGACTTGGGAAGGGAAGATTGCAAAAATAGCCGGTGGAAAGGTCTATTTGAATGCGGGACGAGCTTCCGGCTTGATCGGAGGCGACATCCTCCGTGTGATTGCACCCGGCGACGAAATTTACGACCCCAACTCGGGCGCTTACTTGGGCCGATCACCGGGACAGGTGAAGGGCACTCTTGAAATTACGGATTTTATCGGGACTGATGGAGCCATTGCTTCGGTACACACCGGGGGTAATTTCAAGGAAGGCGATCACGTCCAACTCTACTGAAGTGAGATGACGGATTCTCCAAAAATCCGATTCACCGCTTCGACCCACTCAGCAGAAGCTTGCACTCCGACCGTTTTCGGAAGCGTCAATCGTGTACGGAAACGCTTGTCCACAAAATCGATCCGCACGGGGCACTTCCCTCTGTTTTGAATCAGTGTCTTCTTGAGCGCACGAAGTTGATCCGGACTAATGCGCGAGGGATTGAGCTTGAGAACCACTTGCTGGACGCGGTTTTTATGAGCTTCTTTGGCCCATTCCAAGGACCGAACCAAAATCTTGGGCGCATCTTCTCCAATCTCAAGATCACCTGTGACAACTACCGCTTCGGCTTCAGTTGCAGCCGCTTTGAGCATCTCGGCATTCGCTTGAAAGGAATCCGAGAAGAAAACGAGTTCGATCTTCCCCACCAAATCTTCAAACTGGGCAAAGGCCATCCGAGTGCCCTTTTTAGTCATGATCTCTCGCGTCTCCGTGACTAAACCTCCCAAGCGAACTTCCATTTTGGGAGCGCGCTGAGAACGAGGCACAAACCCTCCACTCTCCATCATAGGGTCAGACGCAGCGGTTTTGGCCTTTGCGAGTGCACGCGCTTTTTCTTCGTGAGCTTTCTTGAGGCGCTCGGTGTTCCATCCTAACCACTCTTCGCAAATAGTCTGCCAACCATCCATGGGGTGACCAGAAACGAAAAAACCTACCACCTGCTTTTCTTTTTGTAGCGCTTGAGAGCGCGGCCAATCCGGCTCTTGCTTAAAGAGACTTGCCGCCGGAGTGACGAGCTTTACGTCTTCCGCCGAAAAAGAATCAAACAAGGAGTTCTGTCCCAGTTCGCGCTCGGCTTGTTCATCCCCTGCAAATTCAAGCAAACCTTCGAGGGACGCAAACAAACTCGCCCGATTGACTTCAGCAATTCGATCAAACGCACCGCAAAGCGTGAGGGATTCGAGAACCTTTTTGTTCACCTTGCGTGTCGGCACTCGACGACAAAACTCCAGCACACTGGGGAAAGTTCCTTTGTCGGAGCGAGACTCAAGGATCGAATCGACTGCCGCGCCCCCCACTCCTTTAATGGCTTCCAAACCACAGCGAATCGCACGAACGGACTGTCCATGCGTCAGAGCTGCTGGATACTCCGGCGCTCCCGGTTTGATCCACTCCACGCTAAACCGTTTAGCCGAAGCATTGACGTCGGGAGGAAGAACTGGAATTCCGTGCGCGCGAGAATCTGCGATGTACTTGGTGATCTTGTCCGTGTTGGACATCTCCGTGGTCATCAACGCAGCCATGAACTCGGCTGAAAAGTAAGCTTTCAGATAAGCCGTTTGATAAGTCAGTACCCCGTAGGCCGCGGAGTGAGATTTGTTAAATCCGTACTCAGCAAACTTAGCCATCAAATCGAAAATCGATTCCGCTTTGACCGGATCGATTCCTTTTGCCAGCGCTCCGGCGCGGAAAATTTCGCGCTGCTTGGCCATTTCCTCGGGCTTTTTCTTACCCATGGCCCGTCGAAGCATATCGGCTTGGCCGAGGGAGTACCCTGCAAGCTCTCGCGCAATTTGCATCACTTGCTCTTGGTAAAGAATGATCCCGTAAGTTTCCTTCAGGATCGGCTCCAGCGCAGGAAGTTCAAAGCGCATCGGCTTTCGACCGTGCTTACAGTCGATGTACTCATCCACCATTCCCGAACCCAACGGTCCCGGACGATAGAGCGCGCAAATAGCGGTGATGTCATCGATCACGGACGGCTGCATTCGCATGCAGAGGTCTTTCATCCCGTCACTTTCGACCTGAAACACACCGTCGGTATCGCCACTCGAAAGAAGTGCAAAGACCTTAGGATCTGCGTAATTGATCTTAGCAAGATCGAATTCGGCTTCGGGTGTACCCGGCAGTGCAGTCGAGCGCACGAGCTTAGCAGCGTAATCGATCACGGTCAGGGTTTTAAGACCCAGAAAATCGAACTTCACCAGACCGATAGTCTCGGCTGAGTCTTTATCGAATTGAGTGACCACCGCACCATCGCGTCCGACATACAGAGGACTGTAGTTGACGATCGGCTCCTCGGTGATAATCACACCGGCAGCGTGCATGCCGGCCGAGCGATTCAGACCTTCGAGCGCAAGCGCGTAGTCGATCCATTTTTTGGTCTTGGCATCCGTCTCAATCCGCTCCCGCAAGCGTGGCTCTTTGTCGATCGCTTCTTGAATCGAAATTCCAAGCTCTTCGGGTACGAGTTTCGTGATCTGATCCGACTCAGCAAAAGAAAAGCCGAGAACTCGGCCGACGTCCTTAATGGCCGCGCGAGTTTGAAGCTTACCGAAAGTGATGATCTGCGAAACTTTATCTGCACCGTATTTGCGATTGACGTAGTCAATCACTTCGCCCCGTCGATCCTGACAAAAATCGATATCGAAGTCAGGCATCGAAATCCGCTCAGGATTAATGAACCGCTCAAACAGCAATTGAAACCGGATTGGATCAATGTCGGTGATTTTGAGGCAGTACGCGACCAAGGAACCCGCACCTGATCCCCGACCGGGGCCGACTGGAATTCCCTGAGATTTTGCCCAGCGAATGAAGTCCGAAACGATCAAGAAATAACCGGAAAACCCGGTCTTTTCGATCATGCTGAGTTCGGACTCGAGTCGCTCGTGGTACTCCTTCGAAAGTTCGCTCCAATTCGGGTCAACAACCTTATCTGCGAATGCAGGCTCCGCGAAGCGCTCATCAAGACCGCGGCGCGACTCTGAACGAAAGTACTCGATCAAATCGAAGGGATCGTCCTTACCTACTCCGTCCGGCCTGAAATTCGGCAAGTGATAAATCGCTCGGCCTTTTTCGTCTTTGAAGCGAAACTCCAGGTTGCACCGCTCGGCGATTTTAATCGTATTTTCACACGCTCCAGGAAAGCGGG
>JACCDO010074635.1_pt1 | contig 18252 bp, 6 predicted proteins | sample 7446101 | NCBI WGS metagenome assembly JACCDO01 (sample SAMN15323440, study PRJNA562643) | freshwater metagenome | isolation source: river surface water | place: USA:Blue River Watershed | collected 2017-08-16 | reverse complement strand
ATAGTAACGTCACCGCGGCCAAGGACAAAGCCGTTAACGAGTTCGAGTGTATCGAGAAGATCCGCCGGTCAGTCACTTACTCACTCATCTACTCACTCACTCACTCCTACTCCCTTGGTAGATGTAAAGAATGCGGTGGAAGGGTACATGAAGACGCAGATCGAGAACCGAATCAGCGAGTTGCTGATGGAAATCGCCAAGATCCCCGAGACGAAGTACCTGAAGGAGCTGCAGCGGCAGTGCGAGGACGAGTGCGCCAAGATCGAGAGCGAGATCCTGGACGAGTCGTCGGACTCGTCGGCGATGTCAGACGAGACGGATCCCTCCAGCGACGATGAGAGTCCCGCGGCGAATCGGTTGAGAAAGAGATTAGAGAAGAAACGCGCGAGGGAAGCTGAACTTGAGAAAGAGAAATTAAAGAGGATTAACATGGAGGTACTCACTCACTCACTCACGCACTTGTAACTCACTCACGCACTCTTACTCACTCACTCACTCACCTACTCACTCACCTACTTACTCACTCACTCACTCTTACGTACTCACCACTCACCTACTTACTCACTCACTACCCGCAGATACCTATGGACCTGCACGAGGTAGTGCTGCACAAGGTGAAGGAGAAGTTGGCTCCGCTGCAGCTGCTGCGCAATCCCGAGTGGGAGAAGCAAATCTACAAGCATTCGAAGCGGTTTCACAAGCGACTTAAGCGTGTCGTTGAAGTGGTGGAGCTCCGGGTCCGCAAGTGGAACAAGCAAGCAAACGGCAACTTCAACGAGATACAACAAGAGATGAAACATGATTTGTACGCGCAATACATCAATAGTAACGTCACCGCGGCCAAGGACAAAGCCGTTAACGAGTTCGAGTGTATCGAGAAGATCCGCCGGTCAGTCACTTACTCACTCACTTACTCACTCACTTACTCACTTACTCACTCACTCACTCACTCACTCTTACTCACTCACCTACTCACTCACTCACTCACTCACTTACTTCCTCCTTAGGTTTACCTCCGGCGCCTCGCTGGGTGTGGTTTTCAAAGAATGGAAAAAGTTTCATTTCACCCAAAAACAGCGTGCAAGACGCGACTTACGAGCGCGTTGGCGGGATTCCATCAAGGGATTCAACACGGCGATGGAAAGCGTTCGAAGTGCGCAAGTTCTGGCGGATTTCTGGATTAAGTGCGCGGATGTGTACACGGACCAGCCCTTCTGGAAGCACAAGCTAACGGGCGAGATAGTGGTGGATAGACCGAGTATTCAGAACTATTTACCACCTAACTTCACGGTGCCGGATCCACCAGCTGACTTGCCACCAGGAATTTCACTAGATACATCGTCATCTGAGAGTGAAGGTGAGTGGGAGAAGAACAGGTTGTTGATGCGCGAAGCCAAGTCCAAGAGCAGCGTCGGCGATGAAGGTACTGAGGACGATAGTGATGAAGATGGTCAGGTTTCACTTGCTATTGAGAGTGGTACCGGTGACGAGTCCGGGGATGTGGAAATGAAGCGCCACACCCCAATTGAAGTCAATTTACAACCGTCAAGTAAGGACCTCGTTGGTGTGGACGACGACACCTCGAAGTCAACTGCAACCAAGTCTACTTACGGCCCGGATTCCTTGCGTAGCAAGTCAAGTAAAGGCCGGTCCGCCCGTGTATTTGCGGATCCCGAGCCAGTAGAAGTACTAACCGAGCTAGAAAGGAAGGTAATCCTCGCCAAAGAGTACATGAAGACAGACAAGTACAAGTCGCACCATGTGGAGCTGCCCGACATCAACCAGACCAGCTTGTCGGAGGTCCGGCAGTCTATCGCGCAGCGAGGCGCCAAGGAAATTGACCGCGCAGAGCGCACAATCCGCAAATTCCGCTCGAATATCAGTGCCAACCGCCACAACACCTACATCTCGCAGTTATACCGCAAGCAACAGTCATATGAGGAGATACTAGCAGAGAGAAGAAGGAAAGTTGTGGAGGAAGAGCCACCATATGAACCACCATCGCCGGAGAAGTTGTTGGAACTTGCAGGAGGAACAGCAGAGATGGCGCAGCTGGGAGGTGACGAAGGTAACCACTTGCGCACTGTGTTGGCTTACCGCGCGTTGCATATCAAGAACAAGTTACATGAAAGAGCTGTACGACGTGGTGAAGCAAAGCCGAAGCAAGTTGGCTTCGTTGATAAGGTGACGCCACCTACTCACTCACCTACTCATTCACTCACTCACTCACTCACTCACTCACCTACTAGCACGTGGCGGTTATCTGGAAGGAGAATTACGAGGAAAGCGACGGGGAAGACGAAGAGACGCGCGAGCAGAGACTCAAGATGGAGCGCAAGAAAAACAGGGCGAAAGAGCGCGAAGCGAAGGCGAATATAGACGCCAAGTTCAGTGGTTTCGTCAAGTAACGGCTATATATTTGTACAATTTGTAACTACAGAATTACACTAGTAACTGCCAGGAAGGATGATCCGCACGGCGCCGTTGTTGCCAACCGACGTTCTGTCCTTCTGCCCGATGGCACCTTGTCCACACCATCCACCCACTTTATCCCATTCCCCTAGTCCCACGGCCTCTGGAGGGTTGTGTTGCAGTCCACCAGGTTCGATTCCATGTCCCGCAATAACAACATAGTCAGTACAAGAGTTGACATAGACATAGCTAGAGCCGCCACCTCCTCCGCCGCCTATTCCAGGGGAATTACCTCCTCCGCCGCCACCGAAATATCCACCGCCACCTCCAGCTCCGAACTCGCAGCCGTTACCACCTTGCCACTGGGTTCCGTCGGTAGCTTGCCATGCTGAGTTATAAACGGAGCCAGAGTCACCTGCGGATCCGGGGAGGTGTACCGTGGCAGTGCCTCCGTTACGTGAGTCCAAGTGGGTACCAGGTAATACACCATCTAAGCCACCGCCAGGCATACCATCTACTGACCCGCCTCCACCACCACCTGCTGCAACGAGTAGAGCTACGTTACCTTTCGGTGATCGCTTGGACACACATGAGTAGCCACCTCCGCCACCACAAGCCCAGTACTTACCACCACCATATCCCTCACCTCCACCAGGTGTACCTCCAAGCGACTGACCACATGAGCCGGATATTACCTCGGTGTCAGTAACTCCTTGTCTCATTAATTCGATATCTGCCACTTCTACCTCAGTGCCTGCAGCACCGCCGCCACCACCAGATGCTACAACTATTTCCAGGATATCATAAGGTTGCACTGACACCATTGCTTCTACAAATGCGCCACCACCACCTGAGCCACCTTGTCGGTTAAGGAAGTATCCGCTGCCGCCACCGCCGCCCCACAGCTGTATTTTCACCTTAAACGTCTTCTTTGGCACCGTAAACATGTATGTCCCAGGCACTTTATGCAGTGTGATACCCAGTAGCAGCAGGTGGTACTCTCGGTGGTTGTTTCTCTCATTAGCTGGCATTTGCGCTGCACACATTCTTCCATCATCATACTGCCAATTGCATCTAACAATGCGATACTCGCACTCTTCTGTCTCGTGCATAAGTCTTTCATCTTCAGCTTCAATGAGCTTCTCCACGAGTCCTCCAAAGGAACAATTACAACCTAACCGACAGTATATTGGCTTAGCAGGGCGCTTGGTGCACAGCTCATTCATATGCTTATCCAAAATCTCGAAGCAAACCCACTCCATGCAGTTCCGCGGGCATGAGACTACTCGCTTCGGGCACTCCTCGGTCTCGTGGTACTGCTGCACCGTGACTCCGTCGTTGGTGTCCGTCTTCGTCTCTAATGTTGTAGTCAGCGCCTCTTCAAGCAACTCTTCCTTTGTTTTAGTAAACTTTTGCTTCAACCAATCCTCTTCCGACAGTTTCATGGGACAACCAAGAGTGCAAGCAAGGATGCGCTTAGGACACCGACGGAGTTGATGGTCTATTTGTTCAAATCCCACTTTGACCCACTCCATACAGCCCCACTCACAGATGATGTACATATCCTCTTGCCGCCGCATTCCCATGGCGAGCTTGCGGATGATGCGCCGCCGCTCCAATGACCGCGGTGTTGTCATCACCATTTCATGGTGTCTTAACCCTTCTTCTGCATCATTATTACGTTTTATAGTCGCATTTTTACGCGCAATCATCTCATTTTGCACCTTATCCCGCAGCAAAACCTTCTCTTCCATGCGCAGACGCATGTCGAATGACCGTGTCATGCTTAGTATCTCAGCTCTTGAAAACTTCTTGGTGGTCTCTGCTTTTGCCTTCTCCACTAACTCGCGGACTTTTTCACGGCGAGCAACGCCTTCTGCACGGTCTACTTCCTCGGCATAATCTTGCGCTTCTTGCGTGATTCGCTTCATACGTGCTTGAATCAGCTTGAAAACGGTCGGCTCGATGCTGACACTCAGCTTCAAATCCCTTTCTCTTTTCCCGTCTTTGAGAGACGCCAAGATTTCTTTTTCTGCTTGAATTTTCATTAGTTTATCTCGTTGCTTCAACCGTTCTACTTTCTCTAACTGCCGCTTGATGATGCCGCGCCATTTGATCTCATCGCGCATCAACTTCAGCATGTCGCCGTCCAGTGGCTTGGCTTTCAACAGGGCTCGCGGGACCCATATTTTCTTCAATTCCGTGCTCCATTTGTGCACAATATCATACTTATCTTCACCTGTTTCGTCGTCAAACCGCAACTTGGTTACAACAACTGGGTCTGGCTCGCGTCGCCCTTCAAAGACATACTGAAACTCATCCCCTACGTTGTAGTACTGAATATTATCGCCGCCGTTAAGAGCTAGCTTGAAGGTGGGTAAAGGTGGCTTCAACCAGTTATACTCGTTCCATTCCTCCATGAAATAGAAGTATTCACACGAGACCTTGTCCAGGTATTCCTCCCAGTCGTTGCCTTCTTTGTCCCGGAAATCACCCACGTAGTTAGAGCGCCGCCTGATGTACGCCCATCCTGCTTTCTCTTTCATGGCGTATACACACGAATCTGGAGCATTTGCCGTGAAGGCTTTTGTTACCCACATAGCAAATGGTTTACGGCGTCTAAATTTCTGACGGTATAGCCGTTGCAGTAGCAGTGCTGCTTGGTCTTGTTTATTCATGTCGTAGTCCACGTAGTACACGTACTCCAGCAGCTGCATTTCCTGCGGATAGTGATACACATACTCCTCGTACTGTCCAAAGTATCGCCTTGACAATGAGTTTGAGAGGAGTTTGGACCACTCGGGACCTGGCAAATTCAACGGACCTGCTTCGAAGGGGTTGTTGCACGCGTCTTGTATGGTCCACGCGGACTGGCCCGTCTTTAGGTTGCAATAGAACACGGGTTTAGAAATGATCTCAATGCGACTCCGCTCCACGACCTCTTCGTCACTGGTGTGGTCATACCTAACCTTGAAGAAGCCTTGCCGCACCTTGCTGATGATGTTGCCGTAACACTTGGGAGGACCAAAGAAACAGACAACGAGAATCCTTGTGCCCACTTCAATATCTTCCGTTTCTTCGACATCAATCGCCTCGATCCAACCAGGTGGGAGTCCCGCCGGAGGGGTGTACGGGATCTCTGGTACCGACAGCAGGTGACTCACTGATGCCGCGTTCAAATGCTCACCTGGTAGGAGACTACCGGCGGACTTGGCCGTTTCAGAAGCCAGATCTTCGTCGGTTACACTAGCCGCAGATTTGTCTGCCGTCGAGGCGGTGGTGACAGTTGCATCGTCGTCGCCTTTCCTTACATTTCCTAGTAAATTTCCAAAATTTAACAGGCCGTTAGGTGGAGGTCGACGGGAGAGCAACCAACCAGATTGATGCTTTTTCGCACCGTTAGGCCACGTAGGTGGCACGGGTGCGAACACTAGCGGCATGAGAGCCACCTGCTCACGCCGTCGAATGATTTCCGTCCTGTTGTCATACGCAGCACGTTGAATAGAGATCTGTTTGGCACTCAACTCACATCCGTTACACTTACTTTGAGTGATTCTACAAACAGCAGCGCAACCACAAACTACAGAAGAAGACATGCAAAAGCGGATACCTCTGTGGCCATCGTGGCAGCGAAAGATACACGGCTCGCATATGCGGAGGACGGCCTTCGATGCCTCGCCGGCATTTTTCCAGGAACGGTTACATTGCTCACAAGAGTACCATCTTTGCTCTCTTGCTTGATGGCCAAACTGATGCGCTGTGCAGAATTTATCCTTGGCTTCCACTTCACACGCATCAATAGGTTGATCCCAGAAGCAGTCCTTGGAGATGCGATGGCGGTAGTAGTCGTTGCCATACTGGTCCTTACACAGCTCCCACTCATTGCCGAATCCCAGCTTCTTAACGGCTACTGAAGACTTTTGCAACACAGGAAATGACAGCTCTGGAGGGGTGTAGAGAACTAGATCTTTAGTTTCTTTGTTGTAGAAAAAATCATAAGATGTCACGGTGCACCGGTACATCTCCCACTTCTCACCGAATGACCTCGTGCGCTTGGACCGGAACCCGATCAAATAGTTCAAGGCAATTCTGCGCTCGCGAGGCGATCTGATCACCGGCGGGATGTCCCAGGAGTAGGCCTCGTACTTGTCCCCTTCCAGCGGGTTCAACGGCTTCTTTGTGTACATATAATTCAGGGTATCTGGATCCTCATACATCTCATAGCCAGCGAAGGTTTCCTTGTAGACACAAGCTTCTCGTGTGCATTCCCACAATATAAACGTCAACTCGGAAGCTCGCTTGATGCAGTCATCAAGAATACTCTGTCTTCGGCGCAGCGCGTACTCCGCTTCTTCCTTGGCAAAGGCACTACTTACTTTCTCAAGTCTTGCATCACGTTCTTCGTTAAGGATCTCTTCTCTTGCTTGTGTTGAAGAGGGTTTGCTGCTGTACGCCTTGTCCATTATAAGCAGCTCAATCGGTCTTCTCCCGTGTATATCCCGCATAAGCAGGTTACAACCGTGCTTATTCATCAACAAATTGATGCATTCTTCATGGGACGAGAGCTTGTTGAGGTCGCAGGCCACGTGGAACGGAGTCCTTTTAAAGCGGTTGACACCATCAAGCGCTGCTTGACGGAATATATACCGCAAAATAATACCAAGTTCAGTTGGACCAGGTACAATCGGGATCATAATCTGCCTACCGGTGATGGGGTTCATGATGGGAGCCGTGGTCTCTGGCCGCGGATCAAACCTAACTAACGTATCGAAAGCAATCTCTTCACAACTAGGTGCAAGCATATGACGCACGTTCTTGTCCATCATCGAGCGAAACATCTCTGCGGCTTCATGGCACCAAGTTTTTTCAAATCTTCGGTAATCCCTTCTTGATAACTTCTTGTCTTGCATCGCTTCAAACACGATAGCGGCGAGGTCGTCGAACTTGGTGTTCACCTTGACTCTCAGCTTGTCGGAAGTGATTTCTCGGGTGAAGTTTTGCCCTTTATATGCTAGAAAGTCTACCATTTTGACATGGTTGTTCTCTGCGGCAAGGTGCAACGGATTGTTGCCTTGAAAATCCCCATCAAATATTCCAACACCGGCATCTAACAGTGTTAACGCGGCGTCTACGTGGCCGTTGATTGCCGCGTGATGCAGCGCATTCCTGCCTCGCTTATCGATGGCGTGTATGTCTGCGTTATATTTGATTAGTGCGCTGATGACATTACTGTGCCCACCGGCAGCTGCCAGCATCAGTGGTTTCAATGAAATACTACTTGTTCGGTGGATTTTTTCCTCATTTGGTGACATCCCTGCCTCTAAATACAGTATCACATCCTCAATGCCGCCGTCCATGCAAGCTTGCCAAAAATCTAAAAACTTGGGAGCCCTGCCATCGACCTCTATCAGCGGTCCTAACTCATTGTTTCTCAGTCGCTGCGTATACCACAAGTGTTCCTCTGACAAGGTAAGCCCTCTGTCTTTCAGCACCTTGAAGATCACCTCTCCGTCAAAGCCTTTGTTCACGGTGTCCTTGATCCACAGTTGGAAGTGTGGATCAACAGCAAGCGAGCCAGTGAGATCGAAGTTGGGATGAACTTGAGTAAATTGTTCATACAGTTGCCACACAGTAATTCTTTGCATTAACTCGATGTTTTTGTAAGGATGGAAGCCTTTTGCTTTCAAAATAGATACGATCTTCACCGGATCCACACCTCGGGCCAGGTTCTGGTCAATCCAACCATACCATTCGTCGTTAAATTCACCTTCATTAAAATTTACACCAGGCATCATAGCACCTAGCTTCAGCAATGCAGCCTTGGCTGCATTATACTTGGCGTCTCGTGCATTCTGCGCTATGCCCTGGAACCGCTTTGTCTCATCAACAGAGACAGTTTTCCCATTAACTTGACTATACCATAAACCACTTATACGCAGTTCAACAACAAAAATTTGAGGAGAAAACGCTGTAGCTTCTCTTACTTCTATAGTCACAAAGTGTGATCTTAAATTTCTCATGACAAGCTGGTGTTCCAACTCTCCCAATGGAGTCTCTTTAATCTTGTCCACCATACCAGAGAACGAAGCAAATCTCTCATCACCATTTTTAACCAAAATAATAAAACGACAATACTCAGGGAAATCAATTTCACCACTACCATCGGCATCTACTAGCTTAATTAACTCGTCTGCTCTTTCTAATGAGGAATCCATGCCTAAACTAAAGAGAATTTTTCTTGCTTCGTGTTTATCGATAGTTCCATTTCCGTTAACATCGTATGTCTTAAATAATGTAACCATTTCTTCAAACTCCATAGGTGTTAAAGCATCGATAAATTGATCGGGACAACGGAATCCATCTACTATCATGGCATGTGAATCGTAATACTCCTTCATTTCGTCTTCATTTAAATCCTGATTCAATGCAAGAGCAGACGCGACCTGACTACTACCATGGTCATTCGAGCCAATGGACCCATCGTCCAAAGAGGACATGTCATCATCCGCGTCGTCAATCATGTCCTATAACACGTTGCACTCTCCACCCACGAAAACATCCACGCTGATAAACTCTGTTATAAACTAGTTTCAAAAATAATTTTGGAAATTTCGGGTTCCGGTACCGCCATCCCCGATGTCACTTTTAAAAGGCCAAAGAGGACAAATGGACTTTCTCTTGCCCGAAGCTGGGCGGACGCAAGAGTGGCGCTACTTTCACGCCATTCTAATCACTAATGTATGGCTGGAAATGCAAGGAATTGTAACCGGTACCAGCTGCTCCGATGGTAACAGAAAAGGTTAAAATTACAAAAATAATTAAACTACTAGAAATGGGAGCCAGTTACTGACCAGAGCATGGAGTCAGAGGCGATATTCCGTAGTAAAGAATGGATCTTCGATGCGTTGTGGGGTTCTTGCATCGATCCCACAGCGCCAAAGTGTTGGATCAATATTCCTTTGACGATCATTTTTAAAGATGGTTCACCTCATAAGGCAGTTCTCAGTGAGACAGATACTGGCGTTATTAAACGTATTGAATTAGATGAGATTGAATTGCACCTTAAAATTGGTGAGAATGCATTCCAAGATGATCAAGATAATAATAAAGTAGGTAAATATTTACGAGTTATAAGGAAACTATTGATTGAATGTAGTGTTACAAATGAGTATTCTCAAGCGCAGTTGAATGGCGGTATAACAGAGCCATATATAGCTACAGCGTGTTATACTGATGGGGCAAAAGAAGACTTAACTTTACGAGCATTTGATATACTAATACGGAAGTCACAGTGGCGGGCGCAAGTAAGCATGATTCAAGGTTACATCCCGGCAACTGATGTTAAAGCTGGCTACTTCACAACTATTGGCATGAAAAAGATTCGGTCTTTATTGGAAGAGCAGGGTGCAGAAGCAGCTGATACATTGACGAGGTCACTTAGTAAATATATAGAGAATGCGTTCTTAATATGTAATGGCAAAATGTCAACCTCGAAGAAATTCAACCAGTCCGGAATGAGACTGTTAGTCAAGGAAATGAAAGCCAAGTTTGCTCTGGACCCTAAAGACAAAATTATATTCTTATACTCGGAATTAGTGAGTGTGGACCTGATACCGAACATGAGTAACGATGAGAAACACCGATTGTTAAACAGAATAGAGACCAAAGAGGACAAGGTGGCTATCGCCGGCAAGGATATGTGTGCCAAGTTGAAAGGGTTGCTCTTGGATGCGAGGCAGCAAGGGTTGTCGGTGGAAGAGTCATTCTTACATTTTGATCCCCAACGAAGTGGTTTTATTGGTGTCGATATGTTCATTGATGGCCTCGCTCGACTTGGCATGGGTGTCACATTCCCAGTCGCCGAGTGTATGGTCGAACTGATCGGAGGCCCTGGCTCGGGCTTGCTTGCACTAGATGACTTCCAGAAACTACTGCTGGGTCAGGAAGACGTGCAGCTGTTTCAAGAAAGCGCGAAGTTCACTTACAACAGTGAAACCGCGTCAATTGACACCAAAAGCAACGTGAACAGCCAAAAATTGAAGAAGAAGAAATCTAAAATAATGAAATCATTGAGACCGCCTACGAAGCCGCTCTTGGAGCCTCTACCGGCTCCATTTGGGGAAATTGGTGCGGAGTTAGACTCTCACTCCGCGATTACGTTAGAAGGTTTCGGTATGGACTCCTTCTTCAACTCTAATGCCTCGATGCAACTGCCTCTCGCATTGCCTAGCTCGATGTACACCACAGTCGCTAGTTACCCCGAGGCCATTGCATCGGAGCTGCCTGCGTGGACGAGAGATGGTAACAAGAAAGCGTTGGAGGAATTAAAGCAGAGTCGCATTAGGTGGCTCAAGAAGAAGCAAGGAAGCGGGGATCAGAGCACGGGTAGTTCCACTACATTGACTACAACTGGTGCAACTACTGACACCACTACAAGGGTTAGCACGCCCTCCAAATCACGCCAAAATACACCATCGAGTAGTAAACGGGTGCGCACACCTGGCTCGCCGTCGACAAAAGTTCGTTTGGATTTGAATGAGAATAAAAACACAACAAATAAACTCCCTGGTGACAAGCTCGACGAGTACTTCACGACTGACGACGGCGTGGTGGTTACCTACAGAACCATGCGCGGCGCGGGACCTACAGTGTTGGTGTGTAACAATAAAACAAAAGAAAAGCTAGATGTTTTCCGTTACAAAAGTATCCTTGAAGTGCGTGTGAAGAAGCTAGAGGAGTTGCGAGCTGCGCGCGAGGCGCGGCTTGGGGACTATATGAATGTTCGAGAGAGGCAAATAGAGAACGATTTATGGGACGAATTTAAGAATACCATGGAGAAAAAGGCAGCTGTTAGTATCCGCGACGACGCAAGTATGAGCAGCAGAGGCAACGCGATTGACAGGTGGATGGCCTACACCCTAGTGGTTATACCTGACATGTTCATGACATTAGATTCGGTTCACAAGTATGTGGAGCCGTTGATGAATCGATATCCCCTCGCGCATATCGTGCTGGTGGGTATAACAGGTCTGCCGAACACCTCGTGGCCTATTAATTGCGCATTAACACCTGATCACCACGCCGTTATCATCGCCAAGCTACTGCATTACTTGAAGGTGAGTCATAAACTGTCACCGTATAGAGGCGAGCCTATCTTCTTGTTAGGCATCGGTACGGGTGTCCTCAGCATGTCCCACTTCATCAACTACTACTTGCCTAGCATGCCTTGGTTGCAGAATCTGGTGAAGGCAGTCATCGTGGTGAACGGGGTGTTCAAGATCAGTAAGAATATTAAGAAAATCTACCGCGTGTTGCAGCAAACAATGGTGCAGTCCATCGCGCACGAGGCGAACGAGCTCATCACATCGTTGCATTTTTGGTCAGGTTATTTCGAGAAAAATGGTCGTATTAAGTGCATTGAAGAGTTTTGGGGTAACCGCAAAGGTCTGAACCACTCGGTGAGTAACAACGGACTGATGAGTGACAGCAGCTCACTCGGCAATAACTCCTCGGCGACAGCTGTCAACAGAGCGAACTACAAAGGTGTGCTCGATCAGCTAGCGGCGTATTTATCCCCGATCTTAGAGGACTTTGATGCCCGCGTAATACTGAAGTCTACCAACGTACCGATGGTGATCGTGCAGTCAACGGAGGACCAATTCTACGGCTCGCAGGTGGTAACATCAACGTTTAAACAAGAAAAATTACCTGAAAACAGGTATTTAGTAGATGATATTGTTGAATGCAATGAGCTTGGCGCGATCTACGTCCACTATCTGGAGGCGGGACACGAGGTGATCCAAGAGAGACCGCTCTTCCTGCTTGGATTGGTCAGCAACCTAGCCCAGTCACTAGGTATTCATCCTAATTTTAACGATGAATCTGAAGAGGAAGAGAAAATCGAGGAGTTTGATATGTTGGCATTAGCCGCAAAGCGAAGGAAGCAGCAGGAGGACGAGGCGAAGGCGAAGGCAGACGCGTTAGAAGCATTAGAGAATGAGCGCAAAGCAAAGCGAAAGCAAGAGAAGGAAGAGCAACGATTACTGAAGCAGCAACTAAAAGCAATGAAGGATCAAGGCAAGGATGAAGAGTTGTTAGAAGCAAGGAAAATAGAAGCAGAGCTTGCGTTGCAGAAAGAAAAATTGTTGAAAGAAGAAGAAGTACAGAAGCAACTAGAGCTAGAAGAGGAAGCCCGCATGGAAGCTGAGTTGAAGAAGGAAAAGGCAGCGAGACAGCAAGTGGAGAGAGAAAAGCGTGCTAAGCTTATTGAAGAACGCCGTCGCAGAGAGATACGAGCTCAACGCATGAAGCAGCTAGAAGTGTTGTATGAAATGGTGAGGGTGTACAACGAACGAGCCGCGGAGAAGAAAGAGTTAAAGAAGATGTTGAAGGAAGACAAGCGATCGAAGCACATGAATGACTACGCGCAGGAGCTGCAGTTGATAGCAACCTTCAAGCCAAAAGCCACGAAACGTCAAATAGAATTGAATGAAAGACGCCGTGAAGAGGCCGTGAAGAAGGTGGAGGAAGACATGGCACGCAAGAGATCCGCAGAAATAATGCGGCGAAAGAAGAAGGCCCAAGAGGCGTTGGATGAGCTAGAATCCATCGGGTTCTTCTTAGAAGGTGCGTCAGAGAAGACGGGGTATGACCTCGACACGAGTGATGTCAACATTCCCCGGGCGTACACGGAGTGCTGCGGGCGCATTATGAAAGATTTGTTGTACTTACGACAGCAAACTATTGAGTGCTTGAAGCGGCAGTCGCTTATTGAAGAGAAAATGGAGGTTTTCTTGCGGCAACAAGACGCGATCGCCACTGATTTGGGGGTTATCCGGCGTAAAATCCGGCTGTTAATCCAGGAGAAAGCCCCCAAATCCGAGTTAGAACGAGCTCGACGTCAGTTAGCAGCGAAGGAAGAGACTTACCAAGAGTTGTCTGCGCTTACTATAGCCAGACAAGGACAAGTATCAGCAGCTAATAAGAGTGTAATAGCGTTGAAGTTGTTGTCGCGTTCAACGGACGACACCATGCAACAACGGCTACAAGATATGCTGGATAACGACGGCAAGTTCAACGAGGATATCAAGACAGAGAAGACGTTGAAAGACAACTTGCTTGTTGACAAAGACAAGCTTCGATACGGTACTGCCTCGCGCTCTCACTACCTCTTCCCACCACTTACTCACTGCTTCTTGTCCTTGTAGAAATCAAATTATTTGAGAGCAAAGTCAAGAAATTCGAGAAGGAACAGCAGCGCATCAAGGCGATCAAGACCGACTTCGTTGACACCGACATGTGGAACGAAGGCATCATCCAGCGCATGGAGAGGAAGACGTTGAAGAAGCATCTCAAGGGAGAAATCAAGAAATATCAAGAGAAAATTGGTACACTCACTAGCTCACTCACCTACTCTCTCACCTACTCACTCACCTACTCACTCACCTACTCACTCACCTACTCACTCACCTACTCACTCACTCACTCACCTACTCACTCACCTACTCACTCACCTACTCACTCACTCACTCACTTACTCACTCACTCACTCGCTCACTTAGGCAATGAAACACTGAAACTTGAGGATGTTTCGGCGCGGATCCAAGTGTGCAACGACCGCATTGACAACTACACCCGCGCCAGCGACAAGATGACTATCGCATACAAGACCTTCCGCAAAGCCTATGACAAGTTCAGAGCGGTAAGTGTGAAGCAGTTGATCCAGGGATTAGCTGACCGCGCTAACCAAGCACTGAGTGATCACGAGAAGTCCAAGGAAGCCATGGCGAAGGCTAACAACGAGGTCTACGTCCCGCTAGCAGTGCGGCTAGTGCGCGAGAAGGACCCTGATTTAAGGTCGCGAGATGAGCGGAAATTTATTGGGATGGACTTGATCATGAACCCGTCAGTGTACGCAAACGTGTCCATCACCGAAGCCGAGCAGATGCAGGTACTCACCTAACCACCTACTCACTCACTCACTCACTCACCTAACCACCTACTCACTCGCTCACTCACTCACCTAACCACCTACTCACTCACTCACTCACTCACCTAACCACCTACTCACTCACTCACTCAGTTCGACGATGACTATCAATGGCACCTGAACAAAGACAACTTCGACAGGCTGCAGAAGCTATCCGCGGACGTGAACTTGGCGCTGCCGTTCCTGCATAGCCGCGAGGAAATAGCCGCTCATCGACTGCTAAACCTCTTCTACCGCGGTGTTGACGACCATGTTCTGCTGGAGAAAGACCACAATAACGCGGTGACTTCCTACAGTGTAAGTGGCGCAACCAGCGCAATACAAGCATATGCCAACCGCTTTGTAAACTCTAAACTTGCAAGTAAAGAAGACATCAAAGAAGCCGAAAGAATTGAGCGAACGCTAGTGCGCGAGGCCCTGCGGGACCGTGTCCGTTGCAAGCTGGAAAGTGAAGAAATGAGTGAGGAAGAGCGGGATTGGCTGCAGTTAGACAAGATTTTGTCGCCGCAACTATACGCGAGAAGCGAGCATGAGAGAGTAACAGAGGTAAGACTTGCAAAGAAGTTGAAGTTTCAAGCTATTCGACAGGAACCGCTGCGGCGAGTGACAGAGTCAGCACATGATGAGGCACATGTAGCGCAAGAGAAAGCGGCGTACTATGACCGCGACACGCAGAAGGAAGGCAATCAATACAACGACTTGCGGTGGAGATATGAGAATGGTGAGGTGGTGTTTGATCACTCATGGATATGCCCCTTTACCCGAGCCCAGCTGCTGGAAATCAGGGCTCGGGATCCCGATGAAATTGAGTCGGAAGACGGGATGCGCGCTAAGCGACTGTTGGATAAGTACTATGTAAGTGAAGATGAGTCCCTGCTGGGCCGTGAACGAGTCAGGGTTTTGCACGAGGTCAGCCGGGAAATCAGGGATTTGATCGACGGAACCTTCGAGAAAGAGCAGAAAAAACGGCTGGAAACACTGACCAAAATGCAAAATCTTGTCAATAAAAGTAAAAAGAATGCAGTACCGGTGACTCCAGACCCGGTACCGGTGAGTCCGGAGTTGGTACCGGTAGAGGATCGAATAGGTGTGGATCGAAGTTTATTTCTGGATCCAACGGTCGATATAACCTCGTTTGACGAGGAAGACCAGAAGCAGCTGGATGACCCGCGGCAGGTAGTAAGAGTGTGGGGATCGTGGTCGAAGGTGCATCCCGCGTCAGCAGGTGTGAACTCTCAAGAGGTACTATTTCTTCGATCCCTGCACGATCCCGCCACTTTCCATCCCGCCGCTTACGCCGTGCATGAGAACGTTGTTGTGGATCACCTCGATGAAGCCATTTCCTCTATGACGAAGGGAGCCAAAGCGAGTGCAGTGGATCACCACGAGGACCACCATCCCAACGACCCGAACAGCGAGTGGTTCCTGGTTGACAGCATCAAGGATCTCTCCATGATCGACCCCAAGAAGTGCAAGGGCAAAACCGTTATCCTCCCAAATCCCGAGCCGTTAGTGGTTTACCAGGTAACCAATGCTACTCTCAACACCCGGCAATCCCGGTCCCATCGCTTCCAAACCCTAGACAATGAAGAGGCGCATATCATGGATCTAACGGTCGTGATCACGTATCAAGGGACCGTTGGCAAGAAGGTAGGGCGCCTTGCAGCTGCTATGTACTTGGTCCCGGAGAATGAGAGCAGCAATGATGACGTGTCGCCGCCTATGCCGATCCCGGTGGGTCACTCCCCTTACACCATGCAGACGTTGAACTACCTCGACCACGGCCACCACGTCCCGGGGCGCATCGTTATCTTGCACAAGCCTTACTCACGCCCTATTCGCTCGTGTAAATTCCAAATAGTCGTTGGATCCGCATCCCCAACCGAGTACAGCATAGAGGTAACCAGTAAGACAGCTCGCATCGCAGAGCCGTTAGTGCATGCGCAGCTGGAGCTCGCCTTGCAGATGCAAGAGCGGTTTCCCGTGTGTCTAGCAGAGATGGAGTCACTCACCGACGCCTGGCGCATGCTCGAGAGAAAGCTGTTGGTGTGCGAGGGCCTCATTGAAGAGGCCCGGTTAGAGTCGTTAAAATGTCAGAAATTTATGGCAATTATTAGTGAGAAGCTGGATATCGACGAGACGGAGCTGAGCTTGTACGAGGACGAGCGCAAGGACTTGCAGCGCGAAATAGGGATTTACGAGGTTGAATATGGTCAAGCGGCCGCGAATTTTACATGCCGGGTTAGGGAGATGGAGGACTTGAAGGAAGGTACTCACTCACTCACTCACCTACTCACTCACCCACTTACTCACTCTTACTAACTCACCTACTCACTCTTACTCACTCTTACTTACTCACTCTTACTCACTCTTACTCACTCCTACTTACTTACTCACTCACTCACTTACTCACTCCACTCACCCTTACTCACTCACCCTTACTCACTCACTCTTACTCACTCACTCACTCACTCACTCACTCACTCACTCACTCACTTACTCACTCACCCTTACTCACTCACTCACTCACTCACTTACTCACTCACGCCCTTAGGGATTAAGATGATCTTTGAGTTCCAACGGCAACGGCAGCTCGAGAAGCGGCAGATCAAGAAGGACTTGGAGGAGTACCGCAAGGTGTTGCCAGCTTGTTACGCTGCTTTGAAGTCATATCCGGAAGCAGCTCGTATTGCGGCCTTGCTAGGTACCGTTGTCACAGCAGGTGATGCAGGTGTGGAAATAGGGGTTCCTAAATTACTTACACCTGCACAAGATATCCGGCGAAGGTTTAAACGGCAGGGATTTGAGTCGTTAGAGCTAACGGAGCAACAGTGGTGCGTACTTGATCAAGCTATAAATCCCCAAGAATATGAATGGTTACATGCACAAGAAGAAGAAGAGAATGAATCCCGCATGAAACAGGGATTACTACCGGTAGTGAAGAGGTACTCAGCAGCTGTGGAGATGTGTCGCATCAAGAAGTATGAGATTGACCACATCCTAACGGCTCCAAGTAACCTCTTAACAGTTCGAGAGATCAAAATAAGGAAAATTATACGGTTATACCATGACGATCCGGAGTTGATGCAGAAGAAGCTGACGGAGGCGGCGATGGGGTACAGCCAGGGCATGGCGGAGTCCGTGCGCGTCAAGCATCCTTCGGTGTGGAACAGGGAAGAGGCGGAATGGGCATCAATAGACAAGATTATTCACCGAGAAATCTGGGATTATTACGTGCAGAAGCCAGTGGAGTTGGGCGGGTCGTCGCGGCCGAAGAAGTTCGAGAAAGTCAAGCATTTCAACGAGGTAGTGGAGGAGTTAGAGCTGACGAAGACCATGTTTGGGGGCGCAACGAAGATGTTTTCGAGTTTATTTGGAGGTAAGAAGAGTGCAGCCAAGCCCGTGGAAGAGAAGAAACTCAAGGACAAGGACAAGGACAAGGACAAGGACAAGGAGAAGGGAAGTAGCGGTAACACGCGCAGACACCATAAGTTCGTGGCATCGCAAGGGGCACCTGCTGGCGCAGCTAACACCGGCGTCAGTGACAGCAAGAGTGATAGCAAGAGTGACAGCAAGAGCACCGCGAGTGATAGCAAGAGTACTGCGAGTGGCAGCAAGAGTGAGGTTGGAGGTGCAGGTACCAGTGAGAGCAAATCCCCTTCCCCTGCGCAAGGTGAAAGTAAGAAGAAGAGTAAGTGGGATAAGGTGGAAGTGAAGAAAGTGCTGGAATCCGACGCGAAGGAGAGAGCCGCAGAAGGCGGTTCCAACGCGGTCGGCGGCGGCAGGCCCTGGAAGTGCAACATGAGCAAAGAGGACGTCGTACGCTGCTGGAAAGGCCCTACTGAGCTCCT
>JACCDO010714774.1_pt1 | contig 18253 bp, 14 predicted proteins | sample 7446101 | NCBI WGS metagenome assembly JACCDO01 (sample SAMN15323440, study PRJNA562643) | freshwater metagenome | isolation source: river surface water | place: USA:Blue River Watershed | collected 2017-08-16 | reverse complement strand
CCCGTGCCTCGCATGCTGTCCGCATTCACGATGTAAGGGGTGTAACACTCCTCGTAGCCATGCTGCCGCGTGTGCGTATCCAGCATGAACTGCGCAAGGGCGCGATGCAGTTGTGCAATCCCGCCGCGCATCACCGCGAATCGACTCCCCGTAATCTTGCTGGCAACATCAAACTCAAGTCCCAGCGAGGCGCCCACATCGACGTGGTCTTTGGCCTCAAATGGGAACTCCTTTGGAGATCCCCAACGCCGCACTTCGACATTGGCGTCCGCATCTTTACCTTCAGGAACGGATGGCTGCGGAATATTCGGAATCGTCATGAGCCAGTCGTTAAGCTGACGTTGAATCTCATCGAGTCTCGCGCTTGATGCCTCAAGCTTCGTGGCGATCGCATTCACCTGCGCCATCAAATCATCGGCGTTTTCGCCCTTGGACTTTGCCTGCCCGATCTGCTTCGACAAGGAATTACGCTGAGACTGCAACTGCTCTGCTTCAACCTGAACCTGCTTACGATCCGACTCTAGTGACGCAAAAGCCGCTGTATCCAGGTGATACCCACGACGGGCAAGCTGGGCGGCCACCGTGGCAAGGTCTTTTCTGAGTAACTGTGAATCAATCATGGATCTAGGCTTTCGTCTGGCGGTTTAATCGTCTGAGCTCTGCAAGCTTTTCCCCGATTTTACTTTCCATTCCCCGGTCGACCGGGTTGTAAAAATGCGGCGGGCTTTTGATCGCATCAGGAAAGTATCGCTGTCCGGGAGAAAACGCGTTGGGTTCATCGTGGCTGTAGCGGTAGTCCACACCATGACCCATCGATTTTGCAAGCTTGGTCGGCGCATTTCTCAGGTGATCAGGCACCGGGTAAGACCCCTGTGCCACAACGAACTGCTGGGCCGACTTCCATGCGGTGTAGACCGCGTTTGATTTCGCGGCTGCCGCCAGAAACACCGCGACTTGCGCAAGTGCCAATTCTCCCTCTGGCGACCCAAGACGCTCGTACGTCTGTGCCGCCTCGAGTGCCATGGTCAACGCACGTGGGTCTGCAAGCCCAATATCTTCTACCGCCATCCGGATGAATCGCCGAGCAAGATATCGCGGGTCAGCCCCTCCATCGAGCATGCGAGCAAGCCAATAAAGCGCCGCATCCGGGTCACTGCCTCTTACCGATTTATGGAGGGCCGAGATCTGGTCATAAAAGGCATCGCCTGACTTATCAAACTGCCGCAAAAGATTCGGGAGCAGTCGATCAAGAGCACTATCCGTGATCGACTGGCCTTGGCGCATCGCCTCCGGGATAAGACGCTCCAGAAAACCTAAGAGCCGTCGAGCGTCACCATCTGCGGACTGAAACAGTCGGACGCGCGCCTGGGGGTCAATCAGCCCTTCAGAGGCACCATAAGCGGCCAACGCTTTGCTGGTGAGTGCCGTAAACGCTTCTTCTGTCAGCGGCTTCAACGCATAGACGCTCGCGCGAGACAAAAGTGCCGCGTTCACCTCGAATGCCGGGTTCTCGGTCGTCGCACCGATAAACACAAAAAGCCCCGATTCCACATGCGGCAAGAATGCATCCTGCTGAGCTTTGTTGAACCGATGGACCTCGTCCACGAAGACAACTGCCCGGCGACCCAGCGACTGACACTGCTGCGCCTGATCGACGGCCTCACGTATCTCTTTCACACCACCTAACACCGCCGAAATCGACATCAAGGTTGCATCGCATGCGCCAGCGAGCAGCCGTGCGAGCGTTGTCTTACCGACCCCAGGGGGCCCCCACAAGATCATCGACGGTAACTGTCGCGCGGTCACCGCCACCGCCAGCGGTCGGCCGGGGCCTAACAGATGCTCTTGTCCGAGCACCTCGGACAGGTGCTGAGGGCGAAGCCGCTCGGCAAGGGGGCGTTGAAGTTCCGACATCAATCGATCCAAAGCAAGTAATGCGCCTTATTTGGCCGTGCGCAGAACGTTCACACCTGCTGGGGGTGAGAACTGAAAACGACTGTTATCGATCGAAATATTTTTCATGACACGACTCAATGTAATCTGAGTCACCTGGCCCAGCCCGTCTGTGATCTCAAATCGACTCAGCAGGCCGTCTGCATCCATCCCCACCAAGAGTTGAGTGAGTGCGGGCTCTGGCTGACGCGGCACGACACGAACCCAAGCGAGCTTGTCCCGCGCAGGCAGCTCTGCAAACGTATACCGCTCGGAGAGCTCCTCGCGGGTGAGCGTATTCGTCGATAACAATAATCCCGCAAGACCAGTTAAATTGGCTGCCGTCACAGGACGGACCGTTGCCTGCGACAGCTCAGGATCGAAAATCCAGAATTCCTTGGTGTTGAGCACCTGGATCTGCGGATAAGGCTTGGTCACTTCCCAGCGCAGTAACCCTGGCTTTGCGAGCCAGAACGACCCCGACGCACTGCGCACTGCGGTCGATTTCGCCCGCGTGGTCTGCGCAAAATCGGCCGTCAGCGTCTGGGTGGAGACAAGGCTCTCGATCATGCGGTCCACACCACTTACCGTAGTCTGCGCGAATGCGACTGTCGGCACCCATAGCAGGGTCAGCAGACACCAGAGCCCACGAACCATACGGGATAGCGATTGCAGCGGAAGACACCGAAGGGCTAAGCGCAAGAGACGGCCTCTAGGAATAAACGTTTACTGTGATGTTGGAACCAAGATGTCTCGATTGCCATTGCTCTGCATCGGGGAGACCACTCCGGCCTGCTCCATGGTTTCAAGCAGTCGCGCCGCACGGTTATAACCAATTCGTAAATGGCGTTGCACCAGTGAGATGGATGCACGACGATGTTTCAAGACAATCGCAACCGCCTCGTCATACAGCGGGTCAGACTCACCACTTGCGCCCTCGGTCGAGAGCCCCGCGGTAAACGTGCCCCCAGCGGTGCTATCGGCGCCATCGAGAATGGACTCATCGTAGTTGGCATCTCCGGTCTGCTTTACAAAATTCACCACCCGCATGACTTCGTCATCGGCAACAAAAGCGCCATGGACCCGCGTCGGTAGGCCCGTTCCCGCGGCAAGGAATAACATATCCCCCTGCCCGAGAAGCGCCTCTGCACCCATCTGATCAAGGACGGTTCGCGAATCGATCTTGCTGGAGACCTGAAATGAAATACGGGCAGGGATATTCGCCTTGATCAGCCCGGTGATCACATCCACAGACGGCCGCTGAGTTGCAAGAATTAAGTGGATCCCTGCAGCACGCGCCTTTTGCGCCAAACGTGCAATCAGTTCTTCAATCTTCTTGCCTGCCACCATCATCAAGTCGGCAAGCTCATCAATGACAACGACAATCTGCGGTAACGGCACAAGCGTTGGTGCATCGGGATCTTCTGGATTCGCTAAGGGATCTCGAATCGGCGTGCCCTTTTTAATCGCCTCCTCCACCTTCTGGTTAAAGCCCGCCAGGTTTCGGGTGTTGAGTTTGCTCATGGTGCGATATCGACGCTCCATCTCGCCCACACACCAATGCAGTGCATTTGCCGCCAGCTTCATGTCCGTCACGACGGGGGTCAACAAATGAGGAATTCCTTCATAAATCGAGAGCTCCAGCATCTTTGGATCGATCATGATGAGCCGAACCTGCTCGGGTGTTGATCGATAAAGTATCGATAACAACATTGCGTTCACACCCACCGATTTTCCAGACCCTGTCGTTCCCGCAACCAATAAGTGGGGCATACGCGCAAGATCAACAACCACTGGGGCGCCCGCAATATCTTTTCCAAGGGCGAGCGGCAGTACTGCATGGGTCTCTTGAAAGGTCGTGGATCCCAAGATTTCGGATAGTCGCACCGTCTGACGCTTCGGATTTGGCAGCTCTAGTCCCATCAGACTCTTGCCAGGGATCGTCTCGACAACACGCACAGACACCAGTGACAGTGCCCGCGCGAGATCCTTTGACAGATTCACAATCTGCGAGCCCTTCACCCCTAAGGCCGGCTCGATCTCATAACGGGTGATCACTGGTCCTGGCTGCGCCGAGACAACCTTTACCTGCACACCGAAATCTCCGAGCCGACTCTCGATCACCCGCGACGTGAACTCTAATGTCTCAGCAGAGACGGTCTCAACCTGGGTTGTCACCTCATCGAGAAGTGACAGCGGAGGCAGGCCCACCGCCGGTGGAATTTCTGTAAACAAAGGACGTTGTTTCTCGCGCTGCTTTGCCTCGATCGCCTTCTTCGAGGGTTCCGCCGTCGCGACCGGCTTGATCTCTAACGTCTGCGTCACACTTCGTTGACGGCGCTTTTCCTCGAGCGCATCCGCACGCTCATTGGCTGCAGACTCGCCGAGTTTGCGATCCTGGCGCGCCTGAATCACCTCTCGCAGACGAACAACGAACGCCTCTGCCAGTTGACCGACGCGCTCCGTCACTTCTAGCCACGAGAACTGAAAAAAGAGAGCAAGCCCCGAGACGATCATCAGTAGTGCGATCAGGGTAAGACCGATTGGTCCAACCGCCCAGTCACCAAAACTTCCCACAAGACTTCCAAGAACGCCGCCAGGCATAAACGAAATTGGACTCGACCCCCAACTCACCCGCTGCGCCTCGAGCGTCGTGCTGCCGGTTAGTAAAAGTGCAAAGCCAATCCAACGCCGTGCAGCGAGCAGCCCCGCAGGGGACTCGGTAACGATTGGGGCGCCCAGCCCAATGCGCGCGCGCTCCTGAAGCGCCCTGGCGAAACGCCAGCTAAAAAATGCCAGCGCCGCAGAGAGCACGGCAAGCCAGGCAGCAGAGAATCCAAAGCCGAAGAGCAGCGCATCGGCGGTCCAGGCACCAAATCGCCCAAGCCAGTTGTGGGGAATCTGTGCTGACCCCTGCTGAAACCAGCCAGCGTCCTCTGCAGACCAGGAGGCAAGCGACAGAGCGATCCAGGCCGCAAAGATCCCAAAGACCACCCAACGTAACTGGGCCAACAATAGCGACATCTCTCCGGTATCGGCTGCGGCGTCCGCGGTCGAAGAACGGCTGCGGGACGAGCCCGGACGGCCCGCCTCGCGGGGCGACCGTCGACTCGTCGATCTAGGGTTTTTCAGCGCCATCTCGTCCAGTTCTGAGGGAAATCAGTCTTTCGTTGGTGGTATTTCTATAATTGTGCCGGTTCGCAGCAATTATCGCCCGCGTTTATCAGACAACCCTCCCAATCTCCCCGAAAGGCAATCCTCATGGCCAGCACCACAGCACAGCATCACCGACTCATTATTCTGGGATCTGGGCCAGCCGGGTACACCGCGGCCATCTATGCAGCCCGAGCTAACCTCTCCCCCGTGCTCATCACAGGGCTTGCCCAGGGCGGACAGCTGATGACCACCACCGATGTCGAGAACTGGCCGGCTGACCCAAAGGGCGTGCAGGGGCCAGAACTGATGCAGCGCTTTCTTGATCACGCAAGCCACTTCAACACCCAGATGGTCTTCGACCACATACACACGGCAAAACTCTCTGAGAAGCCGATTCGACTCATTGGGGATAGCGGTGAATACACCTGTGATGCACTGATCATCGCCACGGGCGCATCCGCGCAATACCTTGGACTCGACTCAGAGCAGGCATTCATGGGCAAAGGCGTTTCAGGATGCGCCACCTGCGATGGCTTCTTTTACAAGAACCAAGACGTCTGTGTGGTCGGGGGTGGAAATACCGCCGTGGAAGAGGCCCTTTATCTTTCGGGAATCGCCAAGACCGTGACCGTAATCCACCGTCGCGACAAATTCCGCGCCGAGCCGATTCTCATCGACCGACTGATGGCCAAGGCAAAAGACGGCAACGTGCGGATTGAGTGGAACCACACACTCGAGGAAGTGCTTGGCGATGACTCCGGCGTCACCTCAGTTCGAATCGCCCATCGTGAGACAAAGGCATCAAAAACACTGACGGTGTATGGCGTCTTCATTGCCATTGGCCACAAGCCCAACACTGACATCTTCGAGGGGCAGCTCGACATGCACAACGGCTACATCCGTACCAAGAGCGGCTTGGATGGCAATGCAACAGCAACCAACATCCCGGGCGTATTTGCAGCCGGTGATGTCCAGGATCACATCTACCGCCAGGCCGTGACCAGCGCCGGTACGGGCTGTATGGCGGCACTGGATGCACAGCGCTATCTTGAAAGTCTGCATGAGCAAGGATGAGGAACGCGCCCTCTTTCTTCAAGCGGTTGCAGATGCCAAACCGATCCCTCCGAGGCCTAAGCCCCCATCGGTCTTAGCCAAGCCAAAACCTCGGCCGGTTCCGGTCAAACGACTTGAAGATGAGGCACAGGCGCTATTGGAGTCGCAGCTCTCCGATGTCACGCCAGAGACCCTTCTGGACAGTGACGATACGCTCTCGTTCATGCGTCATGGCATCTCGAGCGATACGCTTCGAAAATTACGCCGGGGTCATTGGGTAGTCCAGGACAGCCTGGATTTGCACGGACTACGCACGGATGAGGCGCGTGAGACCTTCGTCGCTTTTCTTCAGCATTGCGCCAAACGAGAAAAGCGCTGCGTACGGATCATCCACGGCAAAGGCCTGGGGTCAGTGAACCGTCAGCCAGTGTTAAAGGCGAAGGTCCTGGCGTGGCTGATGCAGCGAGAAGAGGTACTTGCGTTTTGCCAGGCGCCTGCCAACGATGGGGGAAGCGGCGCCGTCCGAGTGCTGCTTAAACAGCCGCGTCGCCCGTCTCGCCCGTTCGAATCCTGATCACCTGATCGATTCCTCGAACAAAAATCTTGCCGTCTCCAATCCGGCCCGTGCGTGCAGCGGCCACAATCGCCTCAACGGCGCGATCACAGAGATCATCGGATACAACCGCCTCGATCTTGATCTTGGGAAGGAAATCGACAACGTACTCTGCGCCCCGATAGACCTCGGTATGCCCTTTCTGTCGACCAAACCCTTTGACATCGGTCACTGTTAGTCCATTGACACCGACGTCGGCGAGTGCCTCGCGGACCTGGTCTAATTTAAACGGCTTCACAATTGCGGTAATAAGTTTCACGACGAGTTGCCCTTCCCTGTGCGTTCAGTCACTGCTCGGTAAATCCATTCGTCAGAGGATAGCGCCAATCGCGTCCGAATGCCCGTCGGCTAATCCGTATACCGGGTGCGGACTGGCGCCGCTTATATTCATTGAGTCGAATGAGTCTCAGCACGCGATCAACGTCCGAGCTCGCATGCCCCGCGGCGATCAGCTGGGCACGACTCTCGCCTTCTTCAACAAATCGTCTCAGCATGTCATCCAATTCATCATAGGGCGGCAGACTATCCTGGTCTGTCTGGTTGTGCCGCAGCTCTGCACTCGGGGCACGCGTGAGAATTCGCTCAGGGATGACCGGACGCCCTGTCTCTTGGACCGCGCGCTCATTCCGCGCATGACAAAGTCGATAGACCATTCCTTTGAAGACGTCTTTAATCACTGCTAGACCACCCGCCATATCGCCATAAAGCGTGCAGTAGCCCACCGCAGTCTCCGACTTATTCCCGGTCACAAGCACTAAGGCAGATAACTTATTCGAGAGTGCCATGAGCAGATTGCCGCGAATCCGCGCCTGAATATTTTCTTCGGTCAGATCCTCTGGCAATCCGGCAAACATTCCTGCAAGTGCCAATTGGTATTGCTGAAAGAGCGGATCAATCGCGATTTCTTCGTACCGAACACCAAAGGCGTTTGCACAAGCCTTTGCATCTTCCAGGCTCATCGCGGCGGTAAAAGGCGACGGCATCATGATCGCCGTGACGTTCTCTGCGCCTAAGGCATCGACCGCGATCGCGAGCACTAACGCAGAATCCACGCCTCCCGATAGCCCCAGCACCACCCGCTGAAATCCATTTTTTTTGACATAGTCACGAGTCCCTAGCACTAAGGCGCGATAGGCCTGCTCGACAACTGAATACTCGGGCGTCGCTTGCGATGTATTTGCAGCATCAGAGACCTGCGTTGCGAAAAAATCAACAATCAACAGATCCTCTTCAAACTGCTTGGCCCGTGCCATGAGTTCACCGCGCGCATCGAGCACGAAAGACCCGCCGTCAAAGAGCAGTTCATCTTGACCACCAACCAGATTACAAAAGACCACCGGCAGCCCAAGTTTTGACACATTGCACCGCACGACCTCTAGCCGCTCGTGGTGCTTTTCTAGGTGAAACGGCGAGGCGTTCATCGATAGCAGAATCTGAGCGCCAGATGCCTTTGCCATGGCAGGAGCACGCGTCGCCCAGACGTCCTCGCAGATGTTGACAGCGATCCTTACCCCATTAATCTCAAACAGGCACGGGGCACCATCCGGTGAGAAATAACGCTGCTCATCGAAGACCGCGTAATTGGGAAGCTCTAACTTCCCGTAGGTGCCGATCACTTTTCCGTAACGCAAGACCGTCGCGGCGTTAAACACATGCTGCTCTCGGGCACGAGGATGACCCACCACGACGGTGATCTCGGTCAGGGTCTTGAGCCGCTCGGCTAAGTCTTGCAGTGCCTTGTCACAGGCAGCCAGAAAAGCTGGCCGTAGCACGAGGTCCTCGGGGGGGTAGCCCGTCAACGAGAGTTCGGGCGTCACGATGAGTGACGCACCGGCCTTCTCCGCCTGCTGTGCCGCCTGAAATATTTTCTCGGCGTTGCCTGCCAGATCGCCGACCTTGCTGTTGATCTGGGCTAGGGCAATTTTCAGCATTTAGGCCTTGCTCTCACGCTGGTAACGGGCCATCCCATCCACGATCTCTTGTTTGGCGGACTCCGGACCCTCCCAACCCTGCACCTTGACCCATTTGCCCTTCTCTAAGTCTTTGTAATGCTCAAAGAAGTGCTGGATCTGAGCGAGTCGATCTGGATTGATGTCTTCTGGCTTTTTCCAATGTTTGTAAATGGGCAGAATCTTGTCCGCTGGGACCGCCAACAGCTTGGCGTCGCCACCTGCCTCATCGTCCATCTTCAGCACACCGATTGCGCGGCAGCGCACAACCGATCCGCCCGCCACTGGAAAGGGGGTAATGACCAGCACGTCCACAGGATCTCCGTCATCGGAGATGGTCTCCGGCACGTACCCATAGTTACAGGGGTAGTGCATCGAGGTCATCATGAACCGGTCCACAAACAGCGCCCCCGTCTCTTTGTCGACCTCGTATTTGATCGGGTCCGAGTGAGATGGGATCTCAATGATCACGTTGAACTCTTCGGGCGCGTTGGCGCCGGCGGTGACATTCTTTAAGGCCATGACGGGAACTCCAGAGGAAAAAGGACAACAGATAAGTTCCTCATTCTAAGGGATTCCCCCATCCCAAGAACCTGCCCATCCGAGGCGGGATTTGGGATCCTTCATGCAGTTTCACCCAGGGAATTTATAAAAAAGGAGACCTCCCCATGTCGACGGGACTAAATCTGGCACTGATCTGTGGCCTTCTGGCCATCCTCTACGGCATTGTTTCGAGTCGCTGGATCCTGGCGAAGTCCGCCGGGAATGCACGCATGCAAGAAATCGCGGCAGCGATCCAGGCGGGCGCTTCCGCCTACCTCGCCCGGCAATATCGGACGATTGCGATTGTGGGTGTGGTGATCTTTATTCTGATCGCCATCATCCCGGGCCTTGGCATCAATACCGCGATCGGATTTGCGATCGGCGCGATCCTCTCGGGCGCTGCAGGCTTTATCGGAATGAATATCAACGTGCGCGCCAACGTTCGTACAGCGGAAGCGGCTCGAGGCGGAATCAACCCTGCCCTTGCCATCGCCTTTCAAGGCGGCGCAATTACCGGCATGTTCGTCATCGGTCTTGGACTGATCGGCGTGGCTGGGTTTTATGCGTTCCAGCTCACACAGACCAATGACGTGATCAAGGCACTGCACCCACTCGTGGGACTTGCATTCGGTTCTTCGCTGATTTCAATCTTTGCGCGACTGGGTGGCGGTATCTTCACCAAGGGGGCTGACGTGGGCGCAGACCTTGTGGGCAAGGTGGAAGCGGGCATTCCAGAAGATGACCCCCGTAACCCCGCCGTGATCGCCGACAACGTTGGGGATAACGTTGGTGACTGCGCAGGAATGGCTGCGGACCTCTTTGAGACCTACGCGGTGACCGTGATTGCGACGATGTTGCTCGGGGCGCTGACGCTCAAGGGAATCGCCGCAGAGGCTGCGATCTATCCCTTAGCCCTTGGGGGCGTATCGGTGATCGCTTCAATCATCGGCTGCTTCTTCGTAAAGTACTCCGGTCAGGGCAAGATCATGACCGCGCTGTATAAAGGCTTGATCGTGGCAGCGGTGCTGTCGATCATTGCGTTTTATTTCGTTACCGACTGGATCATGGCAGGGGCTGCGGGTGCGGTGCCTGGTATGACGGTGATGAATCTCTGGCTGGCCTCAATTGTGGGAATCGCCCTGACCGCCGCAATGGTGGTGATCACCGAGTTCTACACGGCGACGGAATACAGCCCTGTGCGCCACGTGGCAGCAGCCTCAGAAACAGGCCATGCAACCAACATCATCGCTGGTATCGCCGTCTCGATGCGTTCCACGGCCTGGCCGGTGATTTCGGTCTGTATCGCCATCTATGTCGCCTATCTTCTGGCAGGTCTGTACGGCATTGCCGTCGCGGCGACCAGCATGCTGTCGATGGCAGGCATTATCGTTGCGCTCGATGCCTATGGCCCCATCACAGACAACGCAGGGGGTATTGCCGAGATGGCAGAGCTGCCGAAGGAGGTTCGCAACGTGACTGATCCGCTCGATGCCGTGGGTAATACGACCAAGGCTGTCACCAAGGGCTACGCCATCGGGTCTGCAGGTCTTGCCGCACTGGTGCTCTTTGCGGACTACACACACGCCCTCGAAGGGATGGGCCATGCGATTAAGTTTGATCTCTCTGATCACGAGGTCATTATTGGTCTCTTCATCGGCGGCATGATTCCCTACCTCTTTGGTGCGATGGCGATGGAGGCCGTGGGCCGCTGCGCAGGCGCTGTGGTGAACGAAGTTCGCCGTCAGTTCCGCGAGATCAAGGGCATCATGGACGGCACCGGAAAGCCCGAGTACGGCGTTGCAGTCGACCTCCTGACCAAGGCCGCCATTAAAGAGATGCTCATCCCATCGCTTTTGCCGGTGGTCGTTCCCATTGCGGTGGGTCTTATTCTCGGCCCCAAAGCGCTCGGCGGCATGCTCATGGGAACCATCGTGACCGGACTCTTCGTTGCGATCTCCATGTGTACCGGAGGAGGCGCCTGGGATAACGCGAAGAAATACATTGAAGACGGCCACCACGGCGGTAAAGGCTCTGACGCCCACAAGGCGGCCGTCACTGGCGATACCGTCGGTGACCCCTACAAGGACACCGCTGGCCCTGCAGTGAATCCGCTGATCAAGATCATCAACATCGTTGCACTCCTGATCGTGCCGATTCTTCCAGTCGTCGCGAAGTAAACGTGTGACCCAGCGAGCGGATGCGTTCCGCTAGGCCTGTGTCAACTGAGCCGCCGCCTTCCAATGAAGTGCGGCGGTTTCTTTTTCATCGAGTCGTTCAGCGATTTCTGCCAACGCCAAATGGGCTGCCACCAGCGGTTTGATCCGGAGAGACGCTTCTAGGTGCATCCGAGCCTTGCCCCATAGCTGTAATCGCTGACAGACACGGCCGAGCGCCCAGTTGACCTCGGCATCACGCGGCTGCTTTTGAATCCACTGTTCCAGTGTCACCAGCTGCTCCTTGGGATTCCCGAGGCAACGGCCATAAAGCATCACTAGCCCTGAATCCCACTGCTGATTTACGGTCGACTCGATCAGGGCGATGGCCTGCGTATGTTGACCCGCATCTACCCAGGCCTCGGCAACCTGTTGCTTGACTCTTGCCGCAAGAAGCGGACTCATCGCCCGGCGATTCTCCAAAAGCTTCGTAATTCTGAGCACTTCGTCCCAGTTCTTCTCAAGCTGGTTGGCACGAAGGGCCAGCCGTTGCGTCTGCACGTGACGCCGATCCCCGCGGGTAAGCGGTACAAGCGCCGACAGCGCCCGTGCCCCTTGACGATCCTCCACTGCAAAGCCTGCCTCTAACAAGGCTGCAAGTGTCTGATCGCCAGATCGATAACGTGCCTGATGACCACGAAGCAGCGTCAAAGAATGGTCGCGCGCCTCAGTATTACGCATCTCATGGGCAGCACTCGCTCCAATCGCGAGTGCAACCGCAACGGCTGCAGGCACCTCTTTTTCAAGATCGACCTGCTGGGATAACGCTGAAGACGTTTTGTGCGCACGGGCATAACGCCCTTCCAGAAAATCCACCATCAAACTGGTCAGTGCATTGAGCCGCTGCGCCTGCCGCTGACGCTGCCGGTAGCGCCTCACCCGCTCCGGAAGACCAAACAGTCCAGCGAGAATGCGATAGATCACAACGACTGCCACCGCAAAGAGCATCAGCGCAACCAGCGCGAACTGCACCGAGAGATCGACCCGATACGGCGGAACCCACAGGGTCACCGTTCCCCAGCTCAATTCCAGAAACCCCGCGGCCAGCACCCCAAGTACAAGACACGCGATAAGGACAACAAGCCGAATCATGGTGTTCGCCGCGTTTCCTTCAGGGTCATCACGAACTTCGGTAGCTCCCGAAGCGTGACGGGTGCCAGCTGAGAAGCCATCTTCTTTAAGTTTGCGATCGATGCCAGCTGGAGCGACACATTCGGATCATTCGGATCAAACGCCTGCTGAAGGATACGCTCAGCCGCAACAAGATCCTGTGTAAAGACGGCTTCTTGTCGAGATAACAAAGCAAGCTTCGCGGATAAGAACCGAAGTCGTAGCCGCTCGCGAACGAACACACCCTGCTCTGGCGTCAGAAAGACTGCGTCGGGGTGCTCGATTCGACGAATACGAACGACTTCCGTAAATCGACTCTGAAGTGCTGAGACGATCTCCTGCCAAGTCGTTTCGCCTGTTGGCTTCAAGGCACTCTGTTTCGCGGCACCGCTTGTCTCCGCCCCTGGCGACGACACAAGGCGTAACGACTCGGTCGCCTGCATCGCGCGATCGAGTAATGACGCCGCTGCCGCGATATCCCCGGTGCGGGCGGCCATCAGAATCTCACGGTCTGTCGCAATCGCACGCCGCAGTGCCGTGACCGCTGGCGAGCCCGGCTGCACCGCAACGCGACGGTCAAGGGAGTCCAGTAACGCAATCGCGGCAGGGATATTTCCGGTGGTGACTAGCCCATCGGTAATAAAACTCACTGAAAGCGAGACCTCTGACCACCAGAGCTGTTGCTCTTGATTGAATCCCATCACGCTTGGATCATCAGTTGTCGATCCTGAAGAACCAATATGATCCGCATTCTGCGGACCACGGGCTAAGCCGAACCAGGCAATCGCAAGGAGCAGACTCATGGCGAGAAGCGCCCAGATCGTCTTACCAGTATTGTTCATATTCAAAAAGATCTTTAGAAAGTTCCGGCGGATCCAACCGGACACGACGAATCGACGAGACACCATAAGCGACTAACTTTGCCGCTATCGTCGCATGATGCGTTGCCCAAGTTAGCCTAACAGGATCTATCCCATGCGTCAGCAAGGACTGCATAAGACGCTCAATGACCGTGGAGGATGTCACCACGATCGCTGTCTCCCGAGGACATTCAGATAACCGCTTCCAGACTACGTCCGACCATTCCACATCTCGTCGGCAATACAGCGGCAGCGACAGCACTGCGGCACCGTGTTTCGCCAACGCCTGGGCAAGTGTCGGGCGGTTATTTACCCCGCCCACAATGACAAAACTCTGGTCTTTCCACGCGAGACCGTCCGACTGCAACTGATCTGCGATGGCCTTAACCGTGGCGAGCGCGTCAGCCATCGCCGCGTCATCTCCAACCACAGTGGCACGATCTGTCTGAAGCGCACCACGTTGCATCTGATCCGCGGTCCCGGTGCCGACTGCTGCAAATCGATCAAATTCTGGTGTTATGGCGAACTCTGTTGACTGCACCCAGTGTTGATAGGCAGTGACCGATGCGGGACTCGTAAAAATTGCCCAGCGTGTCGATGAGGGGCGCGATAAAAAGCTAAGCGTCTCTGGTCGGAGATCCCCCGCTGCTGCTTCAGGCTCGAGCACCTGAAGCGGTGCGGACCAGATTCGCGGATCGACAGGAACAGCCGTCTCTCCAAGCAATCCGCGCCATTGGGGCCTTGCAAGCAGCGCAACAGTGGTTATTGGTCTGGACATGGCCTTAGATCCATGACCAGGTCGCTAGCTCAGACCAAGCGATCGAAGAATTTCCTGCGCCCCCTGATCGGTGAGCGCTTTGGCAGCCGACAGCCCGAGCGCTTCGGGATCGGTTCCGAGACATTCTGTTTTCAGAATTCGTGACCCATCGGTCATCCCAACGCGTGCGCGCAGACGAAGCGTCTTGCCGTCCGGCTCTGTCACACAATAAGCCGCCAGCGGCACCTGACAGCTTCCGCCAAGGGCGCGCGACACGGCGCGCTCCGCACGGACCTCACGGAATGTCTTGTCGTCCACGAGCGGCGCTAATGCTTCTCGAATCGCGGCACCATCCGCACGGATCTCGATCCCCAGCGCTCCCTGCCCTGCCGCAGGGAGTAGCACCTCGGGCGAAATCACCTGACGAATTCGGTCGACCAGACCAAGTCGCTTTAATCCAGCGGCCGCCAGAATAATCGCCTGCATCTCACTGCGGTCCAGTTTGCCCAGTCGAGTGTCAAGGTTTCCTCGGAGGGGGACGATCTTTAACTCAGGATACGCTGCACGAAGCTGCGCCTCTCGACGCAGGCTGGAGGTGCCGACAACTGCACCCGGGGGGAGCGCATCGAGTGACGCAAAGTCGTTCGAGACAAATGCATCACGCGGATCTTCCCGTGACATGACGCAGGCCAGCTCGAAACCGGGCGGAAGCTCCATCGGGACGTCTTTGAGCGAATGCACTGCCAAATGGGCGCGCCCCTCTTCCAGGGCGGTCTCTAACTCCTTGACAAACAGCCCCTTACCGCCGACCTTTGACAGGGTACGGTCAAGAATCTGGTCGCCACGGGTTGTCATCCCCAGGATTTCAACGGGCTTCCCCGAGGCCTTGGCCAGGAGGCTCTGAACATGCTCAGCCTGCCACATGGCAAGCCTGCTCTCACGCGATGCAATAATCCACATATTTCCAAGTGTATCAATCAAATGACTGAACAATTCGCAAAAAAGAACCAGGGATGGTCTGGGCGGTTCAACGAGCCAGTGTCTGACCTAGTCAAACGCTATACAGGCTCGGTTGGCTTTGACTATCGACTCGCCGCCTTCGACATCCAGGGGTCGCTCGCGCACGCTGAAATGCTGGCCCATGTCGGGCTCATTACTGGCGAGGACCTTGCAGCCATTCAAAAAGGGCTTGGCCAGATTCGTCAGGAGATCGACGCCGGTGCTTTCGACTGGTCACTGGATCTTGAGGATGTCCATCTCAATATTGAAAAGCGGCTCACTGACCTGGTTGGCGATGCCGGCAAACGGCTCCATACCGCGCGCAGCCGCAACGATCAGGTTGCGACCGATATCCGACTCTGGGTGCGTCATACGATTGACGAGATCTTGGTCGCATTACAGGCATTGAAAGAGTCGCTATTGACGCAGGCCAATGCGCACGCCGACACCATCATGCCGGGCTTTACCCATCTTCAGGTTGCACAGCCCGTCACCTTTGGGCATCACTTGATGGCCTATGTGGAGATGTTTTCCCGTGATATCGAGCGACTCAGAGACTGCCGGGTCCGCGTCAATCGTCTGCCCCTTGGCGCCGCGGCGCTCGCTGGAACCTCGTACCCCATTGATCGCGAACGTGTCGCTAAGCAGCTAGGATTCGACGGCGTCTGCCAGAACTCGCTCGATGCAGTCAGCGATCGGGATTTTGCGATTGAGTTCACGGCAAGTTGCAGCATGATCATGATGCATATCTCGCGACTCTCCGAGGAACTGATTCTCTGGATGACGCCACGTGTTGGATTTATCGCGCTACCCGATCGATTCTGTACGGGTTCATCCATCATGCCGCAGAAGAAGAACCCCGATGTTCCAGAGCTTGCTCGGGGCAAAACGGGTCGTGTCTATGGCCATCTGATGGGCCTACTCACCCTGATGAAGGGTCAGGCGCTCGCTTACAACAAAGACAACCAGGAAGACAAAGAACCGCTCTTTGATACGGCAGATACCGTCTTGGACACCCTGCGCGTCTTTGCGGATATGGTGGCTGGGATTCAGGTCAACCGCGAAGGGATGCGGGCGGCCGCTCAAGAAGGCTACGCGACAGCGACGGACCTTGCTGACTATCTTGTGAAGAAAGGGCTTCCCTTCCGGGACGCCCATGAGGCCGTGGCGCTCGCGGTGCGCGCAGCAGCGCAGAGCGGCAAAGACCTGTCGGACTTACCCCTGACAGAACTGCAGTCGTTTAGTGCATTGATTAGCGAGGATGTCTTCGAGGTGCTAAAGGTAGAAGGCTCCGTCGCGGCACGCGATCACATCGGCGGAACTGCGCCAAACCAGGTTCGGCAACAGATCCGACGACATCGTGGTTAACCGACTAACTTAGGCACTCGGTTTTTTCTTCGCGGGGGGCAGATCCGTGCAGGTTCCCGCGAAGACCTCGGCCACCATGCCGATGGATTCACCAAGCGTGGGATGAGGGTGGATCGTCTTACCAATATCATGCGGATCACAGCCCATCTCGATCGCTAAGGCAAGCTCGCCAATCATGTCACCGGCATGCGTGCCCACAATTCCACCCCCGATCACACGATGACTCTCGGGGTCGACGATTAATTTTGTAAAACCTTCGTCTCGTCCATTCGCAATCGCGCGCCCAGAGGCAGCCCACGGAAAGACAGCCTTTTCAATGGCCATTCCCTTCGCTTTGGCCTCCTCCTCGGTCACACCTACCCAGGCGACTTCTGGGTCGGTGTAGGCAACAGAAGGAATCACACGTGCGTCAAAGAATGACTTCAATCCCGCCGCGGCTTCTGCCGCAACGTGACCCTCATGGACCGCCTTGTGCGCCAGCATTGGCTGACCCACGATATCGCCGATCGCAAAAATATGAGGCTGGTTCGTCCGCATCTGAGCATCGACCTCGATAAACCCACGATCGGAGACTTTTACACCCGCCTGCTCTGCGCCGATCCCCGCACCATTCGGTCTTCGACCGACGGCTTGTAGCACCAGGTCATAGACCTGGGGCGCTGCAGGAGCCCCCGCCCCTTCAAACCGCACATGAATACCGTCCGGCTTTGCCTCTGCACCGACGGTCTTACAGCCCAGCATCACACGATCAAATCGATGGGCATTGTGCTTTTGCCAGACCTTTACCAAGTCTCGATCAGCGCCCTGCATCAGACCATCCAGCATCTCTACGACATCGATGCGTGCGCCGAGCGTGGAATAAACCGTCGCCATCTCTAGTCCAATAATGCCGCCCCCAATGACGAGCATGCGCTTGGGTCGAAACTTAAGCTTGAGCGCCCCTGTGGAGGTCACAATCCGCTCGTCCTCCGGCAGGAATGGAAGACGAACTGACTCTGAACCAGCCGCAATAATGGCCTTCTGAAATCCGACGACCTTTCGAGTGCCATCGCTTGCGGTCACTTCAAGGTGTGTGGCATCGATGAATCGCCCGACCCCTTGCACCACCTGAACCTTGCGCGCCTTGGCCATCCCTGACAACCCTGACGTGAGCTTGCCGACGACCTGCTCCTTCCAGCCGCGCAGTTTGTCGAGATTGACGACCGGCTCGCCAAACTCAATACCGTGGGCAGCAAAGCTCTTTGCCTCATCCATCACCGCAGCCACATGGAGCAGCGCCTTTGAAGGAATACAACCCACGTTTAAGCAGACACCCCCAAGGGTGGCATAGCGCTCAATGAGTACCGTCTGAAGACCAAGGTCTGCAGCACGAAAGGCGGCAGAGTAGCCCCCCGGGCCCGCACCCAGCACGAGCATCTCGCATTGAATATCCGAGGCGATCGACGACGTTATGCCAGCACTCGATACCGCTGGTGCCGGTGTGGGTGCAGTTGCGGGTGCAGACGCTGAAGCAGCAGGAGCGGCTGAAGCCACGACAGCCGGTGCCGATGCAGCAGGCTGCACCGCAGGCGCAGATGCCCCCGCACCCGAAGCCACCTCCACCATCCCCAACACCGTCCCCTCCGAGACCTTATCCCCAAGCTTCACACGAAGCTCAACAATCCGTCCCGCAACACTCGCCGGAATCTCCATCGACGCCT
>JACCDO010948312.1_pt1 | contig 18255 bp, 34 predicted proteins | sample 7446101 | NCBI WGS metagenome assembly JACCDO01 (sample SAMN15323440, study PRJNA562643) | freshwater metagenome | isolation source: river surface water | place: USA:Blue River Watershed | collected 2017-08-16 | reverse complement strand
TTTATAATAGCATACTTATAACCATTAGCGGACAATACCATTGTCCCATAGCCTAAGCAGCCCTCTTGAATTTGAGAAATTTCTCCGCCTTTGTCCAAATACTTTTCAATTAAGGTTTGAACTGTTTCAAATGAAATAAAATTTTTCATAATATAAGTTTTATTTGTGAACTGAAATGTGAGTGTTAACGAACTAATGTTAAGCAAAGATAAAAAAGAAAGTTCAAATGTCCAAATTTAATTTGAACTTTCTTTCAAAATAATTTTAGTGCATAAAGTAAGCAACTACTTCTACATTTTTGTCCCAACAAGCTCTACAATCTTCACATTTGTGGGAACTTTCAGGTCTTGTAGCATGACATACAGCTACATTGTCCAATTCCATTTCTTTAAGCTTTTGCTCATTAGAAACTGTAATTGAAGCAATTTTGTTTCTAACTTCTTTCACTGAATCGACCATGTGAGCAGACTCTCTAATAGTCAAATTTTCGGGCAATTCTTTTTCATATTTTTTGACAAAACCATATTCCCTTGTAGGCAACCAAAACTTTAGTTCAGGCAAATTTTTGGCTATTTGAGCAATTCTGTCCAAATGCTCATTATCTTGAATATCGCCTGAATCATGCCATCTGAAAAAACCTGAATTTTCAAGGAGAGCAATATTCAAGGTCATTGCTTCAACCCACATTTGCTTGTCAATTGTAACAAAACGTCTGTAGAGTGCGCTTTTTGTAGTGTTGAAAACATAGCGACCTTTCATAGCATAACACTTGTTACAAGTGCTACCTTTGACTTTCATAAGCTTTTTGCCTGTTTTACATTCCCATGCAGGGATATTGTAAGAGAAACAAGGCATTTTTGAAGGAGTGCTTAATCCCCCATTGAAACCTTTCAAAGTTTCAATTGCAATTGCCAATGTTTTGCAGTTATCTAATAAGCTACAAAGGAACTCAAAATTCTCATTTGTAGAAGAAAATCTTTGGTACTTAGAACGCCAATTTTGCTTTTGCATAGTGGTAGTTTTATGCGGTGAATAATGTAATAGCATCGCTGCGCTTGCAGTGTTACAAAGATAAGAATAATAATTGAAACTACAAAACTTTTTTAGTTAAATTTTAAAATTTCTTTTGAAAGAATTTTGTAGCTTGTTTCCCTTTCAATTATCTTGATACAAAGATAAGCATAATAATTGGTACTACAAAATATTTTATCAATTATTTTAAAAATATTTTTTAAAGAATATAATATACGAAAAATTCAAAAATTTTAGGTATTGCAATTATCATAGGGAATATACAAAATATACGAAGATTTCAATCTAAGGTAGGTTTGGATTAATCCTACCTTCAAATTTACTTTCAGGGATATGCTCTATCAATTAGCTGATACAAAGATACAAAGAAAATCTGAAACTTCCAAAGAAATTTCAGATTTTCTTTTGAAATAATTTAAAAATCGTTTGTCACTAATATATCATTATCAGCAAAATATTTCCTTGCAGCAGCAGTGTTCTCTGCACGACCTAATTTGCCTCCTACGTTAAAATCTTTGACAAAGGCAGCCCATTCGTCTTCAGGGGCAAATTCATAGCTGTGAAACCCTTTCAGAAACTCTCTTTCAGGTTCTGTTAGGCGGAATATCATACAATGTGAAAACCCCCCATTGTGAAGCATAGTGGAAACTGAAATACCTGCAAACACATTCATTCCCTCAGAAGTCTTGTATTCAGCATAGAACTCAGGGTAGCTATTTTGCCCTGCCTTACGAATAAAAATTTTAGCATCCTTGTAACGCTCTGCTAATCTTAACCATTCGTGCTTGGAATAAGCAAAAGCATTATAACCAATTTCTACCATTTGTTCAGCAGTGATGCTGTTCATAATTGCAACTAATTTCATAATTGTGGAAGTTTTGTGTATTAGTGAATAATTTGATAGTGTAAAGATACAAAAGAAATCTTGAACTTCCAAATAAAATTCAAGATTTCTTTTGAAATAATTTTTATTTGCATTTGACATCTATCCATTTTTTTCTCATCCATCTTGAGAATATTAAGGTATCATTCACTTTATGAATATTATAATGTTCTGCACCTCTATTAGAAACTATAATAGTATCTCCTTCATTGGCAAATATTTTACCCTCTTGAGTTGTTGTAACTTCAAATCTTGTTATGACTTTTAGCTTTTTCATGGAAGTATGTTTTAATAGTAAATAATTTGATAGTGTAAAGATAGATAATCTTATTGGTATTTCCAAATAATTTCAAAAGAATTTTAAAAATATTTTTTGAAAGAAATATACGAACTTTGTTCGTGGCAATTGTTGCACAATATATAAAATATACGAAAATTTCAATTTGGGGTTGGGTTGGATTATTCCTACGATATTGGTGTGCTATCGGATAAGCTACTAAGCTGATACAAAGATACAAAAGAAATCTCGAACTTCCAAATAAAATTCAAGATTTCTTTTGAAATAATTTAAAATACCCAAATTTGGATATTATCTGCATCTTCACAGAGCGCAATCAGGTTTTTAAGAGAATTTAAAGCTTCCTCTGAAAAATCTGCTTTAGGGTTATTTTCGGGGTGTATGTCATCAAAAATAGTACCCTCATAAATAACATCACCACTTTTGTTTTCAAAAATTGGTTTGACATTGTTAAGAGCATTAAGCAATTCTGAGTTTATCTCATCAGTAGAAAATGCATACATTTTTAACTTTTGCATAATATGAAATTTTAATAGTGAATTAAAGATAGTGTAAAGATACAAAAGAAATCTCGAACTTCCAAATAAAATTCAAGATTTCTTTTGAAATAATTTAAAATACTTTTGAGTAATTTTCTTTGTTAAAGAGTTTTACAATATCTCTCAAGACATCTGTATAATTCTCAAGAGGAATGTTTATACTAAATTCAACGTAACCATGCCCACTACCATCCCCTAAAAAGTTTTTATCTGCTTTTGAGGTTTCTTTATACTTTTCATATAACCCTCCTAAGCTAATAAATTGAGTGCTTTCTCTATAACCTAAAACTCTCATTTTAAACGTAACAGAATCCTTTGTAGCGTAAAATGAAGGCACTTCATATTTTTGCCCTAATTTGCCTACATAAATAGTGCAATAGGAATTGTAATCGTGTACTTCAACATTTATTCTAAATACATTTGAGAGGTCATTTGCTAATGTTTTGGCAAATGCCTTGTTTCTTTTAATGTTATCAATTTCGGTTCTTTCGGAATCCAACATTGCTTCAAGAAATAAGTTTTCCATAATGGTAGTGTATTTAATTAGTGAAATAATTTTTTACCTTTGAGTTGCCACTTCATTTGACAAGCTTGGTGCTTGATGAGCAATCTGTGTAGTTTCAATTTCCAATAGAATCTCTACAAGCATTCCATTAATGAACATTACAAGTTCTTCTTCATTTTTGAATTTCATTGGTAGTAAATTTAAATAGTGAAAGAAATAAAATAAGAGCGTAAGCGATTAAATTGATAGAACAAAGATAAGAAAGAAATCTCGAACTTCCAAATAAAATTAAAGATTTCTTTTGAAATAATTTTATTCGTTTTCAATTCCGAACTTTTTACACAAAATCTCTACAATTATATCTTGTGTAACAAATTCATCTTCATCATCGGTGTCAATACAATCCTTTACAATACCCTCTCCTACAAGGGCATCAGTAATTTGAATCGCCAAATCTCTCACATCATCTAAATCTTTCGGGAAATTAATCTTTTCCATAATGGTAGTGAATTTTAAGTGAATGAATAAATTGATAGAACAAAGATAAGAAAGAAATCTCGAACTTCCAAATAAAATTAAAGATTTCTTTTGAAATAATTTTAACTTCCTATGAATACTTTGTTTCCTTTGGTGAAAAGAGTTCCGAATGTTTTGCCATCGACATTGGCATCATCACACATCCAATTTGGGGTCACTCTTGGGTTGTAGCTTACTTTGCTTCCTTGTGGGTTGCAATCTGTCATTGTAACTGCATTGCATTCAATCCACGCACAAATAGCTTTGTCTGCTCCATTGTTAATCTTTGTGGCTGTAGCTTTTTGGTTTCTCAAGTAACAATCTGTGAGTTCAAAAGAAACCTCATTCGGGTTGAAGAATTGAACTTCCTTTGTTTGCAAGTTTTCTATTCTCCAATGCATAAAGTGAACACCTGCGCCTAAGTTGAATCTTACTTTGAATTGTCTTTTCATTGTGGTAGTGTTTTGTTATTAACTTAATGTAAAGATATAACTTTATTCTGACACTACCAAATTATTTTAAAAGAATTTTAAAAAAAGTTTATAAATTTTCCATTGAGTCAGTTAAGTTATAACCTCTCTCTAAAAATCTTTTTGCAGCCTTTTTTACATCTTCTAAAGAATGATAGGTGCTGCATCTTTTTGTTCTTTTGCTGCAACCTGCATTCTTATAAGTGAAATGTATAAAGTATAATGTTTTATCAGCATTTGCCATTATTATAAACCTTTTCATAACTTTTGTTTTTTAAGAGTTTAATCTACAAATCTGACTTTATTGTTTCTGCTATAAGCTTTTTTGCTCTTATGAACTTTGTTCACAGAAGCGAATCCGTGAGGGTTCTTCTCCAAATAAACCTCTCTTGCTCCATTACCTAAAGCATCAATCATAAGTTGTTTTTTATCCTTTTTCATCAGTGGTAAGTATTTAAGTGAATAATTTAATAAGACAAAGATACAAAAGAAAATCCGAACTTCCAAATGAAATCCGAATTTTCTTTTGAAATAATTTTATTCTTCTAAGAATGCGTTAATGTTTTTTATTATACTATTAAGGTAGCCTACTTCAAAAGCTAATTGGCTCTGAGGGTCATTTGAATAGTTCTTTGCAGCTTCATTAGCGTCTTTAATAGCATTAGCTGTAAGTTCTTTAATAGCGGAAAGTTTTTCTTTAGCTTTCATAATGGTAATTATTGAATAATGAAATATTTAATGACCTCACAAAGATATGCAATCTAATTGACATATCCAAATTATTTCAAAAGAATTTTAAAATTATTTTAAAAATTATATCAATCCCATTTTGCAACTTATTACAAAAATAGTAAAATAAACTCCTAAGAGAATCCATTTAGGTTTTGCCCAATTCCCGAAAAGAATGGTGAAAATATGGAAAAAGGAAAATCCATGACAGAAGAAGTAAACCATAAACTGAACTTCACTTGGAACTTGTGTCAGCATCCAATTGGAAAATCCGAAGCTAATAGGAATCCAAAAAAGGACTGTAAGAATATTGAAAATAAACATAAGGAAAATATTTTTTAGTGAACAATCAATTTGATAGTAACAAAGATAGGTATTTTCTTTTGAAATAAAAAATATTTTCCTAATTATTTTTAAAATTTATCTCTGAAGTATTTTAGTTCTTCATACATATACGTTTTTTTCCTACAGATATTTAATATACTTTGTTTTGTCATTTGCCCATTGGCATCGCATAATGGGTAATTTTGTGCTTTGACAATTTCTGAAGCAGGATAAGGATTCCCATGATGATTTAACCATGCAGGCATAAATGTAGCTATCTGTAATTTTTGAAAATCGTTTATTTTAACTTTCATTATTCTTTCAGTTTCTTCCCAAAGCATTATAGCACATTTAGCTTGCTCTACAAAATTCTTTTGAAGCAATTCACTCTCACTAACTTTTAAAAATAATCTTGCGTGATGCCCAAACATAATTAACCCTACAAAACTATTAGCTTTAGCGGTGGTACTGATTCCTGATTCCCCCCACATAAGTAACAAACAAAATCTCCAATCGAAACCTCTTTCATCTGCAAAAGTTTTCAAAGTATCTACAAAATCTTTTCTTTGTTCACTTGGAACTTTTAATAAAAGTTCTTTGACTTCGGGATATTTTTCTTCCATAGGAATATCAGTTTTTTCTACAATAAGAGTATCTGATTCTACTATAGATTCAATACAAAAATTTGAAGATTTTTGATTTTCTTTTTTATCATTTTTTGTTTCTATTGAAAGAAAAAAGATAATCATAATACATAAAAAATTCTTAATCATATTGTTATATTTTATATAAATATACAAAAAACCCCTGAACCTACCACAATTCAGGGGTCAATAAAAATTATTCACTAAAAAAACACCATTTATTATGAAAACGTCAAATGGTCACGGTTGAATCTAAAGCTCACTCTGTCAGGGAAAATCTCTTTGTAGGTTTCAAAGATTGGTATCCATTCTTCGTCACCATCAGAAGAAATTTCTGTTTCTTTCAAGTGGAACTTTATTGTTAATAGACATAAGCAAACCGCTATGTCATAAGGCTTTCGAGCTGTCTTACAAAAGTAAGATTTGCTTTGCCCTATTTCGAATGCAAAGGTTTCATGCTCTTCACCTTTTGAAGCATCGCCATTGAAACCGAAGAATTCATCGGTATACAAGATACCCTCTTCATCTCCACTCAAGTCATAAAGTTTTAAATCTTGTTTCTCAAGAAGAAAAGCTTCAATTTTTTTGACATCTTCAACAATTTTGTTGAAACCTCTTTTTGTCACCTTGTGGTTTAACTTCCAATAATGAGTGTATCCGATAATCTTAACGCTCTTTTAGATGCGCCCTCAGTTTTAATCACTTGGCAATATCGCCTAACAAAGATAAGAAACTTTTTTCAGAATTCCAAATGTTTTGAGAAAAAGTTTCAAAAAAAATTGCTGTCTGTTCCAAGCTGTCAACTTAATTTCAATGGTAGCGACACCTTTACACGGTCGAAAGTTCTACTTGTGATGGTTGTCCTGACAGGATTCGAACCTGAATGATGAATTTATAGAGAATTTCGTTGTACTTCCTATTTCATCTACTCTTTATAGCGTATACCATTACGCAACAGGACTTTATAAGTGATAAAATTAAACATCTTGAAGAAATACCAAATCATCCGAGTGATAAATCTTCCCATCTTCAACACCAAGCCAATGTCCTGCAGGTATTCCAAATTCAAAACTCTTTGTCATCTTTACATAAAAAGATTTATCATCGGGTTTCAATCTAACTAACTTTATCATAATGTTTATTTTATGTTTTGTAGTCCTGACAGGATTCGAACCTGTATGGTAAGTAATAAAATTTTATAAAGTGACAATATACATACTTACCTATTCACTTCTTAGCGTATACCATTACGCAACAGGACTTAATAATATTGTAATGTAAAGATACAAAAGAAATTTGAATTATCCTAATAAAACTCTAAATTTCTTTTGAAATAATTTAATTTTCTGTATAGAAAGGATATAATCCTTTTGCTTGTTTTGTATTTCTTATGGTAATAAAGGCTTTTTTGTGTGCCCTTTGCCAAGTATAAAGCATCACTTCTGCGGTTTCTAAATCTCCATAGAAAACAAGGAAGTTATAATGGTCATCCTCTTTTTCGTAAACAACTTCATCATAAGCCATTGCCAAATGTTCTGCTCTTACCAATTCAGGATTCTGTGTAGTGAACAATTGAATATAATACAAAGTATCTTCTTCAACTGCTTCAATTTCTTGAGCAAACAAATTCAAAGAACCTAATAAGAGTGCAAAGAGAAATATCTTTTTCATAGCTGTTATTTTTAGTAGTGAGTTATTTAATGTAGAACAAAGATACAAAAGAAATTTCAATTATCCTAATGTTTTTTAAAATTTCTTTTGAAAAAATTAAATATTTTTTAGGTTCGTTTGGTAAACATTTCTCTTAGAACCATTTTTCTTTTTAGAATTATCTTTTTTCAATTCCGAACCAAAGTATAATGCATAAGGCAAATTAGAAGAAAATGTATATGTAATTTTAATTTGTTCCACAAGAATTTTCCCTATATGGTCTTCAACAATATCTCCAACCTTATAAGGATTATTCGCATTAACATATTCCTTTGCCAATTGAATTTCTTTAGCTTCTTTTTCTTTAGCAATTTCTTTCAGTCGGTTTTTATATTCTTCTGTTGTCATAGGTTTATTTTTTATTTTTTAACAATATAAGCACTATCTTTTACAAACATCACTTTCAAAGTGTCATCTCCACTCCAATAAGTTGGTTCAGCAGAAGCAACAGAAGAACTTTCAGTATTAGAAAGCATGAATGCAACTACATACATTAGAACTCCTATAATTACAAGGTCGAAAAAAATTGAAGTTTTCATTGGTAGTATTTTTATCAGTGAATAATAATTTAATGTAGAACAAAGATACAAAAGAAATTTCAATTATCCAAATGTTTTTTAAAATTTCTTTTGAAAAAATTAAATTTATTTTTATCAGGCTTATACAACAATATTAGACATATATGCGCATTGCGGTTAGCGATTAGTTATAAGTAATATTATTTTTTTAATTCCATAAGAAAATCAATAAATTTTCCAAATGACGTTAAAACCCAAATGAAACCTAATATTGCTAAAATACCCACCCAAAATTCAAAATCCATTAACATAAAATTTATTGTTTAGTTATTAAAAAAATTAATTTGAAACTTTCTACAAAAAACTTTGTATATTTGCAACCGTTATGTGCAAGGCTACTTGACTGCTTCCAAAAGACGATTTTTCACCCATACCATATTAGGTACACCATTGCCATCCATGAGTAAATCAAGCACATCATTAATGGCTTCTTTCATTTTTGCGTTTTCTTCTTTTAATCCGTTGATAAGTACAAATTCGTACTCTTTGCTTTCAATCGGTGTTGACACTAATTCTCTTGTCATTTTTATAAGTATTAAGTAGTGAATAATAATTTAATGTAGAACAAAGATACAAAAGAAACTCCAAACTTCCAAATAAAATTCAGAGTTTCTTTTGAAATAATTTATATTTCTTTTACAACCACTTCTCCATTTGGCATAAGAGTATATTCAAACTCTTCTCCACAATTAGCTTCAAAGGGAACAACCCCATAACCTGTGAACTCATTTGTATCCAATTCAAATATTGGATTGGTAGAACTCCTTAGCAGTTGTGCAAATTTATATTGAGGGTCATCACCTCTGTTTTTTGCAAAGCTTTTGTTGAAAGTTTCAAGCCAACCTAACATTGCATTAGGATAGCCATCCCAATGTTTGTAAACTTTTGCAAAATTTATTCCTTCAATTTTAATGCAAGAACGTGTAGCCATAATCTTTTAAGTATTTAAGTGAATAATAATTTAATAAGACAAAGATACAAAAGAAACTCCAAACTTCCAAATAAAATTTAAAGTTTCTTTTGTGTAAACCCAAAATTTTTATTTTGAAATAATTTTAAAGAGCTTCCAAAGCATCTAAGTAAATCATTTCATAATTAACACAAATATACTCTCGGTTATCATTTTCTACATCAGTATATACCAATACATAACCAACCGAATTTCCATTTAGAAATAATAAAATTTCTTCGTTACCCTCGTCTAAAAAAGAAAGCTGTGAGTAATCTGTAAAGTCAAGCGTTAATTCGTCTGTGAAAATGTCCATAAGAATAGTATTTAATTAGTGAGTTATTTAATGACCTTACAAAGATGCCAAACAAAGTTTGGTCTGACTTTGTGTAACAAAGGTAAGCATAATATCTGACACTACAAAATTATTTCAAAAGAATTTCAAAAATATTTTTGCTGTGTAGGATACTGCACCCCGAATGACTAATACGATGCAATTATACGGTCAACACAACTGACTGTCACATAGAACGCATGGCAATCTTCCAAGCATGGGTCGGAATCAAAAAATTCCAACTTGTATTTGCCGTTATTGGTTTCAATAACATCAACAAACCCATAGGTTCTATTGTATTGAACCATAATGTTTTTTATATACTGCCAATCCGATTGGCTTACTTTATAATCTGACTTTGCCATTATCAATTTTTAATAGTTCAACAAAGGTAGTTATTAGTTCTGAATAATCCAAATTATTTCAAAAGAATTTCAAAAATATTTTTTGCAGTTGGTCGGATGCTGCTCCCCGAATGTCCTAAAGGTTTCTTAGGGCATAATTTTCTCTTTGGATTTCCAAATCTTCTTCATAAGCTTCTTCTGCATTGTCACAGAGTGCTTGGTACGGACAACCCTCTCCGCCTGCAACCTCACAAACCCAATCCCAAATGAGTTTGTTTTGTTCCTCAGTGTATAGGGAATTGTCCCAATGAATCTCTTCCAAATGCAGGTAATCTGTCCCACTGTCATAACACTTCTGTCCCCAATATTCGTAAGCACCAATGCCATCATTCTCTGTAGAGAAATCTGAAAGGTCTGCAAAGAAAACTACTTCGCCAATGTTTGGCAATTCTAATGAAGCTTCAATTCTGCTCATGGTATATAATTTAATAAGTGAAATAATGTCCAACAAAGATGCCAATCGCAGATTGGGCTGCCTTTGCTTTAGCAAAGATACAAAAGAAAGTTCAAATGTCCAAATAAAACTTGAACTTTCTTTTGAAATAATATAATTTATTTTTTAGGAGGTTAGCGATTAGTTATGTGTAATAATTAAAAAATTAAAATTAAAAAATGTAAAACATACCAAGCAAATACAATAAATAAACTTCTGTAAAAGTGATTGTTAAAATCAATAACTTTATCAATCCATTTTCTAATTCTTTTAATGTTTTGAAGCGCAGTCATAATCTTTAAGTATTAAGTAGTGAATAATATTGTAGAACAAAGATACAAAAGAAAGTTCAAATGTCCAAATAAAACTTGAACTTTCTTTTGAAATAATTTTTTATTTTCGGCTACTTAATATTTCGCCTATTAATATTACAACTATTCCCACTAATCCAATCAGTGTAGCAATAGCTTGTATGTTTTCTGCAACTGTCATAAAGAATCAAATTTTATTAGTGAGAAATGATTTTTGCAGTGTAGGATGCTGCTCCCCTTGAAAGTTATTCAATATAAAAATAATCAGTCAAATCATCAAGATATGACAAGTTATACATATCTTTATATTCATTTGCTTGCTGCCAAGACAATCCTTCAAAAATAACTTCTTTTGCTCTGCCCATTCCGAGCCTATACTCGGCAACAAATTTACGAACCAATTTGTATTTTGGTTCAGCAGGAACTTTAAACCAAGGCTGCTGTAATAACCAAGCTTGGTAGCTTGCAGGTGTGCTAAGAAAATTTTGTCCTTTGAATTTGCCGAATTTTAAAGTGAAGTTTTGCATAGTGGTAGTTTTATGCGGTGAATAATTTGATAATACAAAGATAAGAATAATAATTGGTACTGCAAAATTTTTTATCAATTATTTTAAAAATATTTTCAAAAGAATTTTTAACTGCTTTCCCTTTCAATTATCTTGATACAAAGATACAACAAGTTTTTTAATTATCCAAATTTATTTTCACTCCAAAAGAACTTTTTTAATTTCCAAATATTTTTAGTTAAATTTTTAAAAAAGTTCAATTTATTGCAGGATTGGATTACAAACCCCCAAGCTCTACGCCTTAGCCTCCGATAGGTACAAAGGTAAGCATAATATCTGACACTACCAAATTATTTCAAAAGAATTTTAAAAATATTTTTTGCAGTGTAGGATGCTGCTCCCCTTGAAATTTTAATATTCGTAAAACCCAAATAAGACCTCTGCTTTTTTGTTTTCTAAACTATCCATATAGTTTGAAATACGAGAAAACTCATTGTGGTTTTTAACTTCCCAACTTTTTAAGAATGGGTAGTTCTCAGAAATAACCAATTCAAAACCTAAGTTTTCAATGTAAACACAAGCCTCTTCAAAAGTCATGTTTTCAGTTGCTGTTCTAATTTGTACTGCTGTCATAGTGGTAGTATTTATTTTTAATAATTTGATGTTACAAAGATAAGCATAATAGTTGGTACTGCAAAATTTTTTATCAATTATTTTTAAAATAATTTCAAAATAATTTTTTATGATATACGTTTTTTTTATTTTAAGGTAGGGTCGGATTAATCCTACCTTCGAATTTACTCTCAGAGATATGCCCTATCAATTGGCTGTTACAAAGGTAAGCATAATATCTAACACTACCAAATTATTTCAAAAGAATTTTAAAAATATTTTCAAAGGAATTATATGCAATTGCATCGGTTAAAAAAATACAATAGCCTTAGATATTAGATTGTAGAAAATTACTATATCTAATTGCATATAATTAGACTATATGCATCAGGATTAATCCGAGCCAAATGTACCAATAAAATATCTGTTTTGGCTGTCCTGAATCCATTTTGAGGCATTATATATTCCTTCAGAGGCAAAGATACATTCAAAGGAAAAAAGTGCCTCAGATGGTCAAATTGCGAATATACGACAAATCAAAAAATTTCGTTTATGTTATATATTATCCATATTAAGGTAATGGTTAAACTCCAAAAGAAGTATATCAATACTATATAGAGTCCGAATTCCTTTCGGCTTTTGGTGTCCAAAAGATAATAGAACATAAGGTTAACCAAGTTCATAAAAACAAATAATTTTAGTATAAGCATAGTGTACAAATGTTAAAAGGGGGTCTTAATCGACCCCCTGTGTTATCTATTCAGCTTCAACTTTTTCAGCTTCGAGTTTGTGTCCAAGAATAAACTCTACTGCTTTCTTAGCCTCACTTACTGCTTTCACAATCCATTTAGGTTCAGACTTCAAAACCTTAATCCAACCATTAAGGTAGCTTTGGGAATTTTGAATGTCCATAGGGACACCACTTATTTCGCAAAGCATTCCCGAACCTATTTCGGCAACCAATTCTTCGAAGCTATATTGGTGAGAGCCAAAGCGGTCAAAGTTCGCTACACCTGCTCGGTTTAATCTGTCACTGCTTCCTGTGCTGTGTATCATTTCATGGAATAGTGTGCGGTAGTAACCTGCGCTTTCCTTAAACTGTCCAATTGCAGGCATTCCTATGTAGTCCATACTTGGACTGTAAAAAGCACTGTCCGAAGTTTGAATCGTAGGGCACTTTTCGTATTTTTCAACTATTGCCTCGCCCTCTATCAAAACTTGGTTATCATTTTGCTTAGGTATATATTTTGACAAGTCCCAAGCAATATGGTCTACGCTAAATACACAAAACCCTGTAATACTTGGAAAACTGTATTTTTTAGGCTCTCCATTACTGTCCAAGACTACGTTCCCATCGGCATCTTTAGACTCCTTAGTAATTTGCACTACTCGAATTAAGTGCAAACCTTTTGCGCCTTTTTTAATAGGTAAGGGAACTGCATTGCCGTTTTTGTCTACCCAACCTTTGCCTTTAGCTTTGTAGCCAAGCTTTGTGGCTGCTGCTAAAATTGTAGTGTAGTGTGGCTGTACACCATACATTTTGGCGTGTAAACTTGCCCAAAATTTGTTGCTACCTGTGTAACTGTTACCTGTTGCAACGTTACCAATAGTGGTAGTTATCCACGGTTTTTGCCAAGCTACAATTCCGCTTTCAAGCCCTTGAATGAATAAATCTGTAATTTTTTGCTCGATGCTAATTTTTTCTGCGCTCATGGTAGTTGAGTTTAAGAAGTGAATAATAATAAGACAAAGATAAGACTAATTTTTGAAACCGCAAAACTTTTTTTAAGATTTTTTAAAACTTTTTTTTGAAGCCCTTTCAACTAATCTGATGCAAAGATAAGAACTTTTTTTGAAACCGCAAAACTTTTTTTAAGATTTTTTAAAACTTTTTTTTTGAAGCCTTATCTTTAAAAGTTCGTTCCCTCAAAAGCCTATGCAAAGATATAACAAGTTATTTTATTATCCAAATATTTTTCAAAGTTTTTTTAAAATATTTTTCAAAGGAATATACGAACTTTGTTCGTGGCAATTGCTTCGCAATATACGAAAACTTCAAAGGTAAAAAATCCTACAATTCAAAGGTAAATCTATTTGCCTCTATTGGCTTAAATTTTAGCTTCTAAGACACTTTTACCTACTGAGTAAGGTATTAACCCTATTGGAATTTTGAATGCCTTAAATCAAAGATTTTTCAAAGATAAATTTTTGAAAATAAATGATATACGAACAAAGTTCGTTGCAATTGCTTTGCAATATACGAAAAAAGTTCGTTGCAATTGCTTCGCAATATACGAAAAAAGTTCGTGGCAATTTTTATACAATATACGAATGTATTATTATATACGAAAATTTGCAAATTTTTAGGTATTGCATAATATACAAAAAAATTCCTTATGAGAAAAAATGTTCCACGTGGAACAAAAATATTACTTTTGAATGATATACGAACTTCTTATGATATACGAACTTCTTAGGATATACGAACTTCTTAGGATATACGAAAACATTTTGGGGTAGTATATAAAATATACGAAGATTTCAATCTAAGGTAGGTTTGGATTAATCCTACCTTCGAACTTCGTCTTAGGGATATGCTCTATCAATTAGCTGTCACAAAGATATGCAATACAATTGGCATTTCAAAATATTTTTAGTTAAATTTTAAAAATAATTTTAAAATAATTTTCAAAGTAATATACGAAAAAAAAATGTTCCACGTGGAACATTTATAATATACGAAAATTTTAATACTGAATAAAAAAAACTGCCTATTAAGGCAGTTGTATTGTTTTGACTAATTCTTTATCAAAAACGCAAGTTTTATTCCCACTTCTGTCACGTTTTATTTTCATTCCTTTGTATAAATATATATCAGCTTTTGCACGAGGTAAATCTGTAGTTTTCAAATATTCGTATATTTTTGCTTCTACTGCTTGAAGCGAATCTGCTTCAACTATTGCTACCATATTGGTAGTTCTTTTTACAAATGCTTTATAATTTACCATAAAGTTATCCATAAGAAAAAAATTTATAACGTTAAAAAATATAGCTTTGTTCGTTCCCTCAAAAGCGTATGCAAATATAAGCATAATTATTTTCTTGTGCAAGTTTTTTGGCAATTATTTTCAAAATAATTTTAAAATAATTTTCAAAAGTAATATACGAATATCTTATAATATACGAAAAATTTTTCGTTGCAATTGCTCCGCAATATACGACAGGTAGATATAGGCATAAAAAAAAGCTCTTAAATAAGAGCTTCAATTTTTTTTATATTTTCAACTGACTTTGAAATCTTATATCTAAAAACCCAACCTGCTTCTGAATATTCAGTACTGAATTTTATACCTAACTGAGTTAGGACTGACTCAATTTTTTGCTTGGTATTTTCAATACTTTTTCGGCTATCTAAAGCGACAAAAAAACCTATACCATAAGAAGTAGCATAAGCTGTTCCCATATCGCTTATAAGCTTATTAAAATGCTTACAAAAGTTAGTATAAACTTTATCAGAATTTATTTTAGACAAAATGTTATCTAAAGTAAGTTCTTTTTTGGTAGCTTTAATTGTTTTACCAATACTATTATGGTTTGGTAATTCCCAATGAATACACATTTGTGTTGCATTGTCAGGACTAACAGCATTAATATTATCATCATAAAAACCAAATAGGTAAAGTTCTTTTAATGCTTTTATTGTTTCGTTGCTAATATTCATAACTTTATAATTTATATTGTAGCACCATTGCTAACAACTCTACAAAAGTAGTTATAATAGTTGGTATTACAAAATATTTTTAGTTAAATTTTAAAAATAATTTTAAAATAATTTTCAAAGTAATATACGAAAAAAAATGTTCCACGTGGAACATTTATAATATACGACAAATTGATATCGGCATAAAAAAAAGGGCTATTTTTTGCCCTTGTTTTTTCTCGATGTTAATTCCATCGAGCAGTAGTGAATTTCATCCATGTAATACCCATTTTTTGGGTTATTTGGTAAGGCTGCAATTGCTTCTCTGCAATCTTTAATAATGTATCTAAGGCTTTCCTCAGAAAGTTTTTTAACCTTCTGCATATAAGCTGTGTGGTTCATTTGTGGTGTGTTCATAAGAAGAAATTTTAAAAGTGAATAACTTAATGACCTTACAAAGGTAAGCATAATTATTTTGCTGTGCAAGTTTTTTGGCAATTATTTTTAAAAATATTTTAAAATAATTTTCAAAGGATAAAATCTTTGTTTCAAAGGAACACTAACATAGTTCTATTTGTCAAAATTTTGCCCTCTGAGCCACTTTTACCCCTGAAGTAAGGCATAACCCCGATTGAAATTTTGAATGCCTTAAATCGAAGATTTTTGCTTCTAAGGAAATGAGTATCAATGATATACGTAATATACGAACATAGTTCGTGGCAATCATATACGACATATACGACAGGTTGATATAGGCATAAAAAAAGCTCTCATTTGAGAGCTTTTGTTCCACGTGGAACATTTTTTTAATTTTCGTAAACAATTACTGTGTTCTTTTTGACTGTCAAAACTACTGTTCTTTCAATTATTGGTGTTTTACCCCCTATTTGAACGTTTTTTTCTCTGAATCTGTCCAATTTAGAATATATTTTGGACTTTTCCTCAATAGCTTCTGCTATTGAAATTTCTTTCAAAAGAAACAAGTTCTGCTCATCTGAAAACTCTTTTTCGTTTATTATTTGAGTTTGAGTTTCAACTTTAACATTGCAGCTATAATCAGCAAGTTCAATTTTTACCTCATCGGGAGCAATACCCGAAATAAACAAGGTATCATTTGTTTGGATAAAAGGACTTCCTAAAATTATTTGTCCAAAATCTGTTTTGGTCTGTCCGAAAATAGAACCAATACTTAAAACGAAAGCTAAAGTAAAAGTGAAATTTTTCATGGTAGTAAATTTTTAATTGTTAATTTGATAGTGTAAAGATACAAAAGAAATTCTAATTTCCAAACGTTTTTTAAAATTTCTTTTGAAATATTTTTTTTTGTCCAAGATATGGACAGCCCGAAGGCTGTCCAAGTTTTAGTATACTAAGCGGTGAGAATGTCACCGCCTGCTTTCACTTCTATAATATTTTCAGTCTTAATTGTACGGACAATTATTTCATTGTCCAAGTTTTGGTGGGCAGCCGAACTTTTTTGTTTGAACGCCTTAATTGTTTCAATTTGTTCGGGCGTAGCTAACACACCGTTTACAAAATATTGGTGTGTAGTGGCTGAATTGACAATCATTTTAAGGTAAGTACAGGTTTCATCTGACTTTTTGGCTACAATAGAACCGTTAAAACTGTCATATACGGTTTTGTGCCAATTTTCTTTTGAAACAAAATTTGCTTCTTTGCCCTCACGAACCAAAGCGTTATTTACGCAATTTTGGTAGTTACAATTAAGGCTAACTCTGTATGTCACTAATTTAGTAACTTCGGCATCCTTTAAAGGATTACCACGTTTAAGCATTTTTTGCTCAACTTGAGCCAAAACTGAACCAAAAGAAGCTGAACCTCCATCGTTAATGAATTGCTTTAAAATTTCAATGTTCATAATAAGGTAGTATTAAAAAAGTGAATAATTAAATTGTTACACAAAGATAGTGCTTTTTTTGGAATAAAAAAACTTTTTATCAATTATTTTAAAAGTTTTTTTTGAAGCCCTTAGTTCGTTTCCTCAAAAGCATATGCAAATATAAGACGAATTATTTTCTTGTGCAAGTTTTTTGACAATTATTTTCAAATTATTTTTAAAATATTTTTTCAAAGGAATAAACGAAATTTTCAAAGGTCAAAGTTTAGGTTCAAAGGAATTTATAATATAGCCTTATTTGTCAAAATTTCAGCTTCTAAGGGATTTTTACTACTAAAGTAATATGTTTACCTTATTGAAAAATTGAATGCCTTAAATCGAAGATTTTAAAAACTGAATTTTAAGAAAATTTTTTATATACGAAAAAATAAATTGTTACTTTTGAATAATATACGAAATATTTTTGTCAATTTATTTTTAATATACGAAAAAAAATCTTTGCTTCGTTTGGAGGAAAGAATAATATACGAAAAATTTGTTTATGGTATACTAAAAAATAATATACGAGTTTCTTATGATATACGACATATACGAAAGTAGGTAGGTAGTATATACGCAATATACAAATATACGAAAGTAGGTAGGAGGTATACGGCATATACGTAAAATGAGCGGTAGGTAGAATATACGCAATATACGCAAATTGGGGGTAGGAGGTATATACTACATATACGCAATATACGTAAAAAAGGGGGTAGGTAGAATATACGAAATACCCCCCCTACCCCACTATATACGAAATATACGGGCCCCCTATCCTAAACCCCTCTCCCCACCCCCTATTTCGTATATGTCGTACACGCCCCCCGACCCTCTAAAAAAATTTTTTTCAAATTTTCGTTTTTCCAAAATTCACTTTT
>JACCDO011088586.1_pt1 | contig 18257 bp, 12 predicted proteins | sample 7446101 | NCBI WGS metagenome assembly JACCDO01 (sample SAMN15323440, study PRJNA562643) | freshwater metagenome | isolation source: river surface water | place: USA:Blue River Watershed | collected 2017-08-16 | reverse complement strand
CTTTATCCCATTTCACCAACATATGGTAATAGGCCAGCGTTTTTGCCCCATGCACGTGTTCGCAATAATGCACCACGCAATAATGGCACTGGTCTTTTTCCGACCATTGTGGTGGGGTTGAACCACGGATTGTAATGAGCTGTTCTACATTAACCGATTTGACAATTTTCAGCGTATCGCCTTCCAATTCACCAATTTCAAACGGCGCCCACCTGTATATGAAATGGTTTTTATCGTCTCTACACACCTTGTTGTCACTAACAATGGGTATCCAGTTCTTCTCGCAATAGGTATCAGTCGGCGGTTCTAACACGCGGCCATTCTCAAACATCGCCATAGACGCCGAGTAATCGCCCGTTATCATCCGGATTTTCTGCATCACGTGGTAAGACTTATTGGTCGCAATATACTTGAGCTGATTTCCACTAATAAATAATCGCACGTCTTCTAATCCAGTTATGGATTTGTCATATTCGCGGAGCCCAATCATTCCCTCCCACATAAACTCGGGATTGGGTAAAATTTCTTTCAAATCGTCCGTCAAATAACACCGCAAATTGTGCGTCTGCAAATGACCGCTGGGATGATTGATATGGTATCTGCCGTACTCGTCCAACTTATAATTGACGTACCGCACATTCAGGATGTGTTGTCCCTCAAAATGAACGTAGGCACTGGATGACGGATAGAACCCGGGTTTCTCTGGAAACGCGTATCGGACTGTCGCCATTCCTGTTTCTTCTGCAATACAGCGGGAAAAAAGGTGCGACGGAATGCGGACAATACTGTCGTCGTGGTCGGCTTTGAACCAGACAATTTCCCAGCCGGCGTTCACTTCTAACCAAGCCCAGAAGTTGACTTCCCACGTGATGTGGCGATACCTGTGCATAAATATGGTAAAATGCTCCAAATAAAGGTCAAACAGGTCCAGAAACGACTGGCCATCGCCAATCATAAACCCGCCGCAAAATCGCCAATTGATGTTGTCCACAATGCTTTCCATTCCCTGCCCTTTCTCCCAACATCCGGGGTTTGCAATGAATCGGGGTTTCCATTTGCAAGTTGTTAGGAATTTCATATAGTTGCTGGTTGCCTCTTTGCGTTTGAATATGTGCGACAAATTGAAATCAATCCATGCGAAATGCTGGGTGTCAAATGGATTTTCATTGACTGCATTCACCACGAACTCAATTTTCATATTCATCAAACAGAGAAAAAGGAACGAATCTTTCACCATATTGCGAGAAATTGGAAGATTGCCCTTGTACAAACTGCAGACTTTGTATGTCCACGACTTGGAATAATCCACATCGCGCAAAACGACGTTTGGATACTTGGTCCAGTTAAATGCTTGTTTGATTTCGGCGTCTACGTAGAGAATGATGGGAACCCCCGTTTTGGCAATATGGGTAAAATTTTCCATTCGCCAACTGTGGGTTTTGTGGGGTTCTTTGCAATTTATATTCACAAAACAAGATACGTATGTAAGAGATGGTTTTGATGATGGAAAAAGGTTCATCTTTATAAAAAAATAGATTTACTGTCTAAATATATTTTTTCAAATAATCTTTGGATAAAATGGCGCATTGGATAAAATGGCACATTGGATAAAATGGCGCATTGGATAAAATGGTCGGAGGGCATTGGATAAAATGGTAAAAACATAAAGACATCTTGATAACATACGTATTCAAAATGATTTTCACCGTATTATTATTCGCACTACCAGTTTTCACAATGTATATAATAAAAAACAATTTCATTTCCTATTTTACCCTGCTATATCGTTTATTTAAAAAAATGATGAAAAAAACAAATAAATACACGGTTCCCGCATTAACCGCCTACGATTATCCAATCCCACCTTACCCCAACACGTGGTATCCTATTTGTTTGAGCAATGAACTGCAAAGGGGCGAGCTTCAAAAGAAAAAAATAGCCGGCAAAGAATTTATTGTATTCCGCGACGAAACTGGTGTTGTTTCCGCCATAAACAAGAATTGTTCACATATGGGCGTAGACCTTTCCTACGGGACCGTAAAAAATGGGTGTGTTGTGTGTCCATTTCACCACCATTGTATAAAACCGCACGACGATTCTGCATCAAAAAAAGAATATTTTATTGAAGAAACCAATAACATAATATTCATATGGGTCGGAGAGGATAAACCATTTTATTCAATCCGGGAAATCGTGAAAATGTATAATTGCCCGGAAGGTACTCCGTATTTGTCATCGTATTTTACCAGAAAGGTTGGTGGACATTTGATAGACTATGCAGAACATTTGCTGGATGTTCATCACGCGCCTTATATACACGGGGTCAATTTGAAACCGGTTGAAAACTCAATGATACAGACGAAATATTCATTTGTTATTAAATTTTGCATTGAAGAAACCAATGTGCAACCGGTGTTTACCTATATTACGCCGACATTTGGATACATTGAGTACAGTCCAGATGTTCGCATATACATGATGTTCATTGTTTACGACATTGGTAATATAGATATGATTGTTTTGCCGTGTGGGAAAAACATTTCGGAATTTTGTTACAGTTTATTGGGAGCACTGTATACGCAAATTGATTTTGCGGATGAAGCTGCGTACTTTTCAACAAAGAATCATAATATTCGTAATTTGAAATCGTCGGAAAAACCGATGGATGAATTTCGCCAATGGTTTATTGACACGTACTACACGAAAGAACAACTAATTATATTTGATAAAAATAAAAAAAAATATAATGAAGCAAAGGCCATCAATGAATGGATAAATGGATGAATTAAAGGAGTGAATTAAAAGGAGTGAATTAAAAGGCGTAAGAGAAGCTTCGCTTCTCTGAATACCTCGGTTCCCCTTACTAGATACCCTTAACCTGTATTTCCTCCCTTTTGTAAATATGTTCGTCCACAAAAAATTTGTAGACTTTTTCTTTCTGGTCGCCAGTCAGCGTGATGACTTCGCCGTTTTTCACATCTTTTGAAATAAAACCATTGCATTTGTATGTTTTTTTGAAATGCGCCATTATCTTTTTAAAGTCAAGGTCGTCCGCCAATCCAACAATAGATGTGACGTATTTTGAACCAGAACGTTTTTGGACCTGGATTATCAGGGGTTTTGTATCCATTATTTATTTAAGTATATTATTCTTTATATATTTTTGGTTTGATTTTTGGTTGAACCTATACCTAAATATGGTATATGACATGTTTCATATTTATTCATTAATAACCCTCTTTATAAAGGGAAGAGTCAAAGACGTAAGCTTCGCTGAATAACCGTAGGTTTCTTTTTTAAGTATATATTGTAAATGACTGAGACATTGTTGGAAATTGTTCTCAGCAATTGGACACCATCTACAAAAAATGCAACTTATAACTATGTAAGAATATTTGCAGAAAATGGGAAAATCTATTTGTCTCAGAGTCCCCGTCAAAATATGTGGAATGCGCCAGTAAAACTTATTTCTGAACGCATATTTACACCTTTGGAACTGGGGTTTTTAAAACAGAATTTAGCAACTGTGAAAAAATCATCCATGTCATTCGCATTCAGTTTTGCACCACTTGGATTTGAATACGAATTGGAGAAATGTGTGCTGAATTTTGAGGGATTTTTGGTAAAATATTCTGGGGAGGTTGCTGATGAATACCGCGATTGTGTTTTGGATTTGAAATCCGAGAATGAATCTTTGCAAAAGGATTTTGACCAGTCGCAGAGAAATTGTAAAAAGTATAAATATGAAATAAATGAGCTTGCACTAGATTACAACCGGTTATTTGACAAAAGTTTGTTGTCAAAAAACATTGATTTGCTCACTAAAAATAAACAGCTGGAGGACCTTCTTCAAAAAGAGAGATTTGAAAAAGAGCAGTTTATTGCATATTGCAACAATTTGAACGAGAAATTGATGGAACTAACCGAGTAATGAATTTTATACTATTTCTTCGTAAATGCTGTCGTTGTTTGATATAAAGGCGTAAAACATAAAACCCAGTAAGGGAAGGGGTTATAGGGGAAACCGTAGGTTTCCCTATGCACTGCATGCAATGCAGTCTTCCGCCTTCTTCGGTTCTATCGTGAACTGCTGTGCCTTGTGTTTACCTCTGCGCCTCAAATAGTACATTCCCGTCTTCAATCCCTTGGACCACGCGTAGAAATGCATGGACGTCAGCGAATTGTAGTTGGGGTCTTCTTGCCACAAATTCAGACTTTGACTCTGGCATATAAATGCACCGCGGTCTGCCGCCATATCAATAACGTGGCGCATCGGAATCTCCCAAACTGTGCGGTACTTTAATTTGACCGGGTCAGGAATGTTTTGAATATGTTGAATGCTACCATTGTTTGCAATGATATTATTCTTGAGTTCGGTGTTCCATAACCCCATATCAATCATTTCTTTCATTAAATACTTGTTTGTCAATACGAACTCGCCTGCGAGCGTTCTGCGACTGTAAATATTACTAGTGAACGGTTCAAAACACTCATTGAATCCGAGGATTTGCGACGTAGATGCAGTTGGCATCGGTGCAAGAAGCAGGGAATTTCTTAGACCAGTGCTTGCAATCTTCGCTTTCAGTGCTGACCAATCCAAATGGTTTGTTGGGGTTACCGACCACAAATCGTATTGCAACTGGCCCTGGGATGCGGGTGAGCCAGTATAGGTTTCGTAGGGTCCATATATAGCCGCTAAGTCCGCGGATTTGGATAACGCACCATAATAAATGGTTTCAAAAATACGCTGGTTCACCACTTTGGCCTCATCGCTGTAAAATGGGATGTTCAATAACATGAAAACATCGGCCAATCCTTGGACTCCAATTCCGATGGGTCTGTGTTTTAGGTTGGAGACACGTGTTTTCTCGGTGGGGTAATAATTCACGTCAATGACCTTGTTCAAATTGTGGGTGATGACGCTGGCCACTTCTTGCAATTTCTCGTAATTAAACACGCCGTTTTCCACAAAGGTTGGAAGACCGATACTTGCGAGGTTGCACACTGCGGTCTCGTCTGGTGTGCTTACTTCCATGATCTCTGAACACTGTCCTGTTAAAATACCATTAAATACACCCATATGTCGTTTTGGTTCTGTGAAACAAAATGTGTCAGATGGTTTCTCTACAGGTTCTATTGAAATGATTTCAACAAAATCGTATGAACCTGACTGGGGCATTTTGCAACCAATTAATTTGGTTCCTATTTGCAAATCACGACATTCAACCATTTTTGTATTGTTATTTTCATCAATAACATAAAATTTATGATACTTAGTGCATTTAATGCTTAATATATCATCTCTGTTGTTTGTCTTTCCCTTTACTTCCAACAATTTTTGATTTTCTCCCGTTTTTTTCACCTCAACCTCACTATATTCTTCACCATTCCAAACATTGACTTTTTGATTTTCCAATAAACTAATTTGAAGATGTCCTTTGTCGGTTAAAATCAATGTTTCGGGTGCAACGCATAAATTGGAGCTCTTTATAATACCCACATTTTTCTGGTTTGATTTACGATTTGCGGAATCCTTATAGCAAAGGTAGGGCGTGCCGGTCTCCATTTGTGCATCCAGTACTTTGAACCAGAGTTCTCTTGCTTTCACTGTGACACGGCCTTTGCCCGCGGACTCATATTGGGTATACAGGGCTTCAAACTCCTCGCCATAGACGTCGGACAATCCGGGGCATTCGTCGGGGCACATAAGCGTCCACAATCCATCACTTTTAACGCGGTTCATAAAGAGGTCAGGTATCCACAAGGCGTAAAAGAGGTCGCGCGCCTTCAATTCTTCATCACCGTGGTTCTTACGCATTTCCAGGAATTTTTCAATGTCTGCGTGCCAGGGCTCTATGTATACAGCGAACGACCCGTTGCGCTTTCCGCCTCCATTGTGCACAATACAATTGTGAATCATATAATCATGATCGGTTTTCATTTGAAGGTCGTAAAGTGTTCCTGAATAATTTTCAATATTAATGTTTTTAATTCTTGTCAATAAAAAATCATTGTACTTGAAAAATTTAAAAAACTGTGTTTCATCATAGTCAATGTTAATTAAATCGCAAATTGTTTGTGTTTTTGGAATTCTTAGACAATAAGCAATTTTTTTATTAATTATTAAACTTCCTGCACTTGATGTATGACTTTCACCAACTCTATCTCTAACATATCCACTTGTTAATATTCCAAGTTTTAAACAAATGAAACGAACACTTTCAATTAAATTTCTTGATGTACTGTCAAATGTAAGCTCATTATTGTTGCACCCGTCAGTATCAATTAAACCTTTTAGAATATATTTTGATTTTTCAATCGGTAAATTTAACCATTTATGATGGACTCTTTTAGTTTTATTAGAATCATATATATCACTGTAGCGAAAAGGCATATTTATATTTTTATTCCATCTAATTCGTGTAACATTTTCATTAGTATCTATTCGGTATTCAATGCATTTATTTTCAAAATATTTAATTGCAAAATCTAAAATATGTTTTTTATTCGTGGAATGTAAAGATATATAACCATTTTGGTCTTCATTGCTCATAGAACCATCTCCTAATATTACTCCATACATATAACAATCATCTGCTGTTATTGCATTATTGTCTACGCTATAATTTGGAATTTTATAAACCAACATATCATCATTTTTTAAATCTTTGGCATCTATCCATTCAAATTTGGAAATATTTTTATCCAATCTATTTTGAATGACGCTATAATTCAACCCGCGCGCTTGGCCAACTAGTGCATATACGGGGTGTTCTGGTGTAATTCTGAGGTTATCAATTGAATGCATTGTTTCAATACTGTATATTTGACCATCGTATGGGTGTTCCAATACATTTTCAATTGTTTCTACACCACCACTCAAATTAAATACTTGTGTTTCACCATATGAGCAATTTTGAATTTCAATGGGTCCTTGTGTTGTATAAATATATGTTTCTGGTACCACGCACTGGTCAACGTACTTGGCCGTGTTATTGAAAACGCGCAACATCGGAACAATACCATTGCTGGTGCCATTGGTTCCGCGGATATGACTATTGGTCGCACGAATATTATGGATATGCAGACCAATTCCACCCGCCCACTTACTGATAAGCGCACAATCCTTCAGCGTATTGTAAATACCTTCTATGCTGTCATTTTCCATTGAAATTAAAAAACATGAACTCAATTGTGGTCTTGGGGTTCCAGCATTGAACAATGTTGGCGTAGCGTGCGTGAAATACTTCTGCGACATTAGGTCGTAGGTTTTTATTGCGTCATCAATGTTTGAACCGTGAATTCCGAGTGAAACACGCATCCACATATGTTGGGGTCTCTCCACCACCTTATCGTTAATTCGCATCAGGTAAGATTTTTCCAAAGTTTTGAATCCAAAATAGTCAAACACATAGTCGCGCTTGAAATCCAATGCCCCCGCGATTTTCTCTTTATTCGCTTCCACAATATCCAACAAATCTTTGGTTATCAAGGGCGATTGTTTGTTGTGTTTATCCATATAATTGTAGAGCTGTGACATCACAACGGCAAAATCAGCTTCAGTATTCTTGTGGTGGTTTGAAACCGTGATGCGGCTCGCCAAAGTTGCATAGTCGTAATGAATGGATGACATGGACGCGCACTGGTCAGCAGTCAATTCGTCAATTTTTGTGGTTGAAATATTGTCGTACAATTGGTCAATTACCTTCATTGCAAGGGTGGTGTAATTAATTTTTATATCGGCCTCCAACCCAATGCGCTTGATTCGGCGCAAAATCTTGTCAAAAGACACGATTTCGGTCTGGCCGTCTCTCTTCATAACATACATTTCAAAAGACATAATAATACAAATATATGGATTATTATTTCTAAATAGGTTTATTTGTATTATATTCAAGTTCATCTCACATATCTTCATGAATAAATACATTTTCCACTTCTTCTCTCACCATCTGGGAAATCAAACATCTTTTCTCGGCCATGCGTTTCTTCGGTTTTCGGTGTTCATATCCTGTGACGCGTTCTTTCTCCACGGTGTCCCATAATTCCTGTATTTTCGGAAGCGCCATTTCAAACCAGGGTTTGTTGCGTTTTATTAATACGCATGAATACGCCTCACAATACCAATAAATGCGTTTGAATAAGATGTGGGTATCTCGCAGCTCCTGTTTTTTATCGTTTATCCATTCGCTAATGACGGTTTTATTCAACTCAGTATTCAAAGGCATATACACATAATGGGGCTTTCCATCGGCGAAATCGGATTTGATGAAATAGAGAATGACCCCATTGTACAAATACTTGTGTTTATTTTTGTAAAACAGGTCCTCGTCCACCTCGTCATACTCTTTGAACTGGGTCTCTACGAAATCGCATTCATTCAGATTGCACACCTCCATCTGTGTCTGCATCTGCACCCAATAATCCATTTTGGGCACACCAGTTATCTCTCTTGAAACCACGTTCTTGATTTCCAACATTCGCCCATAGGCACTTGAATCTTCGCTTATAACAATCCCGTCGGGGGATGCGCCAATAAATGGATACGCGGGGTGCTGGATACAGCCAAATTCGCCCACTTTGCACTGGTTTCGGTATTCGTACAACATAACGGTTAATGGTTCGTACTTGACACCCCAGTGCATCGGTGAATCCGTATTTGGCGAGGATGTGTCGTAGGACTCGGTAACCATCGGTTTGCATTTTTCCAGAATCAAACTGTTCTGGTTTGCCTCCGACCCGACCGCTTTCCAAATGTTGCTGGCGGTTATCAGATTATGGCGGAACTGGTACCACTCCGGAGTGCGTTGGACGATTTGATTTGCGTCATTCAATTTCTCAATTTTTGTTTTTATTACGGCTTTATCCACGGATTCATACACGGTCGGGCGCGGATTTTTGTAAGCCCTGCGAGGAATTCCAATTATTGAGAAATAATTTTTGATAAATATATGAACTCTTTTCCGAAACCGTTTGAATACTTTCTCGTAAGGTCGGTCTTCTTCAATGAATCCGATACAAATCAAATCATCCAAATAGTCCTGGGTAATCTTGTCCACCATTGTCTTGTAAAATTCGGGCTGACATTGTTGGATGCCATTTTCTGCAAGATACTTATCGACAGAATCGTGAATTTCCAATTCTAAATCAATAATATCTTCTTCGCTAAAATCAAACATAGTTGTCTAAGTATATATATAAATTGTATTTAACTTGATACAATTTATATCATTGATTATGATTTATTCTTCTTCATTTATGGATTCGGCTTTCTTGGGTGTAAGCGATTTCAATGTAGAGACCTTTTTATCAAGGTTGCGAATGGTGAATGCGCGGGTTGTAAGATTGAACGCGAGTCCTCCAATGTTGCTGATAATCCCAGTCTCCTTGTTATAATCCACATCCTTTACTTTTGCCAACTTGTCTTTTGTCAGACAAGTGCTGAAAAACGTCTTTAGACCTTTTACCTCTTTCATCGGTAGGCCGTTTTCCTTACCGTATTTTTCGGCGTAGGCGTGCAATTTCTGGATTTTTAATCGCTTATCTAATTTGTTCCACGGTTCCGAATTCATATTCTTCTTTTCGGTCTCCAACATTGCATCAATCTTGTTCATTGTATTTGTATTAGTTTCGTCAAATGAGAGGGTTGACTGAGAATTCAAAATGTTTTTGTACTTGTACATTATTTTGGTCTCGTCCTCTTTCTTTTCTACAGGTTCTTGTGTTTGTGTTGGTGTTGTTTGTTGAAACATATTATAGTAGTCGTTCTTTTATATTATTATTGAATAATGTTTATATCGTTTTACAATGAGATAAAATACGGTAGCAAATAGTATAATGGAAACCAAATCACTCGTAATTGATTTGCGAAAAAAAGAAGAGAAGAAGAAAGTGATTGTACCAAAGGTGAAATCAATTCGCAAGGAAATTGATAAATGGCGATTTGACGATAAATTCTTGGAACTGGACAAACAATGGGAATGTCTTACTGCAATTAAAAATGGAGATGAATTACCGGATGATTTTAAAGAGGTCTGCAGAGAAATGCGACGCCAGATTCAGAACAAGGTGTCTAGTTATAAAATGCAGGATATTCAAAAACAAAAATACGACGATGATAAATTTGTTGACCTGAATTTTGTCATTGGACTATTGCACGAAAAAGGTTTGAAATGTTTTTATTGTCGCGAATCTGTCTATCTTTTTTACAACTTTGTGAGAGAAAATAAACAATGGACTTTAGAACGAATTGACAATGGCGTAGGACACAATGTGGACAATGTGGAAATTGCGTGTTTGTTGTGCAATTTGCGACGCCGGACAATGTACCACGAGAGATATGTTTTCACAAAACAGATGAATGTTGTCAAGTTAGGTTAGGAGAACCTACGGTTAAGCCCGTCGGGCGCTTGCATCCGTAGGATGCTTAGGCCCTTTCCCCTATGACCCCTCCCTACTCTAATAATTGGGAGGCAGTCGGCTTCACCTTAGGGGACATAGTTCCTCTAAAAACATTAGAGAACAAACCAGATAAAAACAAAATCCGAATTATTGTAATTCAATGACAACCGTTTTTCACGAAAACAATTTCGTAGCGTCCAAACTCAATTATTTCATCCAAATCCGCAAAATCCCCAACATCGTTTTTCACGGTTCTTCCGGCTGTGGCAAGCGAACCATTGTGGATGATTTTATCAACCGCATCTACGGAGGAGACCGCAATCGCATCAAAAACAATGTTATGTTCGTGAATTGCGCCCACGGCAAGGGCATAAAGTTTATTCGCGATGAACTCAAATACTTTGCAAAAGCCAATATCCAATGCAACGATGTGACCTTGTTTAAAAGCATTGTATTGTACAACGCAGACGAACTCACTATTGACGCCCAGTCCGCTTTGCGCCGTTGCATTGAACTCTTTAGCCACAACACGCGATTTTTCATTGTTGTAGAGAACAAACACAAATTGTTGAAACCCATTCTTTCCCGATTTTGCGAAATCTATGTTCCCGACAAAACGGAAAATCCAGATAATCCGGTTTACAAAAGTTTGCACAAAGTGAATCGCAATATGGTATACGAATTCGCGGATTTGAAGAAAAATCGCAGAACCCACATTCTGGAACCCGTGTTCAAGGATTTTGTTTTATCAGAGAAACATACCTATAAATGGTTTTTGAACCTTGCAAACCAGTTGTATGATGAGGGTATATCCTGTTTAGATATAATTGAGTATCTAGAAGAAGTTTTAGACAAAACAAAAATGGTTCAGATTCAATTTTGTTTCAATAAAATCAAGGGCGAATTCAGGTCTGAAAAAATGCTGATGATGTATTTGTTTGACTACTTGTTTTTACGTTCGGATTGCAGTTTGAAAAATATTTCCTTTTTATAAATGGACGATTTTGTGTTATCTAATTTGAATGAGGCGCGCAACGAATGGTGCAGTCGGCTTGTTAGCATTTTAACACCGCGGATTATGGAGGGGATTCGCTCTATTTTCAATGAGTCATGGAAAGTAAGCGTGGATAATGGGGAAGTGGAAAAATACCTGATGACCTTTCAGAATTTTATTTGCCGAGTTCCCAAATGGAATCCAAATATTGTGGATGAAGAGAAAAATAGAATTGTAGAGAAATCCGGGTGCAATTATCTGGAGGACCTGATTACGTGCGTCCACGTGATTCAGCTCAAAGTTCTCACGTGTGTTCGTGTGGGGACTCGGCAGAAAAAAATAGATATTTCTATTCCGAAACTCAACGATTTCTTGCACAAGGCTTACATCAATGTGGCGCGAAAAATCTATAAGAATGCGTACCTATTTGACAAGAACGCGTCGCCTTTGAACCAGCAAAAACATAATCGCGAGTTTGAAACAATTGTGGAGGAGTGTATTCTGAAAACCATCCGCGACAGTATTCCTACTGAAGCCATTGTGCGCGCTTATTTGGATGAATCCGTAGAACAAGAGGAGGAAATTGTGGAGGAGATTATTGATGAGAAAGGGGAGGCAAAAGAAGCGGAAGAAGCCGAGATTAAAGAACCCGAACCGCCACCGGTACTTGAGTCTGGGCCAATCATTACCAATATCAGCGACAAACCGGTTGTTAACCGACTCACATTTGATGATGTGGACAGAGCATTGACCGAAGACGGCAAAGTGGAAGAAATTGTTGCACCTAAGACAATTGAACGGTTGGAGGAAATAAGCGTGTCGCGCAATTTGCAACGTAAACTGGATGAGGCGGAAGACGATGATGACGACGAGGACAGGCTGAAAATTGGCGGAGATTTAGACAGCATGAGTCTTGGATTCACAGACTTGAACCCGGATTCTTTATCCAATGACATTATTAAACTGGATTTTGATGAATTATAAAGGGAACTACGTTCCTTTTTTTGCTTCGCTTATACCTTCCTCTATACCTCGCTTCGCTCGGAGGTTAGCTTTAACGGGAAGGGGTCGTTCAGCCGTAAGGCTGCGCCTTTGGGGGAACCGTAGGTTCCCCTACTGCGGTCAGAAATGTACTTTTTCAAAATTGCTGATTATATAGAATGGAAGCCATTGTTGCCATAATTATTGTCACAACCGTTCTCTATATTTTAGCAAAAATGATAGAGATGAAATATGTTAACAAGGAAATGCGCCCGTTGAAGGAACTCATTCGCGATGCGACCATTGTTGCAGTTTCCGCCGGTGTTTCCACTTTTGCCGTGTTTTCAATGAATAAATCTATGAATGGTTTTTTTAGTGCAATGACCGAACAAACCCGTTTGCCCGCGGTTGCCGCGGTTTTTACCGACAATCCAGAGTTTTAAAAATAAATTTATAGTGTTATATTATAAATTTATGGATACCGCCAATGTTCCACAGACTGTTCCTCAGTCGAATACCAATATATTTGATAAATTTAACCTACTTAATGTATATAAAAATTACAATGCAGAAAGTAGTGAGAAAGAAAAAGCAACAAATGAACAAAAACAATCTATGATAAATAAAAATAAACTTCCTTTACCTGATGATGCAGGTAGTGATGTAAAGCCATTTGATTCCGGGAAAACATTTTTTGGCAATACAAGCAAAGAACTTAACTTATTATCTGCAGAGTATGATGCATTTAATCAGCGTGTTGAAAATTTGAATTCCGTATTTATGGTTATTGGTTCAGCTGGTGCTATAACTGCTGCTGCTGGGTTTACGGTTGTCACTGCAGGTCTTGGTGCAATCCCAATACTCACATTAATTGCATTTTTACCACTTATTGGAAGATCCGCACAGTTGTTTCCTGCACAATGGTATAAATCGTCTGAGTTGCAATATATTTCAGGTGCTTGTTTGGCAATGGTTACAAATATGTCAGACGATTTAATTAAACTACGAAAATTTTATAAAATTACTGGTGATATTAAAACTTCTAACAATACTGCAATTATTGACGAATTAAAAAAAAATAGTCATTCCATTGACGAATATTTACAGCCTGCTGGTTTATACATACCAGTAGAGAAAAATTTGTATAAATTTATGTTTATTTTATTGAACGCAATTGATTTTAATGCAAGCAAAGAAAAATTGGGCGAAATGCAGTATTCTTTTATTCTAGGATTGTTTAATTATTGCGATTTTGAGAATTCTAAGTATGATATTGTTGATGGTAAAGCACAATTATCAAAAGCAGAAATAGAAACACAAAAAGCTGGAAAATTTAAATATAGATATACTTATGCAGATAAATGTGGGTTTGATAAATGGGGGGAAGATAATATTTCAGAAAGTCAATATGGGAACGAGGATAACTATGCAAGGAGTTGTAATAATTATAATGATACAATTGTACGTATGCTAGAACATAAATTTTTAAGCGCAAAGGATGTTTTAAAAAAAATCAGCGAATTAAAAACTACAAGTGATGAACAAAGAGGCAAAATTAATAAATTTTTAGAAAAATCATCATCATCATCATCAGGGTTAAATAGGTTTGGAAAACAACTTTTATCAACCTTTGTTGGAAACCCAAACCAGTCATATCGTGAAATGTTGCGCGAATACACAATTATGGCTGCCAATTGGGGAATGATCACATCAAAATATGCGATTCAGTATGGCGAATTTATTCTGTTTGTTGGAGCAGAAAAATATAAACCACTTTTAAATGCGATAGATGGGGTTACTGCTGGTTCAGAAGAAAAACTTGAGGGTAATAATTTGATGGTTGGTGAGGCGGTTCAGGTTGTTGATGCTGTAGAAGTTAAACCGGAGATGCCAAAAGATGGTAATATGCAAGGAGGTCGTCGAAAATCCAGGAGACAACGTAACCGCACAAACAACACAAAAAAATACAAAACCCGTAAATAAATAATTACAAAATTATAAAATATTTTAACACCACGTTTTCATCGGCAAAGACACAAACCAATATCCATTATACGCTTTATTTTCTGACATCGCCTTTGATACAATCATATTTTTTTGCTTTTAAAAAACAAAAACAAAACCTTTGCTACTGAAGTTGCATGAGCAAAAAATACCGTGTTTTTTATAATAAATTTTTAAAATATATTATAAAATTGAATTCTTATATTGCAAGTAATAAATCAGTATATTTGGATGAAGTGTTTGGGAAAAGACAGGAACAGCAATCAATGCCGAAATTATGGCTCACCATTTTGCAAGAACCACATGTATATGAATGACTATACAACCGAAATGATGGATGCAATAAAATTCTGTAAAGGGTGCAACAAATGGAAGGATTTGCCTTCCGGCAAAAATCAATGTTTAACCTGTGGAGAAAGAGGCGCAGAAAACCGTGCAAAAGCCAAAAGTGAGATGGTTTTGTGCAAATCCGATGGTTGCATCTTCAAGAAATCCGACGAAAACGATTATTGTGGCAAGCACCAGCTATGTTTGTTTGTGGATGAATGTTTGGCTGAAGGAATGAAACCGTGTGTAAAGTATTTGAAGGGGTGTCGTGCAAAACTTGGATCCGACTATGCCTTCAAAAGTTGTCAAGAATGTTTGGAGAAGGAGAGAGAAAGAGATAAGGCAAAGAGGTCTGCCGTATCTGATGAAATTGTTGATGGAAAGAAACAATGTACGGTTTGTTGTAAATTCAAACCGGTAGAAGAATATCCGCACACAAAAACGTGTGTAAAGTGCAGAGAAGAATTCAAAAAACAAAATGAAAAGAGAGACAAAGAACACGTGAACGAAATTCAACGGATTGCGTCTCAAAAACCGGAGAGAAAGGCTACTAAAAAAGAGTGGGAAAATGCAAATCCTGAAAAAGTTGCATTGAAAACATTAAATTACAGGGATAGACAATACAATGAACATCAAGAAGAGTATTTGAAGAGAAATGCAGAAACAATGGCTAAGTGGCGTGAGAACAATCCCGAAAAGGTTGAAGAAGCCAATGATGCTCGTTTAAAAGATATTAACGCACACTATAACAATTATCAATATAAATCTAATAAATACAGATTAAAATTTGAATTGTCTTTGGAACAATTTGAAGGAATTGTTAAAACGCCTTGTTATTATTGTGGTATAATTCAAGAAAAGGGATTTAATGGAATTGATAGAATGGACCAAACACAAGGATATGTATATGAAAACTGTGTTAGTTGTTGTAAAGTATGCAATTATCTGAAGGGCTCTGTTGATAATATAACATTCTTACAAAGGGTTGAACATATATTAACCCAAAATAGTATGATAAAAAATGGAAATTATTATCCAACCGCATTTGCAAATCACGGAAAAACATCATACTCAAATTATAAAACCAGTGCAATCAGACGAAATTATTCATTTGATTTATCACAAGAACAGTTTGATAATTTAATTCAGGAAAACTGTTATATTTGTGGTAAGAAATCTGACGAAATGCACACAAATGGAATTGATAGATTTGACAATGATATTGGATACACAGTTGAAAATGTGAACTCTTGTTGTGGCGAATGTAATTTTATGAAAAATGATACGGATTATAATGATTTTCTTGAACAATTGAATAAAATATTTACACATTCTTCAAAAATAGAGATGGTCAAACCTAGTGTTTACGTTTCAAATGCAATAAAACCGGTGGCAAATAAAATGACAAAAAATGAAGTAAAAGAATACCAAGACCAACAGCGACAAATAAAACGGCAAACCACGAGAGAAAAATACGCAGACGAAGAATACAAAAAAATGCGTGTAGAACAACTAGTAAAAAATAAATAAATCTTTGATAAAAAAATGTTTTTTTTATCAATTAATCAATACCATATTATGGTGTTGTGCAATGAGTTTAAGCTCGTATACCGGTTTCTAACAAATAAGCATTTCCTCTTATTTAAACCTTGTGCTTTTTGAATGGGCACAACACCCTCTCGGGTGGGGATAGACTATATCTTAAGCGTTCGTTGAGAATGATTAGTTCTCTCGCGCCCATCAGCATTTAGTCGTTGAACCGCCTTCATATCCTATCATATCGGACTTAGAAGACTGGCTGCGGATTGCCCTATAATATAAAACTTTTTACTATACCTTATGTTGTTATCATAAGCCACTATATAATTTCTTATACAGCTTAGTATTTTATACCTTGAGGGGTTTCCCGCAATTTGGAGATGTTGCCTTGTTTTATCAAGACTTGCATATCTTTTGGATACACATTTATTCCCATTATGAGTCATTGCAATAACTCGATTTAGGAATACGCGACACCGCACATACCGGCCATCACTCTCAAAACGTTGTAAGAGTAAGCATATACTCTGACCTTGGCAGTAGAGGTTCCAGCAACGGTTCCAGAGGAGAGCACCAACTGAAGAGTGGCGTTATCAATTCTGGAGAAGTTGCAAGATCCGCTGGGCTGATGTTCCTCAGGCCTCAAAGCGAAAGAATACACGTTGATGCCGGTATCAGGGGCACGAGTGTGGTGCTGGAAGGGCTGAACGACGTCAAAGTAAGAACCCTCTCTCTCGGAGATACGGTCTTGTCCGTTGAGCTGCAACTTGGCAGTGACAACGGGGTTCTCACCCCAGCAGTGGAGGTTGAGGGCAGTCTCAGCAAGAACGAAGGTTCCGGCATCGGACAAGGCAGAGCCGGTGGGGAGAGCACCGTCCTGGTTGAAAACACCAGCAGCAGCGTGCCAGTCCTGGTTGCCGTTCATCGCACCGCCAGAGACGGCATCAGTGGCACCGGCCATCTGGAAGACACCTCCAGAGATGAAGGCGTTGGCACCAGAGGTCTCAGTAGGGCCTCCGAAGACGTGGATCGAGGGAGGGAGAGCATCAATGGCATCGGTGTAGTTGAAGGGCTGGGCACCGAGGACCTTGAACAGAGTACTGTTGCCCTCAAGGGAGGCGCAATAGTCAACGTTGGCATCGGGCTGGACAACCCAGATGAGCTCCTTGCAGGGGTGGTTGAAGTTGATCTTGATCTTATTGGAGGAAGATCCGACCGACTCGTCTCCAGTGTACTGGAGCTGCTCAATGAGGTACTCATGGGGGTTCTGGGCCATCTTTCTGCGCTCGTCGGTATCCAAGAAGATGAAGTCAACGTAGATAGAGGCGGCAACAAGAGACTGCTGGTAGGCAGTGGTGACAGCCTGGGAAGCACTGGAAGAGACTTCAGTCAAAGACTTGACAGCCCACAAGCACTCACCAATAGGTCTGAAATCGATGTTAATCTTAACCTCGTGATACTGGAGAGCAACCAAAGGAAGAGCAAGACCAGGGTTTCGGCAAAACCAGAAGAGGAGAGGGATGTAGAGAGTGGTCTCAGGAAGGGCATTGCGGGGAGCGCAAACCTGGCCGGGTCCACCAACAGCGGCGCAGGGGCCGTTGATCTCAGCGAAAGCGGGATCAGTGATGTAGGTGAGCTGAGTGGTGTGGCCAATCATCTTGTAGTAACCAGCCTGCTGCTCAGAAGAGAGAGTGAGCTGATTCCAGATGTGCATCCAGTCACCATACTGGCGGTCGATACGCTGACCACCGATCTCAACCTCAACCTGAGAAATGAGCTGCTCACCGGGGAAGTCGAGCCAACGGGCATAAACACCCCTGTCGCCACTCTTCTTAAGACCCTGTCCGATCTCGGGGAGAGTCACCTGAAGGTAAGTGCGGTAAGCCAAATCACCGTTACGAGAAATGGTGCAGGTCACACGGCGACCGAAGTCAGCCTGACCGTTAAAAGTCTGCTCGATAGACTCCATAGCGAAGTTAGTGTGACGCTTGTAGCTAACCTTCCAGAAAGT
>JACCDO011044746.1_pt1 | contig 18264 bp, 19 predicted proteins | sample 7446101 | NCBI WGS metagenome assembly JACCDO01 (sample SAMN15323440, study PRJNA562643) | freshwater metagenome | isolation source: river surface water | place: USA:Blue River Watershed | collected 2017-08-16 | reverse complement strand
TTAAGCTATTTAAGCTATTGGCGTCGTAAGCCGGGAGATTGGAGATATCAACGGGATTTGCCATGGCCCGGATGCTAAATTATTTCTAGCTCCGCCCGCAAGGCGCCTGCCGCCTTCATTGCTTGCAGGATCGCGATCAAGTCTTGGGGATTGGCACCCAAGGTATTCAAGGCCTTAACCACGTCGGCCAGCGAGGCGCCGGGTTTGACGTTAATCAGCGAACCGCTGTCTTGCTTAATGTCGATCTGCGGATTGCTGGTGGTAGTGGTTTGGCCACCGGACAAGGCATTCGGTTGGCTCACGGTATTATTCGGCGATACCGTCACCGTCAGGTTGCCATGGGCCACAGCGCAATTTTGCAAGGTAACTTGCTGGTTCATCACCACCGAACCCGTGCGCGCATTAACAATCACCTTGGCCGCCGATTGCACTGGGTCTACGTCAATGGCTTGCACTTGGGCAATAAATGCCACCCGCTGCTCGGGATCTGCCGGTGCCCGCACTCGAATTTGCCGCCCGTCCACTGCCGCTGCCGTATTTGCCCCCAGCTTTTTGTTAACGGCCTCGACGATGCGCTGGGCGGTGCCAAAGTCCGTGGTGCCCAGTTCAAAAAACACAGCATCCTCCGTGCCCAACTGGGTCGGCACTTCCCGTTCTACCGTGGCGCCATCCGCAATTCGGCCCACGGACAGGTGGTTAACTACTTTGCTTGCGCCGCCGGATGAAGAACCGGCACCGCTAACCAAGACATTGCCTTGGGCCATAGCGTAAATATTGCCGTCCGCGCCCTTCAGCGGTGTCAAAATCAATGTCCCGCCGCGCAGAGACTTGGCGTTACCGATAGATGACACCGTGATGTCTATGGTTTGACCCGTGCGCGCAAAGGGCGGCAGGCTGGCCGTCACCGTCACCGCTGCTACGTTCTTCAATTGCAAAGACGTGCCCGTAGGCAGGCTTACGCCCAGATTGGCCAACATGTTAATCACGCTCTGCACCGTGAATGGGGTTTGTGTGGTTTGGTCACCACTACCATCCAAACCCACCACCAAGCCGTAACCCACTAACTGGTTGTTACGAATGCCCGATACCGAGGCCAAGTCTTTAATGCGTTCCGCCCACACAGCATTGCTCACACACAGGAGCAGCAAAAATTTAATCAGCAGCGAACGCATAACGACTTTCCTCAGCTTAAAACGGAGCGATAGACATAAAGAAGCGCGACAACCAGCCCATGTTTTGGGCCGAGTCGATATAGCCATTTTGCCGGTATTCCATGCGTGCATCAGCCACTTGTGTGGATTGCACCGTATTCCCCCCGGTCACGGTGGATGGATTTACCACCCCAGAGAAGCGAATAAATTCTTCACCACCTTGATTAAGGGCTAGTTTTTTCTCACCGGAGACCAGCAAATTGCCATTGGGGAAAACTTCAATCACGGTCACCGTGATCGTGCCCCGGAAAACGTTATTCGCCTTACTGGCACCATCACCAGAGAACGCAACAGTACTATCCCCTCCGGAAGACAACTCCATGGCCTGCAAGCTCTTACCCGGCAAGCCTGCCACGGTGGGCGTCGGCGAGTTGAGATTTGAGGTACGGTTGGCGGAACTGCTGGATTCTTTGGAGGCGGTACTGCTTTCCACCAGATTGATGGTGATGATGTCACCCACCGCCCGTGCGCGCCGGTCTTCAAACAAAGGACGAGAGGCCTGGGCCTGGAAAATAGAGCCATTGCTCGTGGCACCACTCGGCGGGGTTGTAGGCCGAACAGTCATGGGCTGATGAACAATGGTGGGAGGCGTAGTCGTCACACAGCCCGTCAGCAACACCGCCATACACACAAGCCATTTTTTCATAGCAAACACCACAGAGAAACGATTACAGAGACGCCAGCTTTTGCAGCATCTGATCAGAAGAGGTAATTGCTTTTGAGTTCATCTCATAAGCACGCTGGGTTTGGATCATCAGTACCAACTCTTCCGCCACATTGACGTTAGAGGTTTCCAAGTATTTTTGCGTGAGCGTACCGGAGCCATTGGTGCCGGGGGTGGTCGGGGTAGGCGTGCCGCTGGAGGCGGTTTCTACGAACATATTGCCGCCCGTGGCCTGCAAGCCCCCAGTGTTGGTAAAGGTCACGATTTGCAGCGTCCCCGCCGTGGTAGGTGCCGTTGCACCTGGGGCCATATACGTCACCGTACCATCCGTACCAATGGTAATGGAGTTGGCGTTACCGGGAATGGTAATGGCAGGCTGCACCTGATAGCCGTCTGCCGTAACCAACTGACCATTAGCATCTTTTTGGAAAGCGCCATCGCGGGTATAGCCCGTGGTGCCATCCGGCAGCAGCACTTGGAAAAAGCCCTCGCCAGAAATGGCCACATCCAAGGGATTGCCGGTTTGCGTCAAGTTGCCTTGCAACTGGATACGCGCCGTGGCCACTGGCTGGGCGCCAGTACCGATTTGCAAACCGGAAGGCACCGTGGTTTGTTGCGTCGATTGGGCACCCGGCTGACGGATGGTTTGGTACAGCATGTCTTGAAACACGGCCCGCTGCCGTTTAAAACCCGTAGTACTGACGTTGGCCAAGTTGTTGGTGATAACGTCCAGAGAGGTTTGTTGGGCGTCTAAACCTGTTTTAGCAGTCCAGAGGGAGCGGATCATGATCAAGTCCTTTCAGCAAATGTTACTTGTCTGAAAGCAATTGTTGTGCCGTCTGGTCGTTGGTCTGGGCAGTCTGGATGATTTTGGTCTGTAAATCGAACTGCCGCGCTAAGGCAATCATGCGCACCATCTGGTCAGCTGGGTTCACATTACTGCCTTCCAAGTGCCCGCCCGCCACACTGACATTGGGATCAGGATCGGCCTCCCCCCCGGCTTTGAGACGAAACAAACCATCGTCGCCGCGCACCAAATCCTGATCGGGCGGATTCACCAATTTCAAACGCCCCACCGGATTGGCATTATTCAACGAGCCTGTGCGAGGGATAGTGGTAATCGTGCCATCTCCCCCCACGGTCACGCTGTTATCGGGCGGAATGGTGATGGGGCCGCCAGTACCTTGTACGGTTAATCCCCCCATGGTTTGCAATTGCCCATCAGCCGTCACCGTGAAATTACCGTTGCGGGTATAGGCCTCTGTGCCGTCCGGCAATTGCACAGCAAACCAGCCTTTGCCCTTCACTGCCACGTCCAAAGCCCGCCCAGTTTGCTGCAAGGGCCCAGCCGAAAAATCGCTCCCGGAACTGGCATCCAGTGCAAATGCCCGCGTCGGCATCGCCTCAGACATAACTTGTACAGCACGTAGCCGATGCTCTTCCGCTTTGTAACCAGTCGAGCTGACATTGGCTAAATTGTGGGATACCGCCGCCTGTTGCTCCAAGGTCTGGCTCGCCCCGGTCATGGCGGTAAATATCAGTTTATCCATGAGAAAACCCCAAGAAATAAAAAAGAGGAAGGCTTGTGGCATGCGTTGCGGCGCACGCCCAAGCCTTCCTCTGCAATGATAAAGCCGATTGCCAAAAATTAACGCAGATTCACGATGGTCTGTGTGATCTGATCTTGGGTCTTAATAGATTGAGCATTGGCTTGGTAAGCCCGCTGCTGGGTAATCATGCTCACCAACTGAGCAGTCAAATCCACGTTGGACTGCTCTACAGAGCCCGCCTGCACCGTACCCAAACCATCTTTGCCGGGGGTGCTGGTGGGTTGCTTACCGGCTTCTACCGTTTCGCGCCACTGGTTATTACCAATGGATTGCAATGCGGCCGGGTTACGGAAATTGACTAGAGCCAATTGCCCTGCGGGAGAAGACTGGCCGTTGGTATAGGTAGCCTTAATCAAGCCGTCATTACCCACAGAGAGACCAGCCAAGGTGCCCGAAGAATAGCCATCCTGAGACAAACTCTTCACTCCGAACCCCAAGCTGGTCTGTGTAGTTTTGTGCAGGTCCAGAGTAATGGATACAGTGGGTGTGGAAGTAGCACCACCGTTGGAAATATTAATCAGGCCCAAACCATTGGGCGCCGTACCACCAGAAGGTGGGGTCAAATCTGTCCACACGCCCGTACCCGTGTAGGTCAGGGTTGCCGGTTGGAAGGTGCCCGCATTGGCGGTATTGCCGTTAATATTTGCCGCCTGACCATCCAAGGCGAAATAGGTTTGCCACACATTCGGTTCTGCCGTCTTGGCAAAATACACGCTCAGACTGTGAGAGTTACCACTGCTGTCATAGACCGTTTCCGAGGTGGTCGAGGTGTAAGTAGTGGGGTCGGTCGGATTGAAGTTATCTGTACCCGCTGTGCCCGCCGCACTCACCGCCGCACCACTACCAAACAAATCGGCCACAGCGGTCCCGCCCACGCTGGCGATTTGCGACAGCGAGCCGGAAGCGCGGGACTGAATTTGCAAATAGCCTGCGGAGTTATACGTCACATCCACCTTGGAGGTGGAACCCTGCTGCACCAGCGCATTGTTAATGTCAGTCTGCACCCCAGAGGCCAGATCATAAACATTGAGGTAGGTCTTTTGGGTTAAGGAGATGCTATAGCCCGTGGCAGACGCAACGGGTTGACCATCCAAAGCCAAGGTCATGGTGTTATTAGTAGCGTCGATGGTCATGTTTGGCCCAGCGGCACCACCCGAGCCAAAGGCTGGCGGAGTTACAGTGGATGCGGGCCAAATGGAACCACGAGTCATGGCTGTGGGCTGAGATGCCGCAGAGCTCACATTCAATTCCATCGAGCTCTTGGTAGTGGTCTTGAAATCCATGGTGGCCGCCACACTCAAAGGCACAGGCGGATCACTAGGGATAATGGTGCCATTGCTGGCCCCATAACCACACAGCTTCATACCATCAGAATTGATGATACTGCCAGAGCGATCCATCTGAAACTGACCATTACGGCTATAGGTGTAGTTCATGCCATCCGAGGTCATGGGGAACATACCGTTACCGTTAATCGCCACATCCAAGGGATTATTGGTAGTGGATAAGCTCCCCTGGGTAAATTGCTGGGTCACACTGGCCACCGAACTCCCCATACCCACCTGGGTGTCGCCAGCACCCGACAGAGAGCTGGCAAACAAATCGGAAAACTGTGTGGAGCTACCTTTAAAGCCCACCGTACCCGAGTTAGCAATGTTATTGCTAATGGAATCCAGAGCGGTTGCTGCACCATTCAAGCCGCTCAATGCCTGTTGAAAGCCCATGTTCTCTCTCCCGTCAGAAAATCTGATGAATATCGCTCAAACTGACATTACCCCGTGCGCCGAGATTGACACTCACACCCGAGGAAGAGCGAGCCACGCTGCTCACCGTTGCCAGATTTAATGCTGTTGTTGAAACCGTAGTGCCGCTTTGCGACGCCGCTACAGAGAAGGTATAGGAACCATCGGTCGCGGTACTGCCACTGGTGGTCGTTCCGTCCCAAGTAAATGTTTTAATGCCTGAGCTTTGGCTGCCTAAATCAATCGTTTGCACCGTCGCCCCAGAGGCGTTCTTAATGGTCACAGTCACCGCGTCGGCGCTACCGGACAAATCAATCGCCGCCGTACCACTGCCGCTGCTCAAATTAATATTGTCACCTTTGGCCAAAACGCTTTGACCAATCAAATTAGCCGCTTGCAGGGCTTGGGTATTGGTATTGCTATCCAGCAAGCTTTGCACCGTGGTGTTCAAATTACTCAGCCCCGTCACCGTGCTGATCTGAGCCAGCTGGGAGGTCATCTGAGCATTGTCCATGGGATTCAACGGATCTTGGTTTTTAAGCTGCGTCACCAATAGGGTCAGAAAGCGGTCTTGAATGCCATCTGCACTGGTGGTATCGGAGCTCGTTCCCGAAGTGGACGTGGTTTTCTTGCTGCTGGAGCTACCGTTAATCGCGTCTAGAACGCTAGACGAGATGGTGGTGCCGTTCGTTACCGTACTCATGATTGCTCACCTTTACTGACCGATGGTTAAGGTCTTCTGCATCATGCTCTTCGCCGTGTTCATTACTTCCACATTATTCTGGTAAGCACGGGACGCAGAAATCATATTCACCATTTCTTCCACCACATTGACATTGGGCATCGCCACATAACCATCAGGGTTCGCCATCGGGTTTTTGGGGTCATAGGTCATGCGCAAGGGGGCGGCACTCTCCACCACTTGGCTCACGGCCACACCTTGTGAACCGTTATCTCCCATCGCCACAGCCTTAAACACCACTTCCTTTGCCTTGTAGGGCTGACCGTCACTACCGGCCACGCTATCCGCATTAGCCAAGTTACTGGCGGTGGTATTCAAGCGCATGGACTGCGCGGTAAGAGCAGAACCCGCCACATTGAGAATGTTAAATAAGCTCATGATGCAATCCTCTCAATTAGCCTTGAGTCGCACTCTGCATGCTGCGCAGCAGGTGGTTAATGATGGTCACACTGGCCTCGTAGCGCAGGGTGTTTTCAGCAAACTGCCCCCGTTCCACGTCCATATCCACCGTATTGCCATCCACAGCCGACTGGGTTTCGGTGCGGTACAACAGGCCATTGCCGCCACCATCCGTGGGAACCGCAGCCATATGGCCCTGACTGGTACGGCTCATGGACAAACTACCGCCCTGCCCTGTGCCCGACAACGCCCCTTGCAGGGACGTTTTGAAATCCATGTCGCGGGCTTTGAAGTTAGGGGTATCCGCGTTAGCGATATTCGCAGCCAACACTTCCTGACGACGAGCGCGCAAGCCCAGTGCGGTTTGTTGCACCTTGAGCAGATCGTCCAGTGAATTAGCCATGATAATTACCCTTAACCGTCTTTCCGTACTGCCGCTGCATGCAGATTTCGTGCCAACTCTTAATATACATAGACGCTTATTTTCCCAATTAAAAAAACCAGAAAAAACCGAAGGTTCGCCATTCTACTTGCCGACAGAGCTTTAGTTACGGCAAGAATTGCCGATTGAGCGGCCCGGCCTCTATCCGGCAGCGTCACTTCATGATCCAATCCTGCCCGAAGCCATTTTCTGAAGGATCAATAGTGCTGCAAAAAATCATCATCCTTTTGTGTCTTTTCGTAAGCGGGACACATCAGTCCTGCTGGGGACGCCAAGACCCCAATCAAGTTCAGTCCAGCGTCGAGCACTACATTCTCAGCCAAACACGGGCTTACCCCGGTCAAGTGAGCATCACCATTACCCCCCCGAGTAGCACCAATACCCTAACGCCCTGTTCTGCCCTTGAGGTTTTTACTCCCCCGAATACGCGCTTATGGGGGCGGGTCATGGTGGGCGTGCGCTGCCCCTCGGGCGGTAATTGGAGCTTGTATGTGCGCGCTTACGTGCGCGTAGATGGCACGTTCATTGGCGCTAGCCACGGCATACGGGCTGGACAAACGATCCAAGCGGAAGACTTATCTCTAGAACAAGGGGAGCTGACCCAACTGCCCAGCAGCGTGATTACCCAAGCGGAACACGCCATAGGGCGCATCGCCGCGATCAACATCGCACCGGGCCAAGCCCTACGCAACGACATACTCAAACAGCCGCCTCTAGTCCACCGCAATCAACAAATCACCGTGGTAGCACGGGGCGAGGGCTTTCAAGTGGCCTCGGAAGGTATTGCCCTATCGGACGCTGCCGCCGGACAAGTGGTGCAAGTGCGCCTGAGCAATGGCCAAATACGCACGGGCATCGCTCAGGCCGATGGGCTGGTGGAACTGCGCTTTTGACGCTTCCCCCTGTGGCGCATTTCCTCATCTCAGTCCGGAGGCCGTGACATAATCCGGCCTCCGCGTTTTCTGCTGTAGCTCGTTTCACACCCAACATGGAATACGTTTTTGCCTTTGGCCTGCTCCCTGCTCTCGGGGTTTACCTGTTGGCCCGTCGCTACTATCACCAGATTCGAGGGCGTTTCCATCTGCGCACCCGTGCCCTTAACGCGCAATTCACCCCTCTTATTGTCGGCTGGGGCATTGCCGCCGTGGTGCTGTGGTTCTTCTTTGTCACCATCTGGATTCAAATTGGCGGCCCAGAACGCACCGTGTTATTGCTGCTGGCGCCCTATGCGTTTGCCGCCGGAGAAGGCTTTGGGCTGTATATGTGGTATCGCAAAATGAAAACACTGCGCGTCAAAATCGCCGCACGTATGCCCAAACAAGAGTTTCCCCACACCTACAAATAAGCCCATTGCCCCCCGCATGTTCATTATTTGCCGCTGTTTTTCCAGTGGAATGATGAATACTGATTTAATTCCATCATTATTGTGCAGCTATTGCATTGCCTTGAGCCGATCATTAGACTTCGCGTCTTTTGACCGTCTTAGCCATGCGAGGCAGTGCAACTAATGGCTCCCAGGAGCCGATCGAATTTAAAGGCACGACGCTTTCTGTAGTAAACGCCGTGCTGCATAGCGTCGATCCAGCTGTACTTGCCGACGCCCTAGAACAGCGGCTACGCCGCACGCCCAATTTCTTTTCTGGTGAGGCCTTAGTGCTGGATTTTTCCAGCATCCAACCCCAGCCCGAACAGGTGGATTGGCCACACATCGTGGCGCTGTTCAAACGAGCCCAGCTCACGCCCGTAGCCGTTCGCATCGAAGGCCCAGCCGGGGCTGGCGCAGCCGCAGTGGGCCTGGCCGTGGTAGACGACCCGCCCCATCGCCCCCCAGCGACATCTTCTGGCCCCAGCGTGGCCCCGGCCCCCAGCAGCAATGCCGCACCGCCGCCTCCTGCCGCTCGCACATTAATTGTGGATCGCCCTTTGCGCTCTGGGCAGCAGGTGTATGCCCAAGGTGGCGATCTCATTGTGCTGGGCATGGTGAGTCCGGGAGCAGAAGTCATTGCCGATGGCAGCGTGCATATTTATGCCCCGCTGCGGGGACGAGCCATGGCCGGGGTTAAAGGCAATAAAGAAGCCCGCATTTTTTGCACCTGTTTCGAACCGGAAATTGTCTCGATTGCGGGCTTATTCAAAGTATTTGATAGCGGCGTGCCTAAAGAGCTCGCCCGCCAGCCCACTCAGGTGCGCTTTAGTTTCCAAGATGGACAAGCGAAGCTCATTACCGAGCTTCTAAAACTCAATTAATACATTCTCAGGCCCAAATAAGAGGCCTGTGCATATCGACCAATAGGGGGTTTCCGTGGCAGCTAGGATTATCGTGGTTACATCCGGCAAGGGGGGCGTGGGTAAAACCACCACCAGTGCCGCCTTTGCGAGCGGTCTAGCCCTGCGTGGCTACAAAACAGTCGTCATTGATTTCGACGTGGGCTTGCGTAACCTGGATCTCATCATGGGTTGCGAACGGCGCGTGGTCTATGACCTGATTAATGTCATTAATGGCGAGGCCAATCTGGCCCAGACCTTAATCAAAGACAAACATTGCGAGCAGCTATTCATCCTGCCCGCCTCCCAAACCCGTGATAAGGAAGCCCTAAAAGAAGAAGGCGTGGAACGTGTGATCCGAGAACTGGAACACATGGGCTTTGACTACATCGTCTGTGACTCCCCCGCCGGTATCGAAAAAGGCGCACTCATGGCCCTGCGTTTTGCCGACGAAGCCCTGGTGGTGTGCAACCCCGAAGTCTCGTCAGTGCGCGACTCCGACCGTATTTTGGGTATTTTGCAGGCCAAATCCCGCCGTGCTGAAGAAGGCCGGGAGGCGGTCAAAGAGCATCTGCTTATTACCCGCTACTCCCCGAAGCGCGTGGAAGAAGGCGAAATGCTGTCATACAAAGATGTGCAAGAAATTTTGCGCATTCCTTTGATTGGCGTGGTGCCCGAATCCGAGTCCGTACTGCACGCCTCTAATCAAGGCACGCCAGTGATCCACTTAAAAGAAAGCGATGTCGCCGATGCGTACCAAGACATCGTGGCCCGCTTCCTCCAAGAAGACAAGCCGCTGCGCTTCGTCAACTACGAAAAGCCCGGCCTGTTCAAGCGCCTGTTCGGAGGAAAGTAAGTCATGTCTTTGTTATCCCTGTTTTTTGGCAACAAACCCAAATCCGCCGATATTGCCAAAGAACGTCTGCAACTGATTATTGCCCACGAACGCACCGGCCAAAGCCCGCCCAACTTCCTGCCGCAACTGCAACAGGAATTGTTGGCCATCATTTCCAAATACGTCTCCATTTCCGAGCAGGACATCAAAGTTAACTTGGAAAAACAAGGCAATTTAGAGGTTTTGGAAGTCAACATCGTCCTACCGGATTTAGGCAATCGTTAGTCGTAAAGCATGTCTCATAGCATCGAAGTATCAGAGGCCGCCGGAGTTCGCTATTTGCACTTCGGCTCCTCCTGGATTCAAGGGGCCATGCGCGTGGCCCGGCCCTTTGCCCTGGAATTAGAGTACACGCGGGAAATGATGGCCGCCCTGCTGCTACGGCCCGAAGCACAATGGCCGGCCAAAGTGCTACTCATCGGCCTCGGAGCCGCCTCCCTCACCAAGTTTCTGTATCGGCAACGGCCTGAGGCCCATCTCACCGTGGTGGAAATTAATCCCGCCGTGGTGGGCACGGCCTACGCCAGCTTCCGTCTCCCGGACGACCCGGAGCGCATTCATATCGAAATCGCCGATGGTGCCCAATTTGTGCGCACCAGCGAACAACAATTCGACCTTATTTTGGTGGATGGTTTTGATGCCAAGGCCCGCGCCGGGCAATTGGACAGCGAGCATTTCTACGCCGCCTGTCGGCGCCGTCTCAGCGCCAGTGGCTTAATGGTGGTCAATCTCTTAGGGCGACAACGGGGCTTCAAAGGTGCACAAGAGCGCATCAGCAAAGCCTTTGAAGGGCGCAGCCTGCTCTTTCCCTCCTGCGATAGCGGCAACGCCGTAGCATTTGCCGCTGTGGGCGACGACATTCAACTGCGCCTTAGCGAACTCACCGACCTAGCCCAAAGCTTGAAAAAGGAAACTGGGCTCAACCTACTGCCCACCCTCACCCGCCTCCAAGAAGCCACCCGCTGCGCCGATGGCTATATACGTTTGTAAATAACCGAACAAAAACCCCCATTATTTCTGTACCAAATTCCACAAATTGTGGGGAGCCCACACGCGGCTCCCCAGCAATGACTACCTACTTACCCCGTATCAAGTCAGCCAACTATTTAATTTATTGGCTAATTTACTCACACCCCCCGTTTCTCAAGCACTGGCATCGAGATTGCTATATCACTCTCAGGCTATAACGCGGACGCGGCACGGCACGACTAATCCGCCACCACTTGTCCAACGTTATATAAAATGATGAACAGCGTAATTCCTTAGAAAGGACGTCCCATGAAACGCATTCCTCTTGTTCTGGCCCTGAGCTGTGTTTTTTCTGCCCATGCTGACGACGTGTCCCTAGCCGTGGCGGCTAACTTCACAGCTCCCATGCAAAAAATCGCAGCCGACTTTGAAAAAGACACCGGCCACAAAGCGCAACTGGCCTTTGGTTCCACGGGTAAGTTTTATGCGCAGATCAAAAACGGCGCCCCCTTCCAAGTCTTGCTGTCTGCTGACGACGAAACCCCTCTCAAATTAGAACAAGAAGGCCAAGCCGTAGCGGGCTCCCGCTTCACCTACGCCATTGGCCGCTTAGTGCTGTGGTCGCCCCAAGCCAATTATGTGGATAACAAGGGCGAGGTACTGAAAAGCGAACGCTTCCAACATCTGGCCGTAGCCAATCCCAAGACAGCCCCTTACGGCACCGCCGCCATGGAGGTGCTGAAAAAACTAGGCCTGCTGGAGCGCGTACAGGGCAAGATCGTCCAAGGCGAAAACATTGCCCAAACCCACCAATTTGTCGCCTCCGGTAATGCCGAGCTGGGTTTCGTTGCCCTGTCTCAAGTTTACATAGACGGCCAGATCCCATCCGGCTCGGCCTGGATCATTCCCAGCAGCATGCACGAACCGCTACGCCAAGATGCGGTGCTGCTCAATAACGGCAAGGGCAAGGTGGCTGCCGAAGCCCTGCTGAAGTACCTAAAGACGGACAAAGCCAAAGCCACCATGCGCGCCTTCGGCTACGAACAATAACGGCCACGGCAGGGGCGGCCCCCTGCCTATTCCCCCTGGAGCACATCTCATGACACCCGCTCTCTTAGAAACCGGCCCACGCCTGCCCGCACGGGAACGGTCTATCCCTTGGCAGCAAAATCTCCCCACGGAATGGCGCACCATGGTGATCGCGCCCCTGTCATTCCACATCCACCGGGAATATGAAATGGCCGCCGAACGCGTCCAAGGTTTGGATGAAGATGAACGCTGCTGCTACCTAAAACACCATGTGCGCCAAGAAGACCTGCGCAGCGACGACGATGGTGAATTAGAAACCGTACTGCACTACGGCGAAATCATGTCCGCCTGGCGCCTACGGGACGAACGCTGGCTAATCCACCGCAGCATCTTTTGGGGAGAGGAAGAAGAAGGCATCAGCTTCTACAGCTTCTCGGAACACATGCCGCGCTAGGTGAAAGCTGGATCGTGTGTAATAAGGAGCGAATAATGAGATATCCGATTGCAATTGAACCCGGTGATAGCAAGCATTCTTTTGGCGTCGTTGTGCCCGACTTGCCGGGATGTTTTTCCGCTGGTGACACCCTAGACGACGCCATCGACAATGCCCGTGAAGCCATTGAATTATGGTTAGAAACGGTAATTGATGATGGCGGACCAATACCTGAAGTCCGTTCGATTAGCGAGCATCACGCCAACCCTGAGTTTTCTGGCTGGGTATGGGCGGTGGTGGATGTGGACTTATCTAGCCTGTCTGATAAAGCCGAGCGCATCAATATCACACTCCCCGCTCGCATTCTGCGTTGCATCGACGCCGCAGCCAAAGCCGCCCACGAAACCCGCTCTGGCTATATTGCCCACCTCGCCCTACGCGCCTAAAGGCCTCCCTCAAACAGAAGCAACGCCCTCCCCGCTCACGCCTCCCTAGGCCTACGCTGCCAAGCCAGATCAAAGAGCTGTTCTAATTGGGGATGGGTACCGCGTAGGCCTGCGACCACGGCATAGGCCCAGTCGTAATACGCACAGATACGCTCTAGCGGCCAATCGGCGGGTGGGGCTTGGTCGAGGTCGCGGAGATTGCAGATTTTGTCCGCCAGCTTCACCAACTTAGCGCCGTAGCTGAGGTGGGGCGCGTGCTCAATTTGCAGGCGTTTTCGTTCTGCTTTCGGCAAACGCTTGTCGTCACTCACTTCCAACACCATGGCGGTCACACGGGGGCCGAACAGCGCCAGCAAGTCCTGTTCGCTACAGTCCGTGTCTTCCACCGTGTCATGGAGCAAGGCCGCCATCAGCACCTCGGGATCGGCAACCTGTCCGTCGTTGCTTAATAGCTGCGCCAGGGCAATGGGGTGATTGATGTAAGGCGAGGCTTGGGCGTCTTTACGCCGCTGATCGCGGTGCTTGCGAGCGGCAAAATCCAGGGCGGTCAAAAGTAAGCCGTATTCCATCGTATCCCTTTCCTGTTATGCAATTGTTTGCTGTGCGACCAGGGCAGGCACAGGTGGCCAGCCCGTATAATGGCGGGCGAAACGATGCCAAAAACATCATCACCCCGCCGTAGCCCTAGCGCCACGGCGCCTGCCTAGCCTAAGCATACCGACTCTGGAAATGAATAATCAATTCGACTTCACGGGAATTCTGGAAAAAATTAACACCGGCCTGTTTGAGGAAGCGGCCCTAGAGCTGGCGCACATTAAGCACATCGCCCCCAATTTGCCGGTGGTCATGGTGTTGCAAGCCGAGCTGTATCGCCTTACCCACAAAACCAATGAAGCCATCGAGCTGTATAAGCAGGCGGGTAGCCTGGGGGCCGGGGCGCGCAATTGGCTGGCGGCGGGCAATTTGTTGGCGGGGCAAAACCGCATTCGTGATGCGCTGTTGTGCTTACAGCGGGGCTTGGCGGAAGAGCCGCACAATGAAGAAATCCTCGATGCCCTCGTCACCACGTATTTCAACGGCGGCTTGTTTTATGAGGGCTCAGAGCACGCCCAGCAACAAATTCGCCTGACCCAAAATCCTAATTATTTATCCAATGCCGCCTTGTTGTTGCTGCGCAATGAGTTGTACGAGCAGGCCAATGAGGTGTTCCGCAAAATTATCCATACCAGCCCAGACCATGTGCGCTTTCTCGGCCCGGCCTTGGCCGCAGCGCGTTTTAGTTGTGATTGGGCTTGGATCGAGTTTTTGCAGCAGCGCATTCTGCATGTTTATGAAAGCGGTCACTACGCGGCGCCACAGGAATACCCCCTCACCCACATTACTTGGTGTGCACAGGAAAACCTAAATCGCCTCGTCACCCAAGCCTATGCCCAAAAGATGTACCCCAGCGCCAAGCCCATGGTGACAGCGCGGCACCCCACCCAAGGGGCCATTCGAGTGGGCTATTTATCGTGTGACTTCCGCAACCACGCCACGCTGCATTTACTGATTAGTCTGTTTGAAAACCACAACCACGCCGAATTTGAACTCTTTGCCTACGACTATTCCTTAAACGACAACTCCAGCTATCGGCAGCGCTTTTTAGCGGCCATCCAGCACCACCGGGACATCAGCCAACTGAGCGACACCGAGGCTGCCCAGCTCATTGCCCAAGACAATCTGGATATTTTGATCGAGCTCAAAGGCCATACCGGCGGCGCCCGTTTAGGCATTAATGCCCTGCGCCCGTGCGCCATTCAGGTTTCCTACTTGGGTTATCCCGGCACCTTGGCCACGGACTACATCGACTACGTGATCGCCGACCGCTACACCGTGCCGAACAGCGCCTTGCCCCACTACAGCGAAAAAGTCTGCCGTCTACCCCATTCTTACCAATGCAATGACCGGCAGCGCCTTATTTCTAGCCGCACCCTCAGCCGGGCCGACTATGGCTTGCCAGAGGACGGGTTTGTGTTCGCGGTATTTAATCAGTCCTACAAAATTGACCGGGGCAGTTTTGTCACCTGGCTGGAGATCGTGCAACAAACGCCCAACAGCGTGCTCTGGATTTTGAAGCAGAACGAAACCGCCCAGCACCAGCTCACCCAGTTTGCCCGTGACTACGGCCTCGCCCCGGAACGCCTAATTTTTGCGCCCTTTGAAGCCCCCGAGGTGCACCTGAAACGGCTGCAACTGGCGGATTTGATTCTGGATAGCCTGATTTGCAACGGTCACACCTCCACCTCGGATGCCCTGTGGGCCGGGGTGCCCGTGCTCACCACGCGGGGCCAACATTTCCCATCACGGGTCAGTGAAAGTCTGATCCGGGCTTTGGAGATGCCCGAGTTAGTGGCCGAAACGCCCCAAGACATGATTCGTCTCGGCGTAGCCTTGGGCAGCGACCCCAGCCGCTACCAAAGCCTGCGCCGCCAGCTCCGGGCCAAGCGTCTAAGCGCGCCGCTGTTTGATGAAGTGCTATTCACGCGCCACTTTGAGGCCGGGATTAAACACATACTGGCGAACGAACAACTGAGCACGCCCCAGCGATGCCTCGATGTGACGCCCCTCTCGGCCAGCGCAGACCCCAGCCTGCCCGTCCTGAGCATCACGTATCCCCATTGCCCGCTGTGCAGCGGCGAAGGCGATTATGTGCACAGCGCCAATTGCCAACAGCACCCCCTCTGGCAGCCGCCCCTGCCCAAGACCTTGCACTGGCTACGCTGCCACGATTGCGGCCATGTGTACAGCCGGGACTATTGGTCGCCCGCAGGCCTGCAACAGGTATTCAGCCGCAGCTTGGACTACCAAACCCATCAGCAACACCTAAACCACGACGCCCGCCGCGCCCTGTGGAGTGGCAGCATCGAACGGGCCTTGCGCTGTCTCAGCCCCACGGTGCCCTTGGGGCAGCAACGGCTCTGGCTGGATGTGGGCTGTGGCGATGGCAGTCTCATGCTCACCGCCAGCGACTATGGCTTTCAAGTGCTGGGTTTGGAACAACGGGACAACGCAGGCACCCAAGCCCTGCGGCAATCGGGCTATCGAATCATCACCGACCAGGGCCTAGAGCAACTCACTACCCTGGCCCAGCGCCCCCATGTCATTAGTCTCATGGATGTGCTGGAGCACTTGGCCTATCCCAAACAAGCCCTGGCCCAGATTCATGGTCTTCTGGATGCCCAAGGCCTATTGATTATCAGCACCCCGGATTTAGGCTGCTCTAGCTGGCAATTGTTGGATCAAGCGGGTCTGAATCCCTACTGGGGTGAGCTGGAACACCATCACAATTTCAGCCGCACTCGCCTCCTGGCACTGCTGGACGAAAGCGGCTTTGAGCTGGTGGAATTCACTATCCCGCAACGCTACAAAGCGCAAATGGAGCTATACGCCCGCAAAAAGGCGGGCCCCAATTAAGGCACGGCCCCGGTATCCGCTACCGGGGCCGTGACGCTTTACACCTTGAGGTTGGTGATGGCGCTGGTGCTCAGGGCGGCCATGACATCGTTGGAGAAGGCCGCTACTTGGGAATAGCTCATGGCCTGCAACTGGCCTGCACTGAGCGTCACCGCTTGGCTGGTGGTCAAGGCACTCACTTGGCTGGCGGTCAGCACCGACACTTGGGCGGTGCTCAAGCTGGCCAATTGGGTGGTACTCAAACCGGCCACGGCCACCGAGCTGAGGGCGCTCATCTGGCTGGTGGTCAGATAGCTCAATTGCGTGGTGCTCAAGGCACTCATCTGCCCTGAAGTCAGGGCCGAGAGCTGGGAGCGCGTCATGGCTTGCAGCTCGCTGCTGGTCAAAGCGCCCAACTGGCTGCTATCCAAGGCCGCAATAGCGGTGGTGGAGACAGCGGCCATTTGATTGGCCGAAAGCTGGCTAATTAAGGCACTGGTCAAACCCGCCATTTGCAAAGAACCCAAGGCCGCCACTTGGCTGGTGCTCAGCGCCGACCATTGGCTGGTGCTCAAGTTGCGCAACTGGGTGGTGCTAAACGCCGCCACTTGTTGGGTCGTCAAAGCCGCTACCGAGCGGGTGCTCAGACTGGCCAACTGGCCGGTGCTCAAGGCATTCACCGCGCCCGTGCTCAAAGACGACACTTGAGCGGTGAGCAATTCGGCCAGCTGACTGCTGGACAAACTCGCCACTTGCGCGGAAGTCAGCACCGCGATTTGCGCCGTACTCATGCCTTGCATAGCCGTGGTACTCAACACCGCCAACTGACTGGTGTTGAGGGTGGATATGCTTGTCGTACCCATGGCGCCCAATTGACGGCTCGATAGCTGGGCCAATTGGCTGGTGCTCATACTCACCACTTGGCTGGAGGTCAGCGCGGCCACTTGGCTGGTGGCCAAAGCCGCCACTTGCGTGGTGCTCAGGCTTTGCAATTGGCGACCACTCAAAGCCGCCACTTGACTGGTATTGAGGGCCGCCAGGGCCGTGGTGCTCAGATTCGCCACTTGGCTGCTGCTCAAACCTTGAACCCCCGCGCTGCTGAAGGCAGCCATTTGCACGGTAGTTAAGCTTGCCAACTGGCTATCACTGAGACTGCCCACTTGGGCACTGGTGAAGGCGCTCATTTGCAGCGTGCTCAGGCCTTGCAGTTGGCTCGATCCCAAAGCCGCTACTTGCGTGCTACTCAAGCCCACTAGGGCCGTGCTGCTCAGGCCGCTGGTTTGGCTGGCGGTGAAACTGCTCAGGGTACTGGTGCTCAAGCTGGCCACTTGCACCGAGCTTAATGCCCCCAATTGCCGACTCGACAAGGCGCCCCATTGGGCCGTGCCCAGATTTTGTAGTTGGCCCGCACTGAGCACGCTCAATTGCGCGCTGCTCATGGCGCCGATACCACTGGAACTGATGCTGGCTAACTGGCTGCTGCTCAAGCTGCTCACCGCGCTACTGCTTAATGCCGCCACTTGCGCCGTCGCCAAGGCGCCCAAGGTACTGGTGGCTAACGAGCTCACTTGCGCGCTACTCAAGGCCACGATCTGGCGAGTGCTCAGGGCTTGGAATTGTGTAGTGCTCAAGCCCGCCAACTGGCTGGTATTGAGGCCCGCCAGCGCTTGGGTGCTGAGGGCCGCCGTCTGAGTGGTGCTCAATACCGACAAGGCGGCAACGCTGAGGCCTGACATTTGGGCCGCCGACAAATTACCCAATTGCCGTGTGCCCAAGCCCGTGATCTGGCTGGTGCTCAAACTCTGCAATTGGCTGGCACTCAGCGCCCCCATTTGTACCGTAGTCAGGGCCGACAATTGCCCGGCACTGAGGGCGGCCAATTGGCTGCTCGCCAAGGCAGCCACGGCGCTGCTATTGAGGGCGGCAAACTGGCTGCTGCTCATCACGCCGAGTTGGTCTGTGCTCAAGGTCGCCACTTGGCTACT
>JACCDO011011635.1_pt1 | contig 18275 bp, 11 predicted proteins | sample 7446101 | NCBI WGS metagenome assembly JACCDO01 (sample SAMN15323440, study PRJNA562643) | freshwater metagenome | isolation source: river surface water | place: USA:Blue River Watershed | collected 2017-08-16 | reverse complement strand
GTTCCTTCTTCGGTCAGGGTGGAGGCGGCGGCGGCGGCTACAGCGGCGGGGGCGGCGGCGCGCAATACGGCCCGCCCGCCGGCGGCGGCGGCTCTTTCAACGGCGGGCTGTTCCAGGCCAACGCCTCGGGCGTCCAGGTCGGCGACGGCGCCGTGTGCATTTCCCTCGTGCTCACCCCCGAGCCCGAACCCACGCGGCCCAATCCCCTCGAGTTCACCGCCTACCGCCCGCTGCGCGATCTCCACACCGAAAGCCACCTGGCGTTCGGTGTGGTGGGCCGCGGGATTATCTGACGACTCCGCCCGGCTTCGTCGCCCACGCCGGCGTGCCGAACCAGTCGTGCATTTCCTTCGTGAACGGGGCGACGACTTCCGGCGGCTCCGGCACCGCGCCCCGGTCGCCCGTTTCCGTCATCCAGGTCTCGAGCGCGGCGCGCAGCCGCGCGAGGGCCTCACGGTGCTCCGGTTGCGTCGAGGCGGAGAGATCGCGGATCTCATGCGGGTCCGCCTGCGTGTCGTAGAGCTCCTCGCTCGGCCCGACGCGCTCCATCAGCGCCCGCGGCGCCCCGCTCAGTTTGCCCGCCGCGTGCAGCTCGCGCATCAGCGGATAGATCAGGAAACACTTTTCCTTGTAGCGGTTCAGGGACGCAAACGTCGGCCCCGGCGTAAAATTCCGGATGTAGTGGAAGCGTTCGTCGTGCACCGAGCGCACCCGCTGCACCGTCTCGTCGATGCGGTCTCTCGCCGCGAAGGCATAGCGCCGCGGCGGGGCCGCTTTGTCGCCGTAGAATACCCGCCCCTGCAGCGGCGCCGAGGGCTCCACGCCGGCGATGGCCAGCGTCGTCGCCGTCACGTCGATCAGGCTCACGATCCGGTCGTCGACCGAGCCCGGCCGGTATTGGGCCGGCGCGGGAAAATTCTTCGGCCAACGGATGATCAGCGGCACGCGCAACCCGCTGTCGTAGCACCAGTGGATGCCGCGCGGATCGAGCCGCCCGTTGTCGCCGAAAAACACGATCACCGTGTCGTCCTCGAGCCCGTCGCGCCGCAGCTGCGCGAGCACCCAGCCGATCCGCCGGTCCATGCCGGAGACCGAGTTCAGGTAGCGCGCCCACTCCTCGCGCACGACCGGATGGTCCGGATAATACGGCGGGGGCGTCACGTTCTCCGGCGTGGCAAATTTCTCGTGCTCGTCCTCGCCCACCCACTTCACGCGCGGCTTCTTCGCGCTCTGCCGGTCGTAGATGTCGTATTCGTTTTCATGTGAATTGATCACCGCGAAGAACGGCCGCTTCCCCGCGAGCGCCGACCAGTCGGACGACTCGGGATGGTAGATCGGGCCTTCGTTGACGAAATTCAGATCCAGCTTCCCGGTCCCCACTGCCAGCGCGCCGATCGTCTTCAGGTTCGCCGTGAAGTAGCCCGCGTCACGCAGCCAGTGCGTGATCGGCCGCACGCCCGCCGGCAGCCGGAAACCGTCCTCCCGGTGCGAGCGCATCGGGTGGGTGTCCGTCGTCGTCTGATACCAGCCGGTGAAAAACGCCGAGCGGCTCGGCGCGCAGGCCGGATTCGTCGCAAACACCCGCGTGAAGCGCACGCCCTCCGCCGCCAACGCATCGAGGTGCGGCGTGCGCACCCGCTGCTCGCCGTAGCAGCCGAGGTCGTGCGTCAGATTCTCGCCGATGAGCCAGAGGATGTTGGGCCGCCGTGCCGGCGCCGCGTTCAACGCGGACCATCCGAAAAGCACCAGACACACGATACGTCCGAGGGGAAAGGAAAGCATGCGCCGATGCTTCACGCCGCCCGCCGCACCCGCAAGTCCGCGGACTTCCCGACCCGTTCCGTGCACCCGCCCGCTCCGCCTCAGGCCGCCAACGGTCCGTCGCCGCGGTGCGGCGGGTAGGCCCGCAGCGCGAGCCAGTTGATCAGCACGAGAATCAGCACGCCCGGCCACGCCATCGTCACCGCCCGGCCGACCCACGCCAGCGCCGGCGCCCCGCGGCCCAGTTCGGGCCACAAGGCCACCATGCCGGTCGCCACCAGCATCGCCGCCGCATACGCCGGCAGCGCGGCGACATGCCGGACCGGCGTCCAAGTCAGCAGCCCGCGCAGCGTCCCCACGAAGACCAGCAGCTGGATCGTCATGAGCACGCCCACCGGCGGCACCGGGTGCCGCGTGAAAAGCCAGTTGAGCCACGGCGCGACCGCCGCGACGACCACGGCTGCCGTGGTCCGGCCCCACAGGCAGCCCAGCAGCGGCGCCCAGAACATCGGCAGCAACCGCGGCCCGAGCTGCGAGTTCTCCGGCACCGGCAGCAGGTGCAGCATGAACGGAAACCCCATCGACAGCACCAGCAGGATGCCCATCTCGCGCGCGAGCGACGCGGTGAGAAAGCGCGGTCCACGCCCGACCACCGCACTCGCATCCAGACGGAGGATCTCCATGCGCGCCACCGGAACACGCCTGCTCCGTCGCCGCAAGTATCGGCTCGGCGCCATGCATCGGGACGCCCACCGCGCCACTCGCGTGGGTATTTACTCGCCCCGCCCGTGCGGGCTTTGCGCCCCGGCGAGCCAAGGCATCACGGGCGCATCGCCCGGTTTCACGAGTGGGCCGCAGCCCGCTAAGCAAATCCCGCGCGCCCGGCCGGCCCCAATCGCTGACTAGTATTACTCAATGGTAAACGGAGTCCGCGTGACGTAATATACGTGAATGGAACCCGCCCCTACATCGGAAATCACCGTGCTCATCGTGGAAGATCAGACCGCAATCCGCGAGATGCTCTCCACTTACATCGGGGCGCTGCCCGGCTTCCGCGTCATCGGCAACGCCGGCAACGCCGCCGCCGCCGAACCGCTGCTGGAACAGCACCGCCCCAACGTCGTCGTGCTGGACTGGATGCTCCAGAACGGCAGCGGCCTCGAAGTGCTGCGCATGCTCAAGGCCCCGAAGCCCAACGTGCTCGTCTTCTCCGCCGTCACCAATCACCTCGCGGTCCGGCAGGCGTTCGCGCACGGCGCGCTCGGCTACGTCGAGAAATTCGCTTCCTTCGACGAGTTCTCCGCCGCCCTGCGCGCGGTCGCCCAGGGCAAGGTCTTCGTCGGCCCCGCCGTGGCGGCGGCCGTCGGCCGCATCGTCTCGCGCCTCGAGGATGTGTCGCCCGGTTCCGAACTCTCGCCCCGCGAATGCGACATTCTCCGCCTCGTTGCCGAGGGCCTCTCGTCGAAGGAAATTTCCACCGCCCTCAAGATCAGCGTCCGCACCGTCGAGAACCACCGCGCCAACATCACCCGCCGCACCGGTCTGGGCGGCGTGGCGCAGCTCACGCTGCACGCGGTCTCGCTCGGACTCGTGGACGTGAAGCCCGCCGTCGCGAAGCCCTGAAATGACGTCGCCGACCCGCGTGCCGGTCAGCGACGACGGCCCGACGGTGCGCCCTCGCCTCGCCGCGGTGCCTGCGGCGTCCGGCTGCCAGACGCCGCCCACCGCCGATGCGCCGACCTGAGCCTGCCGACCGCGCCACGTCGGTCGCCGCCGAAGCCGATGCGTTGGCCACGCTCGGCCTCGCGGCGCTGCGGACCGACGCCGCCGGCCGCATCGCGTGGGTGAACCGGGATTTCACCGCCCAGTTCGGCTGGGACGCCCTCGCGGCCATCGGCCACGACGCCGCGGATTTTCTTCATCCCGACGACCGCGGTGCCTGGCGCGAGATCCTTCGCGCCGCTCCGCGCGTTCCGGCGCCGCCTCATCATCGCGCCGTCCTGCTACGCTACGGCGATGGCCGCTTCCGCCCCGCTCACGCGCGCATTTCCGTGTCGCCGTTCCCGGAGGCGGAGGCAGGCTTCACGGTCGTGTTTCAGCCCGCGCCTCCGGAGCGCCTTTTTCCGGCCCGACCCGCCGTGTCCCGCGACTTCGAGACGTGCGCCGCGCATGAGCTCCGCAATCCGCTCAACGCCGTGATCGGCCTCTCGCACTCGCTGCTCGAATTCGGTGCCGCTATCGCCCCCGAGCGGCGGCGGCTCTATCTGCAGATGATCCGGGACAGCGGCCAACGGCTGCTCACCCATCTTGACCACCTTGGCGAACTCGCCCGGCTCGAGCGCGGCTCCGCTCCCGACGCTCCGGCCCGCCTCGATCTCGTCGCCCTCCTGCGCCGCACCCTCGCCGACCTCCCCGCTACCCTCGCGGCGAAATCCCATGCGCTCCACCCCGAGGTCCCCGACCGCCCCGTGCCGGCCTTCCTGCCCCCCGCCACCGTCGGCCGGGCCCTGGAACTCCTCATCAGTCGCGACCTCGAACTCGCCGCCGCCGGAGAACGTCTCGGCCTCGGCCTGCACGTGATCGGCCGGGAAGGCGTCTTCACCCTCGGCCGACTCGCCGCCGCCACCGGAGCGCAGCGCCCGTGGACCGAGATCCTGCGCGATCCGCCGCCCGCCATGCCGGAGCCGCCCGGCCGCCAACGCCTCGCCTTCACCCTCGCCGCCACGCTCGCCGCGCGCGCGGGCGGCCGCGTAAGCCATCATCCCTCGCCGGATGGCGATGTGTTTGTGCGCCTCGCGTTTCCCCTCTCCACCCCCGGCGCCGACCTCGCCTCCCTCTCATGACGCCCCGGATTCTCATCGTCGACGACGAGCCCACCAACCTCGCCACGATCGAAGGCTTCTTCAGCGACGAAAACTACGAGCTGCACTTCGCCACCAACGGCATCGATGCCTGCGCCCAGGCCGAGCTCCTGCATCCCGACCTCATCCTGCTCGATGTGATGATGCCCGGCATGGACGGCTTCAGCGTCTGCCGCCGGATCCGGGCGACCCCGGAGATCAGCCGCGTGCCGATCATCATCGTCACCGCGCTCGACGACGACGAGTCGCGCCTCAACGGCCTCAGCGCCGGCGCCGACGATTTCCTCAACAAACCCTGCCGCTGCGACGAGATGCGCGCCCGGGTGCGCACGATCGTGATGTTGAATCGGTTTCGCGAGTCGGCCGAACAACGCGCGCGCTTCGAGAATCTGTTCCACCTCGCGCCGGACATGATCGTCCTGCTGGACGCGGCCGGCCGCATCGCCGCCGGCAACGCCGCCGCGCAGAAGGCGCAGCTCGCCGTCGGCGGCCGGCTCGATCAGGTGTTCGACGCCGCGGCCAGCAGCACCCTCGACCAGGTCGTCGAGGCCCTGCGGTCCGGACACGCGGCCAACGGACGCGAGGTCCGCCTCCATCTGGGCAACGAGGACCGGATCTTCAGCGTCCGCGGCACCACCGTGCCGGACGGCGATGCGCGTCTCGTGCTGCTGATGTTCGACGACATCACCGACCGCGTGCGGGCCCGCGAGGAGATGGAGCGGATGAACCAGAGCCTCGAGGCCCAGGTCCGCGCGCGCACCCAGCAGCTCGAGGACGCCAACCGCCTCCTGCTGTCCTACGCGAGCTTCGTCTCGCACGACCTGCGCACACCGCTCGCCCTCGTCAAAGGCTACCTGTCGTTCATCCTCAGCGGCGCCTCCAAGGATCCGGTGAAGACGCAGGACATGCTGCAGCGTTCATTCGCCGCCGCGCTCTCGATGCAGGAGATGATCGAGAATATCCTGAGCCTCGCCCAATCGGTGCACGACGGCACGGCCGCCACGGCGCTCTCCGACACCGATCCCGCTCCGGTCATCGGCAAACTCATCGGCCGCGTGCGCGACATGGCGGAGGGCACGCCGCCCGAATTTCACCTCGGCCCGCTCCCGCGGATCGGCGTCAACGCCGTCGTGCTGGAGCGCGTGTTCTACAATCTCCTCGTCAACGCCATGAAGTATTCCGCCGGGCAGCCCACGCCCCGCATCGAAGTCTTCGGCGTCACGCCCGCCACCCGGCCGGTGATTGCCGTGCGCGACAACGGCATCGGCTTCGATTCGCGCGACCATTCCCATCTCTTCGCCGAGTTCTCGCGTCTGCCCAACGCCGGCAAGACCGACGGCTGGGGCCTCGGCCTCTCCCTCGTCGCCCGGATCGTGCGCACGCACGGCGGCCGCATCTGGGCCGAGAGCAAAATCGGCCACGGCGCCACCTTCTACGTCGAGCTGCCGCCCCCGGCCGCCGCGCCGTCGCGCGCCTGAGCCCGCGCCCGCCGCCCTGCAGCGGCCCGACAGCAAGCCGCGCACCCGAAGTCCGCGCACTCGGTTCATCCGCGTCCATCGGTGTTCATCCGTGGCAAAAGCGGATTGCTCGATGATCAGTATCACGCGGGCCGCCGCAGCGGAATCGCGACGTTGAAGCTGCGCGCGCGGTCGCGCTCGTAGGCGCCCGCGCAGAACAGCACCTTCGGTTCGCCCTGCGCGTCGCACCAGAGCTGCGGCCGCTCGAGCGCATCGAGCTTCAGCCGCGTGCCGTCGGTCCGCGCGATCTCCACCGTGCTCACCACGGGATGCCGCGCCTTCACCCAATCGAGGCCGTTGCGCGATTCGAACAACGCGAGCGACTGCCCGCGGCCGGTGAACACGCCGCGGAAATCCTTCACGATCGCGCGATACCTCCCGCCATCGTGCCACACAAACGGATCCTCCGCCGGGAAATGCTCCCCGGGAAACGTGAAGATCGGCGCGAGCCGTTTCTCGAACGGTCCCTCCGGCGTCGCGCTCGTCGCCGCGAGGTGCACCACCGGCCCGTAGGCCGGACCTTTGCCCTGTTTGCCCACCGCCTTGTAAACCATGAGGTAGCCGCCCTCCGGCCGCGCGCACACGGTCGGATTCGACGCCATCAGCGCGTCGGGCGCCGCCGCGTCGGGCGACACGTCGATCAACGGCCGGTCGAAACGCCGCCACGGTCCCTCCGGCCGATCCGCCACCGCCACGCCGATGCGCTGGCGGTTGCGGTGTTCCCAGTTGAGCCCGCTCGGCGGCAGCGACTGGTCGCCCGTGTTGCCCATGTAGTAGAGATAAAATTTCCGCCCGAACTTCACCACCGTGGGATTGTGCGTGCACGCCCCGTCCCACGCCGCGCGGTCGCGCATCGGCAGCACGACCTCCGCATGGCGATACGGCCCGCCGGGCTGGTCCGCGACCGCACGCGCGACTTCCGAGTGCGTCACCCACGCGCGGTGCCCGTGCTTCCGCAGCCAGCGCGAGTAGAACAGATGAAATTTCCCGTCGTCGCCCGCGACCATCGAGCCGCACCAGATGCACCACTCCGGGTGCTCGAAGAACGCGTCCGGCGCCACCGGCTGCAGCCACCGCCCGAGGTCGAAGTCATCGCCGAGCGGCGCGCCCTGCGCCCGCGTCCCCAGCAGCGCACCCGCCGCCGCGATTCCCGTCGTGCGAACAAAGTCCCGTCGCGTGAAACTCATGCCCCCGAGCGTGCGCGCTCACGCCGCACGCCGCAACTCCCCGCGCGGAGCGCATAACGGTGGGAGGGGGGTTCCCCTCCCCCGACGGCTTTCGGCCACGCGGCGCAAACCGTCGGGGCATAAAGCCCCTCCCACCTCCCAATCACCGCGCCGCTGCATCCAGTTCGCCGTCGCGCTTTCGCGTCGGACTGCGACGCTGCCGGCACCTCACACCCTCCCGCCATGCGCCGCTCCCCTCTCCCGCTCTGCACCCTCGCACTCGCCCTCGTGCTCGCGACCGCGCTCCGCGCCCAGCCCGCCACGGCACCCGTCGCCTCCGTCCTCGACCGCTTCCACGCGGCGGCCGCCAAAGCCGACTTCGCCGGCTACTTCGCCCTCTTCGCCCCCGAGGGCGTCTTTCTCGGCACGGATGCCACCGAGCGCTGGACCGTGCCGGAGTTCAAGGCCTTCGCGAAACCGTATTTCGACCGCGGCCGGGGTTGGACCTACACGGTGAAGTCGCGCCACGTCGTCTTCTCGCCCGACGGCACGCACGCGATTTTCGACGAACATCTCGACAACGCCAGCTACGGCCACTGCCGCGGCTCCGGCGTCCTCCGCCGCGTCGGCGACGATTGGCGCATCGTGCAATACCACCTCACGATCCCGATCCCCAACGACCTCGCCGGTCAGGTCGTGAAACTCATCCGCGGCGCGAAGCAACCGTGAGACGGATTCGTGGAGAACAGGAACCACCGATGGACGCGGATGAACCCGGATCCGGACGTGAGCCCCATGGCCGCCTGCCCCGGTTCCGTTCGCACGAAGCTATCCGTGGCCACCGGTGTTCATCCGTGGTTCAACTGACCCGTTTCGGCCGACGCGCTACGGTGCGTCGTAGATCTCGAGCAGCGCGACGCCCGTCGCCGCACCCACCCCGCTGACCTGCACCGTGTAGGCGCCGGGCGGCAGCACCGCGAGCAGGGCCGCGTCGCGCGAACCGGCCGGCAGCGCAAACGAGCCCGCGCGCGCCGCCGCAGCCGCGAGCTCCGCGGCCGCGGTCGTCGCGGACCAGTTGTCATTCCCCAGCAGCGCCGTGGCCGCGCCCTGGCGGAAAAGGGCGAGCTGCGGATCGGCCAACGCCCCGGTGACACCGAAGCTGGCCAGCGTCGGACCCACGCCGCGGATCAGGAGGCGTTTCGGCTCCGAGCCGGAAACGACGAAGCCCGCGATCAGCGCCTCGGCGCCCGTGCCGGCGCGTGTGCGGGCCGACAGATTGATCAGCCGCGCCTCCCCCGTCGCCGCCGCGGCGGCATACGCCTCGATCAGCGCCTGTCCCGCCGCCCCGTCTTTTCCGCCGACGAGCGCGGTGTAGGCACCCGCACCCAGGTTGGCCACGAGGGCCGCATCGCGGCTGCCGGCGGGCAGCGGAAACGCCCCGGCCTCGCCCACGGCTGCGCTGAGTTGGGCCGGATTGGCAAACAAGCCCCAGTCGTCATTCGTCGCGACCGCCGCGCCCGCGAGCGTCGTCACCGTGAGCGTCGGATCGGCAACCGCACCCGTGACGCCAAAGGCTCCCAGCGTGGGCCCGATGCCGCGAAGCAGCAGCGACGGCGAGCCCGCGCCACCCACGACAAAGCCCATGATCAGCGAATCGGCGCCCGTGCCCGCAGCCGCGCGGACCGAGAGGTTGATCAGGCGGCTCGTCCCCAGCGCGACCACCGCCGGCGTGGAGGTCACCGTGCCCGCGGCGTTGCGCACCTCGACCGTGTAGGTGCCGCCGTCGCCGGTCCGCACCGGTGCCAGCGCGAGCGTCTCGGCGGTGGCGCCGGCGAGGGCGACACCGTCCTTGCGCCACTGATACGCAAGCGGCGCATCGCCCGTCGCGACGACGGCGAGCCGCACGGTGCTGCCGGGCGCCGCCGACTGGTAGCCGGTCGGCTGCGTCGTGATCTCGGGCCCGGCGGCAAGTGCGGCGTTGCGGACCGCGAAGACCGGATAGTTCGACGTCATCACCTCGTAACTCACAACACCCTGGGCGCCCCGCGGCGGACCGTTGGCCGCCGGGATGTTGTTGGCCACGCCCAGCTCGAGCAGCCACGCACTGGTCGGCGCGGCATTACCGCCGCCGCGCAGCACGGTCGAAGACCAGTAGGCGGTCGCCGGCGTGGTGGTGGTCGGGAAAAGTGTGCGATTCACGGCCGCGACCGCGCTGGCGGGCGTGGTCGCGGTGGCGAGCGTGTAGTCGGTGAGCGTCTGCAGTTCCTTGATGTTCGGGAGCCGCCAGTCGCTGTGGCCGGCGAGGACGAGACCCTCGGCGTAGGCAAGCGCCGCGCTCCACGAACGTGCGGAGGCGGGCACCTGCGTCCACATCAGGCCGGTGTCGAGGTCGGTGATCGTGCCGTCGAGATTGTTGACGTAGTTGTGGCCGTTGGAGGGTTTCGTGCCGCGCACGTAGCGCGCGTGATAACGCAACGTGCCGCCTGCGGCCAGGGTCTCGGCCTTGGGCTTCGGCCCGATCCCACCCCCCGAATTCACGCACCACACGCGCGCGGCATCGGCGCCGTAGATGTCGCTCGTCCACCAGTATTCCGCGGCCCCCGCGGGGTGATTCGGAAAGAACGCGCCGTTTACCGCGGCGGGATTGCCCGCGTTGTAGTGCGCGAGGCTCACGAGCTCGGTCGGCGTGGGCAGACGCCAGTCGGTGTAGCCGCCGGTGTTGACCGCGGCGGAGCGCGCGACGGCGTTCTCCCACGTCGTCTCCCCGGCATCGACCTTCTGCCACATGAGGCCCGTGACGCGGTCGGTCACCGTGCCGTCGCCGTTGTCGGTATAGGACGGCAAGTTGATGGAATACTCCGCATCTTCGCCGGTCACGCCGGCCACTTCGATCGTCTGCCCGGTGTCCGGGAGGCGGCGGAGACTGGCGGCGGCCATGCCGTAGGTGGTGATGCGGTTGTTGTTGTTGTTGTAGGTGGTGGTGGTCGGCTGGATCGACGGCAGGCGCCACGTGATCGTGAGGGTCTTCGGGTTGGCCGCGCGATTCAGCCGCCAGCACTGGTCGTAGGTGGCGTTGCCGATCTGCACGCGCATCAGAAATTGGTCGGGCGACCCCACGCCGGTGGCGGACTCGACGAGGTTGCCCGCGGCGTCGGTCTCGAGGGCAACCGGGTTCTTGTAGGCGACGATGCGCGCGCCCTGCACCGCCTGCGCGACGTAGCCGCCGGTGTTGTTCTGGCGGATGGCCTGGACGGTCGGCTGCCCGTCGACCTGCCCGCCGAAGTTGATCACGGTGCCGCGGAAGGCGGTCGGCAGATACGGATTCTGCGGGCCGGCGGCCGCGCTGCCGATCGCGTGGTAGTGGTAGGCCCACGGCCCGTGCTCGTGGCCGCCGTTGGTGTCGAGCGGCTGCCGCGGCGTGCCGTCGGGCTCGGTGTAGCCGTAGATCGGATACCCATCGAGCGCCCACGCGACCGGCTTGTCGACGCCGAGCACCGACTGCAGGTGCACGGGCGCGAGGTGGTAGTGGTAGTCGTCGGCGAGCCCGCAGTGTCCGCCGTAGCTGTCGAGTTCGCCGATCTCGTAGGAGAAACGGCCGCCGTTGTTGCGCGGGTTGAAGATTGCGATGCCGTCGGCGCCGACCGCGACGGCGCCGCGGAGGAAGTTCTGCGCGTTGATCGGGATCGGAGTGGCCGCCGGCACGGGCACGAGCGGCAGCCGCCAGACGTTGGGTTTGCCGAAGCCGATCGAGCCCTGGTCGCGCTCGGGATTCGTGGTCGCCGAGAAATACGAGGTCGGGAGCGGCACCTGCTGCTGCCACGAAGTGATGCCGACCATGAGATTGGGCATGCGCACCGGATCGGGCATGTTGTCGGCCTCGACGTAGAAGGTCGTCGCATCCCAGTAATGCCGCACCCGCGGCCGGAAGGCGCCGAACGACGCCGCCATCGTCGCGCCGTAGCCGGCGGGCGGCGCCGCCGCGACACGCGGGGCGCCACCGCTGCCGGCATCCTGCTGCGCGCGCCACGTGGCGATCATGGCATCGAGTTCGGCGTTGCCGTGGCTGCCGTCGTGGGCGCGCAGGCCGGAGCCGGCGGCGACGAGCAGCAACGCGAGGCGGAGCGAGGGGGCGATCGGACGGGACATCGGAGAAAAGGGGATGCGGTTCACGGCAGCACGTAGACCTCGACCAGGGCGACGCCGGTGGTCCGGCCCGCTCCGGCGACCTGAAACGTGTAGCTGCCCGGTTCCAGCGTGAGCACGAGAGCGCTGTCGCGGCTGCCGTTCGCCAGCGCAAACGCGCCGGCCTGCGCCGCGGCCGTGGCCACCGCGGGCGCATTGGTCTGCTCCTGCCAGTTGTCGTTGGTCGCGATGACGGTGGCACCGCGGAAAACCGTCAGCGTGGGATCCGCCAGCAGTCCGCCGACGCCGAAGGCGGCGAGCCCGGGACCGACGGCCCGCACCAGCACCGTGCGCGCGGTGGGGCCGCTCAGCACAAACCCCGGGATGAGCACATTGCCGTCGACGCCGACCTGCGCCCGCGTCGAGAGGTTGGCGAGCTGCCCGGTCGGCGATGCGGCGGCGGTGACTGGCAGCAGCTCGGCCGGAAGCTGCGACACATCGAGATCGGGCGTCGTGTTCCAGCGCTTCACGTAGCCGGGCGGCGCCTGGACCGTGGTGCGGAAGATGACGGTGTTGTCGAGGTTGAGGTCGGCGGTCCAGATGAACGAGGCGCCGGTGAAATCCGCCGCGACGTAGTCGCCGTCGGGCCCGACGCGGGCCGCCGAATACTCGGTCGCGGACTCCCAGGTGCTGTCGTCGAAGTCCGGCGCCCACCAGCGGGAGGGCAAGGGCGTGCGGGTGACGCGCGGGTTGGCAATATCGGAGCCGACCGGGCCGGAAAAGAACGCCTTCGCCTTCCAGCGCGCATTGGTGACGGTGCCGTCGCCCAGCTTCAGAATGAAGCCGCCGTCGCCGATCTGGTTGCCGTATTCGAGACCGGTGGCGGCGGCCGCATTGTCCTTGGCGAGCACGGCGATCGTCATCGGATATTCGGGCAGGATGCGGGCGTTGATCTGGTTGTGCGGGAGGAAGTCGATCGAGTCCGCGGCGACGAGCCGGCCGTTGATGAAAATCGCGCACCAGTTGTCGGCATAGGCCGCCAGGGTGGTCGTGTGCGCGACGGTCGGTTTCACGAGGGCGTTGGATTGCGCCCGGGCGCACGCCAGCAGCAGGAGGAGCGAGGCGAGGTATTTCATGCGGGGGCGCAGTCGGACGCGCGGCGGGCGGACCAGAGATCGCCCAAAGCCGGGCCTGCTTCGCGGCGGATCTCCTCCCGCAGACGATGCAGCCGGGCCTTCACAGCCCCGAGCGAGATCCGTTCCGCCCGTGCGATCTGTTCGTAGCTCGCACCGACGATAACCTTTTCGAGGATGCGACGCTTGGAGGGGGACGTGTGGCGGAGCACGCGCTCGAGAGTCTCGCGGATCTCGCGGCTGCGATCCTCCGCTGCGGGGTCGCGGAACGCATGGAGCACCTCGTCCGGCGCCCACACGACGACGTTGCGGCGGCGGCGGCGGAGATGGTCGAGCGCGGTATTGCGGGCCAGCGTGAAGAGCCACCACTCGAAGACGGCCGCGTCACGGAGCCCGGGGAGCCGGCGGACGAACTTGAGGCACACGGACTGCAGCACGTCCTCGACCGCCTCGCGGTCGCGCACCATCGGCCAGACAAAACCGGAAAGCCGGCGCCGGTAGCGGCGGATGAGTTCCGCCTGCGCGGCAAGTTCGCCGTCGCGGGCGCGGACGACGAGCGCCAGCAGTTCGGGATCGGTGCGCGGTCCGGCAGACTGGTCGGCCGACGGCGGCGGCGAGGCCGCGCCCGGGGAGTCGGAGAACATCTTCATGGCACGTCGTAGATTTCGACGAGGGCGACACCCGTCGTGTTGCCCACGCCGCTGACCTGCGCGCTGTAGGTGCCGGGCTCGAGGGTGACGAGCAGCGCGGCATCGCGGGAGTTGGCCGGCAGGGCAAACGCCCCCACCTGCGCGCCGGCGAGGCCGATCTGCGCGGCGTTGGGCGCGGCAAGCCAGTTGTCGTTCTGCTGCAGCGCCGCGGTGGTGCCCTGACGGAAAAGGGCGAGCTGCGGATCGGCGAGCACACCCGTGACGCCGAATTGGGCGAGACTCGGGCCGATGGCGCGGATCAGCACCTGTTTCGGCGCATCGCCGGCGATCGAGAATCCGGCGATCAGCACCGAGGCGCCGGTGCCGACCTGCGTGCGGGCCGACATGTTGACGAGCCGCGCGGCAGTCGTCGCGGTCGCCGCCTCGTAGGCCTCCATGAGAGCGATGCCGGTGGCGCCGGCCTTGCCGGTCACCGCGGCCGAGTAGCTGCCCGGCGTAAGGTTCGCGACGAGCGCGGCATCGAGGGCGTTGGCCGCGAGCGCGAAGGCCCCCACGCGCGTCGCCACGGCGGCAGTCTGGTTGGAATTCGTGCCGGCGGACCAGTTGTCGTTGGTCGCGACGACCGCGGTGTTTGCGTCGGTGAGTGTCAGCACGGGATCGGGCAACACGCCGCCGACGCCGAAGCCGGCGAGCGCCGGGCCGACGCCGCGGACGAGGAGCGGCACCGGCTCGCCCTGGCCGACGACGCAGCCGACGATGAGGGTCTCGGCACCCGTCCCGGCGAGCGAACGCACGGAAAGATTGGCGAGCCGGCTCGCCCCGATGGTGAGCGTGGCGGCGGCGGAAGTGACCGAGCCGGCCGAGGTGGAGACGACGACCGTGTAGGCGCCGGCGTCGGCCGCCTGCGCGCGCGCGAGGCCGAGCACGGCGGTGGTCGCGCCGGCGAGGTCGATGCCGTTCCGCTTCCATTGGTAGCTGAGCGGCAGCGTGCTCGTCGCACCGACCGAAAACGTGACCGGGCTGCCCGCCGAGACCGCCAGGGAACGCGGCTGCGCCGCGATGACCGGGACCGCGGACTGTTCGGCGGCGGTGCCGACGGTGTAGGAGAACGCGACCGTGCCGTTGACGCGCTCCGTGCCGGGGCGTTCGTCGGCCGGCAGATAGGTGCGCACGTATTCGACCTTCACGCCGGTGGGCGCGACGGTGACGCGGGTGTAGCCGCTGTCGGGGAAACGCTCGCCGGTCGCGTAGGCATCGGAGTTGAACAGCGAGTAGTTGGGATTCGCGGGCGAGCCGAGTGCCTGGTAGGTCACACCGTCGAGCTGCTGCCGCACCCAGATGTGGTCGTGCCCCTGGAAAAAGATGGTGACCTTGTTCGCGACGAAAAGCTGGTGGATCGGAAGCGCCCAGCCGGGGCGGTTCTGGGCAAAGCCCGGCGTGCCGTTGTTGTTCTGCCCGCCCCACTCGTAGCGCAGCGCACCGTCGATGCCGCCGCGGCCGGTGCCCATGACGTGGTGGGCAAACACGAATTTGAACCGGGCGCGGCTGGCCTCGAGCGTGGCCTTGAGCCAGCGGTATTGCTGCTCGCCATGGGTGATGGACCATTGGTTCGCGGTCTTGGGTCCGCCGTAGAAATCGTTGTCCACCACGACGGGCGAACCCCAGTAGGGATCGATGGTGACGAAGAGCGCATCGCCCCACTCCCACGCGTAGTAATTCCGCAGCAGGCCGATGTGCTCGATGGTCTCGGTGTTGCCCGAGTAGAAGCCGTCGGGCGCGGGCTGGGCGTAGTAGAGATTGCGGGCGTTCTGCGCCCAGACGGCGACGTTGTTGGGCGTGCCGTCGAGCAGGTAGCGCGCAGCCTGCTCGTGGTTGCCGTTGACGAGAAACACCGGCGCGGTGCGGCCGACGACGCCGAGATACGGGCGCTGGATATTGTAGCGCTCGACGACCTGCGGCTGGGTGACGGCGCGGGGATTGGCCTGGTTGATGGTGTCGACGCTGAAGTCGTCGCCGCTCGTCAGGTAGAAGTCGGGATTGTCGGCCGCGACGGTGTTCATCGTGCGCGTGTAGAACGCGGCGTTGAACTGCGTGTTGGCCCGCTCGGGATGCGAATCGCCCTGCACGCCGAAGACGAAGGTGCTGCCCGGCGCACGCTGCGTCATGAAGGCATACTCCGGGCTCGCCTCGTAGGTCGTGGCGGTGGGCGAGCGGAAACGGATGCGGTAGTAATGCCGCGTGTTGCCGGTGAGGCCCGTGAGCGTGACGACCTGCGGCACATTGGCGGCGAGGTCCACGGGCGTGCTCTGCGCGGTGTAGGTGCCCGCGCGCGCGCCGTATTCGACATAGACGGACAGCGCGCCCGACGAGAGCAGGTTGGCGGCGACGGATTTGTCGGTCGGCCGGCCGAGGACGATCGTGCCGGGAAAATCCGCGGCGCGGGCGCCCGCCGCGACGGCGAGCAGCAGAAAAACAAGGCGCAGGCTCATGGGGTGGTCGCGGGGGCGATCGTGTAGGTGTGGGAGATCGTGCGGTTGCGCAGCGCGGCGGTCTCCTGGTTGGGCAGCGCGGCGCGCACGTATTCGACGCGCGTGTTTTCCGGAGAGACGGTCACGCGCAGGTGGCCCGAGTTCGGCAGGATCACACCCTGGGTGTATTCGCCGTCGCGGGCGCTGCCGGTGGAGAAGTTCGCGGTGCCGGGCTGCGGGCACTCCTGATACACGATCCCGTCGAGGGTCTGGTAGCCGTAGAAGTGGTCGTGCCCGTGGAAAACGGCGCTCACCTTGTTGGCGACGAGCAGCGCGTGGATCGGCATGTCCCAACCGGGCCGCTTGGCGGCGAAGCCCTCGGTGCCGTCGGCATTTTTCCCGCCCCATTCGTAGCGGTGCGCGGCCTCCACGCCGCCGCGGGCGGACGCGATGCCGCCGACGAGGTGGTGCAGGAAGAGGAATTTGTATTTCGCGCGGCTGCCCTGGAGCGTGGCCTTCAGCCAGTCGTATTGGGTCTTGCCGAGCGACCAGCGCCAGTTGTCGGGCGGATTGGAGTTCGGATTGGTGAGCGTGTTGTTGAACGGATCGAGCACGACGAAAAGGGCGTCGCCCCACTCCCACGCGTAGTAGTTTTCGAGCAGTTCGTTCCGGCCGGAGATCGCGCGCGTCTCGCGGCTGCCGGTGAAAAACGCGTCCGGCACCGGCGTCGGGAAGTAGCGCTTCCGGGCGATGAGGTTCCAGCTCGCGACGTTGTTGTCCTTCGCTGCGGAACGGTCCGCGTCGTAGACGTAGCGATACTCCGCCTCGTGGTTGCCGAGCGTGAAGAAGAACGGCACCGAATGGCAGGCCTCGGCGAAACTGTTGCGCAGCGCGAGCGCCCGGAATTCCACGAGGCCGTAGTTGATCTGCAGTCCGGGCAGGATCGTCGCGAGTTTGTCGGACATCAGGATGTCGCCGAGGTCGACGTTGAAGTCGGGGCTGTCGGCGAGGATGTTGCGCATCGCGAGGCTGAAGAGCGGCGGGCTCGTGACCTCGTCGAGGTGCGGGTCCGCGGTGATGCTGAACGTGAACGACTGCCCGCGCGGGCGCTGCGTGACGAACGACCGCTCGCCGCGGGCGCGAAACTCCGTCTCGCCCGGCGCGCGGTGGCGCACGCGGTAGAAATAGCGGCGATTGGGCAACAGCGCGGGCTGGCCGGCCGGCGCCTCGAGCACGAGTTCCGCGGGCGCGCCGGCGGGATAGGCGACCAACGGCGTGCGCATCGTGTAGGTGCCGGAGGCGAGGCCGATCTCGGCGTAGAGTTCGACCGCGGCCTTGGCCTCGAGGTTGAGCACGGCGCTGCGGTCGGTGGCGATGCCGAGGAATTCGGGCGCGGAGAACGACGCGTCGAGGAGCGAGGAGGCGACGGTATAGCTGGTGACCGGCGAATCCGCGGTCGCACCACCCGGCGCCACCGCGGTCACGCGGTAGCCGACGACCGTGCCGGCGGCCTGGGCGGGGATCGTCGCGCCGAACACTCCGTCGCCCGCCGCGCCGTCGCCTTGGGCGCCGTCGTCGAGCATCGGGAGCACGGTCGGCGTGCCGCCGGCCGCGGTCGTATAACTCAGCCGCAGCTGCGCCACGGAACCGCCGGCCTCGGCCTGGGCGCGGGCGGTCACGAAGACCTTGTCGAGGTAGGTCGCGGCGGCCGGAGCGGCGGCGATGCCCACCGCGGCGAGTCCGGTGGGCGCCGGCGGCGCGGGGAGCACGTAGAGTTCGACCAGCGCGGTGCCGGTCGTGTCGCCCACGCCGTTGATCACGGCCGAATACGATCCCGCAGGCAGCGTGACGAGCAGCGCGGCATCGCGGCTGCCGGCAGTGAGCGGAAACGCGCCGGCGGCGGATGCGGCGGCGGCGATTTCCGCGGCATCGGGTGCGGTCGACCAGTTGTCGTTGGTCGCCATCCGGGTCTGGCCGTTGAAGAGCGCGAGGGCGGGATCGGCGAGCGCGCCTGTGACGCCGAAGGCCGTGAGCGACGGCCCGATCGCGCGGATGAGGAGCCGGAGCGAGCCGTTGCCGGAAATGACGAAGCCCGGGATCATCACGCTGTTGCCGGTGCCGACAAAGGCGCGCGTGGAGGCGTTGAGGATCGCGGGGCCGGTGTCCGGCGCGGCGTCGTAGACCTCGACGAGCGCGACACCGCTGCCGCCGTCGACGGCGGTGACGGGGGCGGTGTAGCTACCGGCAGCGAGCGGCGCGACGAGCGCGGCGTCGCGGCTGCCGGCGACGAGGGCAAACGCGCCCGCGTTGCGCATCGTGGCGGCATCGGCGGCGAGCCAGTTGTCGTTGGCGGCGACCGTGGCCGTGCCGTTGAGCACCGCGAGTCGCGGGTCGGAGAGGACGCCGGAGACGCCGAAGGAAGAGAGCGTCGGCCCCACGGCGCGGATGACGACCGGCTTGCTGCCGCCGCCGCCGAGGACGAAGCCGGGGATCGGCGTGCCCGCATTGCCGCCGACCGCGACGCGGGTGGCGATGTTGATCAGCCGGGCCCGGTCGGACTGCGCGTGCATACCGAGGGCCGAAAGCAGGAGGACAAG
>JACCDO010604444.1_pt1 | contig 18279 bp, 20 predicted proteins | sample 7446101 | NCBI WGS metagenome assembly JACCDO01 (sample SAMN15323440, study PRJNA562643) | freshwater metagenome | isolation source: river surface water | place: USA:Blue River Watershed | collected 2017-08-16 | reverse complement strand
TGTAGCATTTACAACATTTATATTAGATGCAGTAGTTGCATTTCCAGAAGTTAAAGATGCTGCACTCGCATAATAAGGTGTAGCTCCTGTGCCAGCTGAAACAAGTACTGAACCAGCAGAACCAGCTGACAATTTTCCAATTGTAGCTGAGCCTGATGCATATAAAATATCACCAACTGTATAGGAAGTAAGTCCAGTACCACCATAAGGCGCTGAAATTGCTGTACCTGACCAAGTTCCAGAAGTAATATTCCCAGATGATACTGTAAGGCCTAAAACTTGCGTAGATGAAAGAACTGAAGTACCATTTATTCTATAAACATAACCAGAAGATAGATTAGTATCTCCAGCAACATGTAATTTATAAGATGGATTAGATAAACCAATACCTACATTGGCTGCAAATTCAGCCATTGCAATTGTGCCATCAGCATTTGCACGGATTATAGGAAGACCAGATATATCTCCAACATTAAATATCCAACCTGATGAAAGGTTATTATTTATGCCAAATAGTTTTCCAGATGTGCCTTCCCAAAGAAGTGAATTATCAGAAAGTACTGTTAAGGTAATTGGAGCTGAATTAGTACTACCAATGAATGCTACAGAAGGGTTAGTAGCTCCTGTGTAACCTAAAGCTGCTTGATTGAAAGAAAGTTGACCTGATACTCCCAAACCGCCATAAACGGTCAATGAGCCAGTATTATATGCAGTTGAGCCAGTAGTTGAAGAAACAATTACATCGCCAGTGAATGTTTTAGTGCCAGCAAAAGATTGAGCTTGAGTAGAAACTAATCCTGTAGCACCAGTACCAGCAATTGGTATATTGAATGTGTGAGTAGAGCCTGAAGACGAAATATTGAATCCAGTTCCAGAAACACCAGTTGCAAAATATTGTTGTGTAGCGGTCAAGGAATTTATATTTGTAATTCCAGTAGCTGCTGTTAATGACCAAGTCAAACCTGTTGCAGATGATGAAGAAGCAGTAAGTACATAATTATCTGTACCAACTGCTAATTTGATAAAAGTAGAACCAGCGCCAACTAAAATATCACCTTTAGTATATGAACTATACCCAGTGCCACCATATAAAGCTGTGATTAATGAACCAGCCCACGTACCAGTAGTAATTGTTCCAACTGCAGTGAGCGAAGAATTAGTAACTCCAGTACCAAGAGATGAAGCAGATAAAACTGAAGTATTGTTTATTTTATATACTAAACCACTTGCTAAATTCCAATCTTGATTTGAAGACCAGCCAGTTCCAGTATACCAATTTATAAATTTGTCAGTAGTGCCCTTAAGTGTAATCCCACCAGCTTCGGCAGTAACATCAGAAGGCGAACTTACTGATCCTAATTCAATGTTCTTATCGTCAACAGTAAGAGTTACAGAATTTATGGTTGTAGTGGTGCCATTTACTGTCAAATCTCCACTGACAAATAAACTCCCACCAATACCCACTCCACCAGTTACGATCAATGCACCAGTGCTTGAGTTAGTTGATGCAGTGGCGGATGTAACAGCTAAACCTGGTGTTGATAAAACAAAAGTAGATGGGTTGTAAGATATTGTTGAGTTTGAAGATAAAGCTACACCAGATAGTGTGCCTAATCCTGGAGTAAATATTAAAGAATGCGTTGAATTGCTGGTAGAATTAACAACATTTACATTATATGAAGTTGTTGCAAATCCACTCGTAATTGCATAGCCTGACTGCAAAGCATATGTTGCAGTTGTTGCAGTACCAGTAAGATCGCCAATTATTGACGATGTAAATGTTTTTTCGCCAGCAATAGTCTGAGCAAAACCTGTAATTAGACCTGTTACACCAGTTCCCGCAATAGGTATATTGAAAGTGTGGGTTGAGCCTATTGAGGATATGTTAAATCCTATTCCACTAGTTCCAGTTGCAAAAAACTGAGAAGTTGCAGTAAGCCCATTTATGCCTGTAATACCAGTTGCAGCAACTGAAAGACTTGTCCAAGCAATACCTGATAAAGCTGCAGGATCAGAAATTAAATACTGTCCAGCCGATCCAACACCTAATTTTATGAATGTAGAGCCAGCACCAACTAAAATATCACCAAGATTATAAGTGGTGAAACCTAAACCACCATATGCCCCTGTAATGATGCCTTTATTGCCAATATATCTATATCCAACAACTCTAAATGGGCCACTCGTAGCCACAGTTCCATAAGAAGTACTCGCATTATTGAATGCTAAAATACCTGTCTGATAATCAAACAACCAATCTGATGGGTCAGTTTTAGTTATTAGATTATTATTTTTATCGTAAACCTTGATTTCATAACCAGCTCCAGATACAGTGCCAAAAGCATCATATTTATCTGAAATCCAACCCATCAACCTTGCTTCTTCTGAAGATTGAGAACCATCATTTGCTAGTGTAGTATTTCCATATCCTGAGGTTGCAAACCAAGTTAAGTTACCCGGTACTGATGTATCAACAACTAAAGTCTGACCAATAGCACCAGTATATGACAATACACTTGTGGTAGTTCCCGGTGGAATACCCGGAATTAGGTCAGTTTTAATGTCAGGAAGATAAAGTTCAAGAGTTGAGGCACCCTTTTCCTCATTAATACCTTTACCTGTGCTGGTGGTAATTCTTTTATTTTGTAGTTTCTTGAAACTTGTATCTTGTTGTGTCCAGGACATTTTATGCGCTCGTTATACTTGTCATTGAATATGTATTATTTCTAAAAATTACAACTACCCTATATCTTGCTGAGTTTCCAGCTCCTGCAACTCCAGTAGAATAAACACCAAAAGACCAGTTTAATACACCTGAAGAAGTTGATGTTTTGGCTGAAATCGCCAAAGCTCTTGAAGAGCCATCATTAGCATTAGAACCTTGTTGCACTCCTAAATCAAACCATTTGTTGTCACCCTCTAAATATGCCAAAACATTTAAATTTCCAGTGCCATACGCAGCTACATTTGATGCTGTAAATCCTGTAAATGTTAATGAACCAGTACTTGCTGATGTTTTATAAAAATATCTTTGATATTCTTGATCACCAGTAAAAGAGTGTGAACCACCATATTCAGTGTCATAATCTGCTGCAAGTGGATATTGTAATGTTCCAGATCTAACCTGTGCATTCCCGTTTGCCATGTCAATATTTGAGGTAAATGCAACTCCACTTCCAATTACTAATCTATATGCTTCATCCTGAAAACCATCATATGTAGTCGTAGAGACAGTGCTATAAGTGTTAATTGCTCTTGTTATAGTTGCATTAGAAGCAGAAGTACCTCCACCTGCTTTGTAAAGAGTTACAGTCAAATATTTATTGAAAGAAGATGCACTTGAAGAGTTCAAAGTCACCCTTACATGATTTGAGCCAGTTTTATCTAATTCTCCAGAGTATAATGGACTAGATGTTGTTCCAGTGGCTGTAACTAAACCAGTGGCTGAAATGGCATAAATTTGCGTAGTATTGTAACAGCAACTGAATATACCTGCTGCACCTTTGAAATAAACACTGAATCCAGTACCAGTTGTGTAATATCCAATTCCTGATAAATATTTTAATGTTTGAGAATAAGTAGATGCAGTTGCAGCTTGCGAATGGACTGGATTTGGATTAGCTTGAGTCCAAGGATCTTTCCAAACTTCATATGTATTAGTTTGTTGATTATTTTCAGTATGGGCAATAGCATAACCCTCGTAACCCGGAGTGGTCTGAGTATAAGTTAAGATCTGAGCGTTTGCTTTAGTCCATATTGAGTTAGATGTTGCTAAACCAGTAAGTTTTAAATTGTTATTAGTATATCCAACTGCATAATTAGTTGTAAGATCGATCGTTCCATAACCAGCACCACTCGGACTAGAAGAGTTATATCTCTTAAAATATATAGTTCCGTAAGTAGAAGTGGTCAAACTACCAGCTGAAAATATACTTGATTGATTTGCTGTGTTTAATGTGATTGTGGATGAGGATATATAATATCTTGTAATTGATGAGTTTGTTCCATAACCAGCTTGATACCATTCAGTACCTAAACCTGCTGATATTCCAACAGTGTAGTAAGTTGGAACTGATCCAGCAGACAAACTTGTCCCAGTAAGATATCCTGGTCTAGCTGGTGCAATTAAAGATAAAAGTTCGTTTACATCATCCAAAGCATTTGCAATCGTTGTCGTATTTGTCCATGTATTGAAAAATCCATCTGTATATAAACCATCTGCAGGAGTGCCTATAGTTGTACTACCAATGCTTGATGCTGCAGTCCAAGCTAAACCAGAAGTTTCAGTTGAACTAGAAGTTAATACATAAGTGTCAGTTCCAGATGGAAACTTTATGATTGTATTTCCTGCACCTACAAGCAAATCACCCTTTGTATATGTGGTATGTCCAGTACCTCCATACAATCCAGTAATTGTAGACCCAGCCCATTCGGCTGATGTGATTACTCCGTTATTTAATACAACAGCGGAAATTGAACTTGGATAAGCAGACGATGAATATAAACTTCCACCAATACCTACTCCTCCTAAAACAGTAAGAGCACCACTTGAAATATTAGTTGAAGCTGTAGTATAAGCTATTGAAATTCCAGTGCCAGTATTTTGAAAATTAACTGAACCTGTGATTGCTGTTCCTGTGCTTGGATAATAAGGAATAGAATATTGAGCGCCACTATAAACTGTTCCAGCACCACCACCGCCAGTTGAAGCAGCCCAAGTTATTGCTGTTCCTGCAGTATTGACACTAAGTACTTGGCTAGAACTTCCAATACCTAATCTTGTCCAACTAGAGCCATTAAAATAGATTAAGTCACCAGCAGTTTGACCAGCAATAAAAAGTTGACTAGCAGCAAATGTTTGTCCAGCAGCGGCAAAATTTACAGTATTATTAAATGTATGTGTGCCAGTCCAGTTAAAGTTATAAGACTGGTCTACACTTATTGTCCCTGAATCAATTATAGGATTGGCAGTAGAAGTTAATCCAGTGCCAGATGTTATGCTTGTGATTCCTGAACCTACTGCTGTCCATGCTGAACCATTGTATACATTGAGTTTATTAGTGTCAGTGTTGTAGAATACTTGACCAGCTGAACCTGCTAAGACTTGAGTCGCAAGGTTTGCAAATCGCAAGAATTGCGAGCCCATTGAAATATTTGCGGTTGGGGTATTTGTGCCATCTAACTTTAGATATCGTAAGTCCGCAGTGGTTAATGCTATACCAGCAACAGCAGTGATATCTTGCCATTGCCAACCATCATGATATTTTAACTTACCGTCAGCAGTATTTAGAAAGAGGGCACCAGTTGTACCAGTGCCAGGGTTTGCAGCACCAGCAGCAACCGCTAAACCATAGTTTGAACCTGATGGAGTAAATCTAATGTTGCCAGGAACAGTATCTCCTGATTTTTTAATATAAAAATCTGGTGTTATTGAAAAGGCAAATTGACCTGATGAAATACTGACTCGCAGACCTGTACTTGGGTCTGCAGTGATTGTGATATCTCCCTTTAAAGAGTTTAGACTTGTAACCGCATCAGCTCTATCAAATGAGCCTACGGTTAGTCTAGGGGGGACAATATAAAAGTCAGCCATATTTCTTTATTTTTATCTTTCAAATAAACCCTATATTAGTTATTATTTATTACTGTATTAAGAGCTAGAAATCTTATCTCTTGAGCAACAAAAGGAAAATTACAATAAATATATAAATAAAAAATCTATGAAGGGAAAAAGAAGTCCTGTAAATCATCAGTGGTTAGAAATAAATAAAACAAATTCATAATCACGTTATTTTTGTACAGGGCTTTACAGTAATATATTTTCATTAGAGGAATGGTAAACCCTTTATTGAAGGTAGAAAATGAATCTGAACAGAAAAAAACCTTGAAAACAAAAAAAGTTTTAAATCTGTTTTCTTCGAAGAAAAAATTAGGATTATAGGAGATATAAAATGCCAACATATCCATCCAGTTTATATAAAGGTGTAGCGCCATCCTCATTGGGTACTAACGTCGCTGGTTCTATTGCCATCGATAACGTGGCAAATTACCAAGAACTTAAGAATACTGTAACAGGTTATGGTTCAGGTAGTGGCGCTGGTGGTGGAAACACAACTGTCGTTGTTTACAACAGTGCAGCTAAGTATGCAACAGACAACATCATTGGTACTACAGGCTTAGGTACATCAACTTATATAGACTTTGATACAGCTCAAACCAATATGAGTTCTGCAATCTCTGCATATACAACAGCAGTTACATCTATCACAGCTGTTGAAAAGAATATTGCTGTTGCATACAGTGGAATTTCATATAACAACATTCAAAGCAAGTTAGAGAAGGTTACCTTTGAACTTAATAGATTAGCAGCTGACATCACATTAGTTGCTGCCGGTACTGCAGTTACTGTAGATACTGTATCTAGATATCCATCTAGCAGAAATAGATACACCAACACAGCTGGCGGTATCTAATCTTTTTAGATTGATTAAACTAAAAAGAGGAGAGATTATTCTCTCCTCTTTTTTTTATTTGGCTATAATCGCCAAATTGGCCCCTTTTTCAACTTAGCTTTCAAACTATCTATTGATAAGTTTTCCAGTCTGATTTGCACTAGTAAAGCCTTATTTGCATAAGAATTTTTATTAGCTGACCCATTATATCTTTCATAAGCTCTTTTTATAGCGCTTCTTCCAGGCAAATCACCTCTAGAATTATATTTCTTAAGATGATGGCTCAGCTCTACTGTGCCTATAGCAATATTTCCATCAAGTGTATATGGATTATATTGTCTATTTGGATTGTAGTATTTTGCAGAAGATCTTATTAACTGCATAATACCTATGCAAGGTTTACTTTGCATACTGAATTCACTTTCAACATAAGCAGTAGAAGCAATCATATATGGATTAACCTTATATTTTTCGCTATACTTAAAAATAGAATTAACTATTTTGCTTATATATGAATTTGAATATTTGGGTTGAACAAGTTTGATAAAATTAGAAATTTTTTGTTTCTTATCAAGTTTGTCCTTTACGCTTTTAGACACGAATACCTTAGCGTTTTGATTAATTTCTTGTGCTTGTACAACACTTATTGTAAGCAATAAGCAAAATACAGCAATTAATATTCTAATAATATTAATCATTTGCATATCCTTTCCGTTTCAAGCAGGGATTACTTGAAAATCGAGATAAATATACCATTGAAAGATCAAGGTAAGGTTGACGAAAAATGATTCCTTTTGACGATAAATACATACTAAAGAATCGTAAAAATAGTAAAAATCCTCCTCTCTGTGAAATTTGCGGCCAGGGGGTCAAAAACTGGACACAATGTGCATGCTGTGGAAAACTAGCATGTAAAAACAGTTGCTCAGGTATGGGCTATAGCTTTAATATTACCGACAAACCTTGGTTAAGTCAATTTATGAACCAACCTTTATGCAACGAATGCTTGTATGGTACCTTAAGGACATCAAGCACAAAAAATATTGACAAACTTTTTATCGAATTATTCAAGAAATGAAATCAGAAGAACTTGTAAAAATAGCTCGTCAATTATTAGCTGCTGGATATGAAAATGAAGCAGATGATATTATTGATTTAATACCGGAAAATATGCCTTCTGGTAATACAGAAGACCAATTAATAAATGGTGTGCTAAATGATTTAATATCGCACAACAATTTAAATTTGGATAAAAAAATTACTGCTGAGGAAGCTAGTAAAATCGAAAATAGTTTAAGACAAATTCTGCTTCATCCTATAATGCCCTAACCTCCTTTTAATTTTTGAAAATCAGCTATACATTTTTCAGGTATAGATGACAATCTACAATCAGGACAGTTAGAAGATATATGTAAGAGCCATTCTTCCCATGAAGATGGCTCTTCTACCTTTTTAGCATTTCTAAAAATGTTTCTTTTAGCAGGTCCATACATTTCATCTTTGGCAAAAAAATTTTTGCCACATTTTTCACAATAACAACTAATTGCTGGCATTAATTAAACCAATCTACAAATGTCTTTCCTGTTATCACTTGCATCAATGACAAGAAAAAAACTATCCCACCCATAGTCCAACCTATCTTTTGCCAATTGTTCTTAATTTCATATTGGTTTCTTTTTAAAGACCTGATATCTTCTTTAATTGTGTCTATATCAGCTCCAAAGCTAGATAAGGTTGCTGTAAATTCTTCAGTAGTGTCATTCAAAGTGTTGTCTCTTGAAGTTTGTGTATTTTGAAAATTAACAAATAAAGTTTCAAGAGCATGATAGTCTTCAGATAAATCTCTAAACTCATCTTCAGACAAAACTTTTAATGATTCTACTTTATTAAGTAATTCTTTCTGATTAGAAAGAATATTGATGAGTGCCATGTTAAACTCAAGGTAAGCTTCAGTTTGAGCTTTATAGACACTCTTAAGCTGCTCTAGCCCAAGTTCTTCTTCCATATAAGTTCTCCCTTATAGTGCACTGAGAACTTTTTTTAATTTTTTTGAAGATTCAGTGAGTCTGGATATAGTTTCGTCTTCTAATTTAAATGTGCAAAGAAAGCTGTTAGTTCCGTGGTTGATATCTTTTTTTTCTAGATTATACTTTTTGCCTTTATGGGTAATTACAGAAGAACCTACTTTGCATCGTTTTGAGTGAGATTGTAAATCAAATCCTGATTCATTCATTTTTTGAGCTTGCTCGTTCATTAGGATGTTTCCACTCCCATCAACTAAGCACAATGGTTCATTAAAACTATCCATAAACGCTATAAAAAGTTTTGATGGATTATTGTATTCTTCTTGTATTTCCATATTTTACTCACTCAAAGCTAAAATATTCTTTGGTAATATTCTTCAAATACATCAAAGCTTTCCTTGTCTTCCATAACAATAAATATATTCTTAATTTGACAATCTTTTTCTGTTTGCAGGTATGTCTTGATTGCTGAGAGCTGAACTCTTGCTGTATCGTTAATGTCATGAGTGCCACAATCAGTAGGAAGCATTACAATATTTTTAGCTTTAAATGAATTGGCTAAATGTAAACTTTTTCTCGTTGCAAGCTTTATATCTTGCTCGTTAACCAATCTACTTTCGCCAGCTACAACTGCATGATAAATCTGTCTAGCTTGTACTTTAGATTGTTCTCCACCATTATTAGTAATATAAACTGTACCCATTTTGATAGGTTTTTGGATTTTGTCGCATTGCTCTTGAATTAAGCCTCTTGACATTCTGTGCAACAATGGATCATCAATGGTAAGGATGTTATTAGTTGGATACATCAATATATCTGCTTTGACAAGATATGGGTTTGAACATTGATGTATTGAAACTTTTGTAGTAACCTTAACTTCTTCTATTACTTCTGGCTCTTTTGGTGTTTCTTCTAAAGGTTCAGCTAACTTTTCTATAAGTTCTTTATTTTGAAAAGAACAAGATGTAATTTCACCTTGGCAATCATTGGTAAAATTTTCTACTGGAAGCTGAAAAATTTTAGAATTAAATTCTTTTGTGAAAATAAATTTAAGAAGACAATTTTGATTTCTATATACTGGACATTTGAGCATATAGAATTTATACAATTACTATTTTTTTGGATTTGCAATCTTAACTGGCTTAAATCCAACAGTGTATTTCTTCAATACAGGATCGGCTAAAATAAGGTTGTATTTTTCTTGAACTACAGGATCAGCACTAACACTCATACCTTGCAAATTGGCCTTAAAAGCTTCATTTATAGTGTTAACCAAAGAGCCTTGAGCTATTCCAACACTTACCAAGGTAAATACAGCATTAACAGCTTCTTTGATAACTGGAACTGTTTGAGTTAGCAATAATTTTGAAAGATTATTTACAACTGGTCTCTTGTATTTTTCGTCAAAAACCTTTGTTCTGTAATTGGCATCAGGCATGACACCATTAGCTGAAAACGATCTAGTAATCGTAGCTACTTGCAATTTGACATCATTTGCACTTTGACCACGACCTTGGTCTTGAAGCATTTGTTCAGCACATGCAACATTATTGTTCTGGATAGCCATGGCACCACCAGGCATTTGCAATAACCTAGCTACTTCACTAGGAGTAAAAAGTTTACAAGAAGTGATTATATCTTGTCCACTGCCACTATACAAACCACCTTGAACATCATCTACGGTTTGACCACCCATAGCTGCTAAACCGGCAGCACCACCTAAAAGTCCAGCATTATCTAAAGCAAATGGATTTTTTGTTTGAAATCTAGGACCAGTTTGAAACGCACCAGGTGATTGAAACTGAGACGTGACATACTTCATCACATTGTCAGCTTCAACAGTTCTGCCAATTTCATCTAAATAATTTGCAATCTTGATGTAATCTTGTGCTTTCATGGAAGTATCTTGTTGGAGTCTATAAAATTAATCAAAGGTTTATTTTCGCCTACAATTTGTTTAGTAAGACCTAATAAAATTTGTCTTTTTTGTTCAGGTGTTTTTTTATTAAAATCAGGTGAAGAAGTCAGTGATTTTAATTTTTCAAATGTAGATTCTACAACATTATCTTTAGGTAAGATTTCTTTTCTTGGTTGTGGAAACAAAATTGATTGATAAGCACCAGCTGCAATACTTCCACTAGGTTTACCTGATATTTGGGAGCCCTGAGTTTTGTAATAATAGTTGATGTCCTTGAACATCTGATCAGGTTGAATATCTAAAGGCTTTCCATTTGCATCTTTAAGTAATGGATTGCCTTCAAGATCTCTCATGGAAACTAATGTTGCAAAAACTACATCCTGAAAATCATTGTCTTGAATGAGATCCATAAATTTTTGAACAAAATTTTGTTCACTTGCCCCTTTTCCTAATCCCATTTTACTTAGGATAGCAGGTTTTTTGCCAAACAATTTAAATGCGTTTTTTGTAAACCAAGGTATAGTAAATGGTCTAGGTTCAAGAGGTCCAGCAGATAGTTTTACAAATTTAGACATAATTATTTCTTTGAACCTTTGTATGAATAATTCCTTGCTGCTGATCAATAAGCAATATCATTAATCAATCTCATATTCTTATTATATAATTATATGTCTTATATCCTTTATGCTACCTCGTATTTGGTTGGGTCACTAACACAATCTTTTGATATTCTAATGTTTTGCTGCTTGACATTTTTCTTACCTAAATATTCAAATGCAGCTACGGAAATAGAGGCTTTTACTAATGAATTCAAAGCTCTAGCGCCAGTGCCTACCTTGACAGCCTTATTGATAATTTCATCATAAAATTCTTCAGTGAATTCTATGTTTACATTTGATTCAGCAAAAAGAATTTTATTTCTATGTACAGGAGAAGATTCTAAATTAAGTAAACAATCCAACAACTCTTTTCTATCAAGTGGTTTTAATGGAACAATAGATTGTATTCTGCCAACAAGTTCGGGTGAAAGTCCAAATTGAATAACACCCTCCGACAATTCATCATGTGAAAGAGTGTTGTACATATCATATAATCTCATCTTCACATCATATTCACTATCATTAGAACCTCTGAAACCAATAGAATTTCCTGAGATTCCCTTATTTTTACCGATGATATGCTCCAATCCATTGAAAGCTCCACCAAAAATAAATAATATCTTAGAAGTGTCTACGTGATAAACACCACCTTCACCAGAAATGCTTTGTGGCAACTTAACTTTCTTACCTTCAATCAACTTAAGCAAAGTAGATTGTGTAGAATAATTAAAACTTTCAAGCCTGGTGCCAGTGTTATTTGAAGCTAATTTGTCAATTTCATCAATAAACACAACACCCTTTTGTGCAATATCTACATCACCATCTGCCTTCAAAAAAAGCTCATGAATACAGTTTTCTGAGTCAGCGCCTTGAAAACCAGTAGGACTAAATGATGTTGCGTCAGTAGGTACATATGGTACTTCTAGTTTTTTAGAAATACTATTTGCAATTAAAGTTTTTCCGCTGCCTGATGGTCCTAAAAGTAATATGTTGTATTTTTCAGTAGCATGATAATCATACATGTTTCTCAGGTGTTCATAAACAGTGAGAGAAATTCTTCTCTTGGCATTTTCTTGGCCAATAACTTTTTTGCAAAGGTATTCGTAAAGTTCATATGGGGGTATGAAACCAACTCTTTGTGATTGTGAGAACAACTTATCTTTAGAAGCAGGAGCATAATCAGCAAGCTTTTGTTTCAATGACAAAATTGGAGCATCATCATTAGCTGACATTATTAAGGACAATACTTTATTGTTTAATTGAAACTGTCCCATAACAGAACCAGCCGAGAATGATGTGAAGCATGTTGAACATAAATAAATACTTTTGTTACTCTTGAAATATTCTAATTCATCAGTAACTTGACGAGCAGCAAGATCTCCACAAAAGATACACACAGCTGAATTGCTTTTCTTGTTCATAAATAAGTTATACAAGCATTATCATATGCTAAAAGCTAGGAAAAAGTATAAACTTTAATGAAAATTATATTACTAAAAAGGGGATAAAAAATGGCTATTATAGACAATAATTCACAAAATAGGGGTTATGGTAAGTGGAAAATCACTACTTATAATCCGTCAGTGTCAATTTGTCATATAGAAGGTATGTTGATTGTGAACAAAGATTTTCATATTGTGTACAAAGACGAGAAACTTACACAATGTTCTTTTAATGTTCCGAGTCAAAATGTTGCTTTCGTTATAAATGAAAATATCTTGAACAATTATAAGATTGAAAAGTAATGTGGTATAGAACATCTGGCGTTGACAAACAAGAACCATCCTATGAAGTGAAAATCATAGAGATGGATGCTGTTTATGCCATTAAGAGACTTGAGTTTCTTAAACAAAACTACAACCCATCTGAAATTGAAATAGCTAGAAAAAAACAAAAAGTGCTAGATCACTTAAGATCCAAATATGGATCTATAGCTAACGTAAGACTTTATTCAAAAGGTGATTCTCTGCAAGAAATAGTTGCTGAGAATGTCTATGAATTGTTTGGTGTGAAACGTAGCAAGTGATAAACCTTATTCAGTGCAAAAATGAGTAGAATTTATCACAGTGAACACCATAACAGAATTCAAAACCCTAATATATCTGTGCTATCAAGAAAATAAACTTGAGGAATTAATAAGTTTATATCTCTGTCTAAATGATGCCCTAGATGCCCCCTGGACTATACTCAATCCAGATGATATTTTGCAACAAAAGTTAGAATATTTTCAATCTTTTTCTCAAAACGATTATAAGTTTTACAATGAAAAAAGATTAAGAAGAATCAAAATATCTATTGTTGATGTTTTTCTTATGCCTAAAAACAAAAGGCTTGTATTACTTCCATATGTTGAAGAATATATTAATGAACTTCTAGATAAAAAAATTCTTTTAGTAGATTATGCTAGATTTAATCCATTCAAAGAAGATTCTTTACATGCATTCATACAAACTAATAAAAAACTTTTAGATAAAAATATTGTAAATCTTTATGAAGCAAGAAGTAAAGATTTGACAAAATTGCTAGAATATGCAGATTTTGAAAAGAATCTTTATGAATCATTTTATATATTTACAAAAAGAAATAAGGTTGTTGATTATTGGAAAAATATTTGGGGTAACAATAAATCATATACTTCTGAAAACTATGGAATTGTGGAGCATTTAATGTTATGAATGCTTACCTTACTTTTATCAGAAGTACTGATAATGATTTACATATGTTAGGTATCAAGAATCCCACAAACATAGCTGAAATTAAAAAATTCAATCTTATAAGTGGACAACCAATACTGTGTGTATTGTCAGGAAATCAACTAGAATGCTTATATATTATTTCTAGGACTGGTAATATTTTTCAAGTATACGGAGAACAAGATCATTTATTTGCTTTGGATTTCCTTACTGATATGTCTTCAATGAATGTGAAAAAATACAATGGGATAGGATATTATCTTCAACTAATTTTCAACACATTATCTATAAAAGAATTTGATTTTTTTAGAACCAGATTGGAAAAATTAGAGAATGATATTTTTTATCACCATCTACACACAGATTTAGAAATAAGTAAAATTAAATCCATTATGATCAAAGAGATAAACAAACTTGATATTGAAGTAAGCTTGAAAAGAAGATTTTTGTTAGCTTTGAAAAATTCTAGATTACCAACAAGAAAAATGCTAAGAAGAAAAGTAGATATGGATCTTTCCAACTACTCAATCTACATTAATACCTTTATTTCTTAATCTTTCTATTTCTTTTTTATTGAAATCTTCAGCTGAAGCTAAACATTTAGGGCAATTATTGATAGGTCTACCAGTTTCATTATTGAAATGATTTACAATCCAAACTCTTCTAGCATCATTAGCGCCTGGTTGAGATAAAATTGGTCTGCTTTCTATTCTACAATAACAATTGGGCTCATTATGTAGTGGTGGAAGTTCTATATTTGCAGTAGGATCAACTTCTAAGAGCTTTATGTTTGACTGCAAATCTTCTGGTGAGAAAAACCCATCACCATCAGGATCATCAACTGTCACTTCTTCTTCAGGCTGGACATCTTCAATTTCATCTTCAGCATTATTTGGCAGATCTTGATTTACATCTAATTCTTCATCTTCACCAGCAAATGTTTTTACTTTGGGTTTGCCTGATGATGTTGGCAAACCATAGATGTTTACTTTTTGTGCAGCTCTGTACCACATTAGAATGAATTCAACTTTTCTTCTAGATTTATTAATCTATTTTCCCAACCTTTGCTGTAGATGGATTGGCTAGAGTCTTTTCTTGCAATATCTTTATATTTTTGTTTTCTTCTTTGCATAATATCTGAAAACAACTCTTGGGATTTATCAGCTGCTAGAATGTCATCAATCATCACATTGTCAAATCTATTACCATCAGTGCTAATGACACTCTTTACCATTCCATTAGCTCCACCAAGACCATTATTTACAGCAGCATCAAAAAGCATGATAGTTAGCTTTGGATTTTGAGCATATAGTTTATCACCTTGAATCTTGTCCCAATATTCTTTTTTATAAATTTCCATGGCTTCATCAGTAGTAATATCTTTGACATCTTTAGATTCAAGATTGTTTTTTCTTCTAAATTCATCAAATTCAGGTTGAGTAATACCTTTATTAGTCCTTGGGTCTTTTGTCACTGGATTATAGTCACTAAATCCACCTTCAAGACCTAAAACTATCTTTACAGCATTTTCAAAACCTGATGAGCTGTTTGAGAATGTAAAACTTTTTTCTTTAGTACTACTTTCTTCAGCTTCTTGCCACCAATCTTTAGTTTCTAATACACTATTGAGATTGATCCAAAAATCACTATCAGTAGAAATCTTATCTTCTGGACTTAAAACTTCTTTGTTTTGTCTCTCTCTGTAATGATTCATTGCTTCAAGAGCTGCTGATTTTCCCTTTTTTCTATTCACAACTACATCGTAAGCTACACCAATAAAATAATCTAAAGCATTTTTAGGATTGTTGGCAGGGTCATCTCCACCTAAGGAAAGATTGATTGGGGGCTCTTCGGTTTGAGAAATTCTTGTCATCAACTCATATATATGATCTGAAAAATCAAACTTTTTATGTTTATCTAGCTTAGTAGCTAATGAAAATAGGTCATAGTTGTTTTTTGATAGTTTGTACATGATGTAATTTCTTTATAAATAAGTTATGTCAAAAGAATTCGATCCTAAGAAAATTATAGATTTCAGCAAGGATTACTATAATATTTTAGGGCTCGTTAAAGAAACCCTTCCAAAAGGTAAAAACAGGCAAGACAAAATAGAATTGTCAAAAATGCTTGAAACATCATTTAGAAAAATGTCTAGGAAATGCCATCCTGATTTTGGAGGATCAAATGAAGCATTTCTGGATCTAGTACGTGCAAGAAGAATCATTGAAGATCCAATCTTAAAAAAGATATATGATCAAGGTTACTTTGATGAATTTACATTGCCTGATGAAAACAATCAATTTCAAGTAGATTGGACAAAAATTGGGACATATAGACCTGGAACTCCTGAAGATACTGTTGGATATTCATTATTTCTAAAATTATGCAGTCTCAAAGAAAAACTAAATATTGTCCCTGCATTTTGTCCTGATGACAAAGAACAAAACTATGAATGGGACTTTGTTATCAAATCTGACAAAAAAGAAATTCACAAGTTAGTTATTTCTATAGTGAATGATGAAAATGAAGTTTTGAGACTTACTAATGGGGACGATTTAGAACAAGCTTTACCTTTCAAGATTTATATATGTGTGCCTAAAGCTGGAATCGTATTTTCAAGAGCAAAAGATGCAGTATTAGGCCCAAACAATAAAGTTCTAGCTAATGCCACTATCAATAGCGTTTCCTTCCAAGATTTGAATTTTTGCGAAAGTACAAACCTAGATTTCGTCAATACCTATATAGAAAATCAAATAGCTTTAGATCTTGAAAAATTTCATAATGGAGATACTGAATCTTTCATCAAAAATGAAATAAAAGAAACTAAGCTTTTAGATTTAGAAGCTATGAAAAAATTTGATGATATGAAGCTAAGTCAAATTTTAAACCTAAGAAGCTATGAGATTGTTAATGATGAAGAAGCTGCAAACTTCATTGAAAACATTGACAAAACTTCTAAAAAAACTAACGCCGAAGAGAGACCAGAGCTACCTTTATAACAGGATAGCTGGGCTAGAAAAAAGAAATCATAAGTGGTCTGAGTACATTACAGGAGACATAATTTGGCAAAGCACATTTATATCATAGACACATGCGTCTTACTTCACGATCCTCTTGCACTATATAAATTTGATGACAATGATATTTACATACCATTAGCAGTCATTGATGATATGGACGATATTAAAACAAGGAGAGAAAATGTTGGCTGGTCCGCTAGAGAAGTGTTTAGACATTTAGAAAACTATTCACTACAAGATTTACTTAAGGGTGTTAAAATTAATGATGTTGGTGGAAGATTATTTGTTTACAACACTGAGTCTCCTCTTCAAAAAAATGAAAGACCCAATATTGTTAAAGTACATAGTGACAATGCAATTATTGAATGTTGCTTGGCCTTAAAATCAGCAAATCCTAGAAAAAAAGTTGCTATCATCACGAAAGATACTGGGCTTAGAATTCGTGCAATTACTTGGGGTTGTCAAGCTGAAAATTATAAATCTGATCAACTATCTGACCAAGAATATTCTGGACTAAGAGAAGTTGAAATCGACAATAATGATGATTGGAATTTACTTTGGAAAGAAAATGAACTTTTGCCAAGTAGTTTATCCCAATCAACACAGTCGAAGATTAAGGACTTAAATCCTAATGAATTCTGTATTTTTAGTTATGGAACAAGCAAATGTCCAACATTTTACAGAAACTCCATGCTTAGAATTCTTAAGGAAAAATCCAATAAAGAAGTAAAAGCATATTCTGGTATTCAAGGCAAAAATCTTGAGCAAAGATGTGCATTAGAAATTCTCACTGATTTGGGAATTCCACTTGTAACATTGTCAGGAAAAGCTGGTACTGGTAAATCATTCTTAGCTTTAGCTGCTGCTTTGCAAATGATCAATGAAGATATTTATGACAAAATTGTTGTAATGAAGCCTTTGATTCCTGTTGGTGGCAAAGATATTGGTGCACTGCCTGGAGATAAATTTGACAAGATTGCAGCTTGGTTAGGGCCTATCAAGGATAACATTGATCAGATTATAGGAAGCAAATCTTTATCAGGCGGTAACAAATTTGAAGAAATGTGCCGTGAAGGTATTATTGAAGTGGAAGCTATGGCTTTTATTCAAGGTAGATCTATCCCACGCTCAATAATAATACTTGATGAAGCTGAAAATATCACAGCAAGAGAAGCAAGAATGGTTATCGAAAGATGCGGTAAAGATTCAAAGGTAATTCTTCTTGGTGATCTTTCACAGGTTGAAAATCCTTATCTTGATGCTAAATCAAATGGATTAGCACACGCTATTTCTGGTGGTAAGAAAAGTGGTCTTGTTGCATCTGTCACTCTCTCAAAAGTTGAAAGATCTGAATTGGCAGCTGTTGCAAGTGAAATTTTCAACAGACCTGAAGCTCAAAGAAAATAATTGCTAAGGTTAAAATATGTCTCACGCTCTTATCTGGACTGAATTAAGCACATCTGATTTAAACTCTACAATCAACAGAGAAATACCCTATGCTGGTTTTGGAACTGTTGCTGTTGAATCTTGGAATAAAAGATTATATAAATTAAGATGGCTTAATTCAAGCGTG
>JACCDO012301754.1_pt1 | contig 18280 bp, 20 predicted proteins | sample 7446101 | NCBI WGS metagenome assembly JACCDO01 (sample SAMN15323440, study PRJNA562643) | freshwater metagenome | isolation source: river surface water | place: USA:Blue River Watershed | collected 2017-08-16 | reverse complement strand
TTTGAAAGGGTTCAATTGGATAGTTAATTATTATCACAATAACAATCCTAATTATAATAATATTGATTTGACATGGTATTTTAGACACAATAGGTCGCCATTATTAAAAGATATAGTTAATCATACTAATGTAAAATTATTAAATATTAAAATGCATAATACATTTAATGATAATAATCATTATTACTTAACACCATTAGAACATTATTTATTTGTATCTCCATTTAATTATATTAGTAATGATAAAGATTTACATGAACAATTAGTTAAAACAGTTGGCTATTTAAAATCAGATAAAATAAAACTAATTGCTAAATTTATAAAAACTCATCCTAAATATTACTATGAATTAGACAAGATAATGAAGAAAATAAATAATGATAATAATGATAGAATTATAGATTGTTCTGGTTCTATATTTTTATCAAAATGCCATTTAATGTTTATGGAAAATTATATAAGTTTAATAAGTTTTATTAATGATATAAGAAAAAAAATATAATAATTATAATAATGAGTCACAATTTAGACACAAATGATGTTAATATTCAAATACAAGAAATATTTGAAAACAATAAATTAACAGATTTAAAAAGATTTATTAAAAAAAGACAGTCATTAAATTCATGTAATATATGTATGTCATATTTATATTATTTAGTTCAATCAGTTGGTATTTTAACCACTACAATTGGAACTGGGTATAATGTAAAAGAATTAATTTGGACAGGAATTGGTGTTAATATATTAGCATCATTAATTCATTCTTATGAACAAATTAATAATAATTTATCAATAAAATTATTAAAAAATATAGAAAATATAAGGAAAAATAATTATATAGATGAAGATGTATTGGTTGATTTAAGTGAAGATAATAATAAGAATAAAAAATAATTAACTAAATGAGTAGAACTACTAACCCAAATATTCTTTTAATTTTGCATCTATTTGATTTATTAATACTGATTTAGTTTCTTCAGTTATTTTATCATTTAGTGCATATATATGAATTGTAACATTTTTTGAACTAGTTTTATTATGTTCAACTGGATCTTGAATATAATTAATATAAAAATCATTTATATTTAATTTATTATTAGTAATAATAATAAATAGTATATTTTGCAAATATTCATTTGGTAAATCTGATACCTTTTTATTATATATTAATAAATTATCTTTAATGTTAGGTATAATATTTTTATCACCTCCATTCATTTTGTTTTTTAAATTTAAATATTTCATTTTATATAAAAAATATTTATCATAGTTGGATGTCATTATATATAATAATATTTAAAATTATATTAATTTAATATCAATATAATGGATTATATATCAAATATATTTACTTATTTATATAATGCTTTTAATAGAACTATTATTAATGTTCCCATTTTAGATGAACCTATTCTAGATGAACCAATTATTGTGGATCATATTAATAAACCAATCATTAATCAACCAATCATTGAACCAACAAATGAATTAATTTACATATTTATTAACACAGCAAATATATATAATGCTACTGAAATGATGATAAAGAGATTAAAAACATATGATTATAATAATAAATATATTAAAGTATATTTATTAAAATCACATACACTTAAACCATTATTTAAAAAACAATTAATGGTGACTGATTATAATTTAGAATTAATTGAAAGAAGATTATCTAAACAGCGCAGACATTTGCATACATTCATTGATGCAATTGATAGTTATATCGAATATAATAATATTAGAAATTATAATATTTATTATTAACTACAGGGACATTAGGAACTGGAGTTGGTATAGTAGGGGGGATAATTTTAACAGCAGATATATTAGGAATTGGGTCTGGTATTATTGGTGGTAAATTAAAATTTTTTTTTAAATTTATATATTTATTCTTATATTTTAGATATTTTTTTTGATAATCCATATAATATAACTTATATTTAATTCTTTCTATCTATCATTTTATTTAGGTATTTTTTATATAAAAATAAAATGTGTTATCATTCGCTTATAATTCGTAAACAAAGATTAAGTTATGAATATAATTAATTGATATTAGTTAAATTAATATAGTTTTATATAATAAATATATACTATAATGTTTTTTACATTATGTAAAACAATATACACTGTAACAAAAAATTATATTTTATATAAATATAATAAAGATTATGTAAATGCAATTAAAAACACATTAAATGAATTATCAAAAATAAATATATTTTATACTAAATTAATTCAATGGATATCTGATAATCACGTAAATGATGAAGAAATTAGCAATTATATTAAAGTATTTACAAATAATGTAGAATATAATCATACTGATATAGATTATAAAACTTTACTTGAATTAAATCTAATTGCAAATAATAATGGTGATAAACTTGCAGTCACAGACTTAAAACCAATTAATTCAGGAACAATATCTTTAGTATTTAAGGGTTTATTAAATGATAAACCAGTCGTAATTAAATTATTAAGAAAAAATATAGAAAGTAAAATAAAAGAAGCGATTAATTTATTTATATTTATAGGAAATATAACACATTATTTAAATAAATTCAAAATAATACATAACAATCTCAATTTACATAAAATTATATCACAAAATGTAAACAGTTTATTAGAACAAACAAATTTTAAAATAGAAATAGATAATTTAAATATGTTTTATAATTCATATAAAAATAATAATTCTATTTTAATACCAAAAGTTTATAAATATTTTACAGAAAACAATGATAAATTAATAGTTATGGATTATATTGAAGGTAGACATATCAATGATTTAGATATTAATGAACGAGATGCATATTGTGATGTATATTTAAAATCATATATGTTAAATAATTTTAAACACGGTATTGTTCATGGAGATTTACATCCTGGAAATATTTTATTTTTAGAAAATAATATGATTGGGTATATAGATTTTGGCATAGTTTATAAAATAAATGTAGACCAACAAAATTTTTTATATAAATTTATAAATAACTTTATAGATGGTAAATACAATGAATTAATTGATGATTTATTTGATATAGATACAATACATTTATATTTTAATATAAATGATAAAAATAATATAGAAGATAGAATAGCAACAGCTAAAAATGATATATTACATATAATTAATAAAAATGAGATGTTTAAAGATAATAATTTAAATACAACTGATATTTTAAATCTAATGAAAATATTAAATGATAATAATATTGAATTTAATGATTTTACATATAAATTATTATTAACAACAGCTAGTGGTATGGGTTTTATATATAAATTATGTAGTATGAAATTTAATGATAAAATATCAGAGGCATTTAATAATTTTAGATCAAAAATCAGATATGATGTAATGTAATTAATTTGTAATTAATTTTTAATTAAATATTCTTTAAGTCTATAAATTATTTTACGAAACATAAATGCTTTCATGTCTTCAATGAAAAATGGGAGTAATACACCACTATTTTTAAACATTAAAGTTATTAATAATTCTTCATTTTCTTTAGAATATTTAAATGATAAATTTATATATTCTATATTGCTATTATATAATCCCTGACTAAATACTTCTATATTATTATCATTATTTATAATTAATTTATTATTAAAATAAATAAAATTATCAGTAAAAGATGAAGATAATTCTGGCTCAACATCTAGAAAAGTAATTTTCATATCTTCACCATGTTCGATATTATCAGTTATTTCTATATTTGATATTATATCATTATTTAATTCTAATAGTAATTTATATAATTGTTTATTTTTTATAATATTAAAAAATTGATCACAATTATACGAGTTTAGTCTAATATTTGTATTAATGCTATACAATCTCTCCTCTTTAATTGAAAGCACATTTATATCAAATTTATTACAAATAGTTTTAAGCATATAATATATTTATAAATTTTATTATGTTTTTTACCGAATAATTATTTAGTTTATATTATTTATAATTTATATAAATTAATTATAATATGGATTATCAACATAAAAGAGAAATGATTTTAAAAGCTTTTAAATGGCGTGATGATATGAAAAAAAAATCAGATGAAGAATTATATGCACAGACTGTTATGGTATTCATGTTTATTATAACATTATCACATATGATTTATATTTATAACAGTCTATATGGAGTTAAAAAAATAAAAATAGTTAAAGAAGACACAATTAATTATACTAATGGACAATTATAATTCAGAAATGATTAATCAACAAACGTATTTAATAAAACAATTATTTAATACATTAGATATGCCAGATGTTATTATAGAATTTGATAAATTAACTCCTTATAAATTATCAGAACAACATTTTCACTACGCAGAATATGCACCCTATGATATTATTCTTGAGGAACCATGTATTTTCGGACCACATTGTTTATATAAAAAGACGCCATATTTATGTCCACGTAATCATCAAAATGTTGGATATATTATTCACCAAGGCCAACCTATTCCTAAATATTTATGCAAATATGAACGCCCATGGAAATGGTTAAATGGTAGAGAAATGAGATGTACAAATATGAATTGTTGGTTTTCACATATACAATACCATATGTGGTATGTGAGATTCTAACTTCGCTAACATTAATAATGCTTCGCATATTTGTTGGGAGTGAAGTAGAACCGAAGGTTTAATTACAATATTTGATATATAAAATAAACAGATGATATAGCTAATAACCCATAAAATATATCAAAAAAATTAATATTTTTAGTGCTTTGTATATTTATTTCTTCAAAATTAATATTATTATTTTTTTTCATTTTATTATCATATTTTATAAATTTAATTTTAGATAAATATTTATTTTTACATATAAATTTTTTTTTAATTTTCATATTTAAATAATATATTTTTTATTTAATTTATAACGATAATAAAAAAAAAAAAATATATATATATATATATGAATATTATTATTGTAATTTTTGTTATTATATTTGTATTGGCATCTTTATTTTTTTCATTCTTACCTCATGATACTCAATGTAATATGCTAAAGATGATACTTCCTAATTGCTTTCACCCATGGTTTCATTTAGTAGGTGGTATTGGATTTTTTGTATTAGCAGTCGCTTTATATAATTATGAATATATTTTAAACTTATTATATCATAAAGCTTAGAATTCATGATATTTAATGAATAGATTAATACAAGAAATAATATCAACTCATAAATCATTAAATGATAATAGAATTGATTGGGATGATTATTTTATATCTACTGCTTTATTAATATCATGTCGTTCTCCTTGTCATCGTTTACATGTTGGATGTATATTAGTTTATAATAATCGTATAATTAGTGCTGGTTATAATGGTTTTTTACCAGGTGCATTACATAATAGTATTGTAATAACAGATGGAAATAATACTCATGAACAAGCAACAGTTCATGCAGAATGTAATGCTATAGCTGATTGTGCTCATAGGGGTGTATCAACAATTGGTGCGACAGCTTATATTACACATTATCCATGTATTAATTGTTTTAAAATATTAATTGCAGCTGGAATTAGAGAAATAAAATATTTACATGATTATAAAAATGATAATAATATTGAAAAAATAATAAAAAGTATGATTAATAAAAATATAGTTATTACTAAAATAATTTAAAAAGAATTATATATAATTATTAATGCCAATATATAATATATATAATACTGATTTAGAACATGAAGATTTTATTGAGGATGCATATTATATTAAATCTGATAAACCAATCTGCACTAAAATAGACTTTTGTGTATCTTTATTTAATATAACAATTATATCATTAATTTTTTATTATTTACATAATTAAAAATCTCAATAATATATATAATGGATATATTATTGAAATCTATATTAATTTTACCTGTTATTGATTTTATATATTTTAGCTTAATTTCACCTTATTTTAAACAACAAATATTTGATGTTCAAAAATCAGAAATGAAATTTAGATTAATTCCTGCAATTATTTGTTATGTTGCATTAGTAGGTGTTTTAAATTATTTTGTTTTAAATACTAATGATACTGTTAATAAAAAAGTATTAAATGCATTTATATTAGGTTTATGTATATATGCTGTTTATGAAACGACAAATTATACTTTAATTGATAAATGGTCTGTTAAAACAGTCATAATTGATACATTATGGGGAGGTTTATTATTTGCATTAACTACATATTTAGTAAATTTAAAATTCTAAAATAAATATATATATGGAATATAAAAAAATTATGAAAATTATATCTATAATTTTAATATGTATTTTATTTGTTTATTCTGGAATTCACAAAATATTTGACTTTAATGAAACAACATTAAGTTTTCATCAAAAAATAAATAATGGAATTTTTGGAAATGTTTTTAAATGGAATATATCTCAAGGATTAATTATAATAGCAATATTAATATTAATATTTGCACCTGCATTAATGTTATATGGTGTTATTTATAAACATGATTTATTATTAAAGATTGGATCATGGTTATTAATTATATTTACTGCATTAGCAACTATAATTTATCATCCAATTACAAATCCAGCTGAAATAAATAATATGTTAAAGAATTTATCAATTATAGGTGGTTTAACAATTGTATCATTAAGTGAATAATTATAATTATTCTAATTCTGGTAAAACAACCGATGATATTCCAATATAACTATTTACTTTATTTGATACATATAATAATGGTTGCTTTACTTTATCATATACATTTTCTACAAATTGTATATGATTATCCATTTTTTCAGTATTATTTTCTATTTTATTTTGTTTGTTCTCCATTCTTTCTAATCTTTCTTCTATCTTTTCTAATCTATTATTTATTTCTTCTAACTTTTGTATTATTTGTTCCATTAACATTATTTATAAATTAATAACTTTTAAACAAATTTTTTTATTTGTTTATAAACTGGTTTCCTAAAATGTTTTGGTATATATTTGAAACTTATCATTTTTTTATTCTGTAGATATTGAATATTTGCTTTGTTATTTTCTTTTAAAAATAATTTCATTTCTTCTTTACTTTCTTTAACCATTTTTTTTGTCTTATTGTCTATTTTTTGATCCACAAATATAGACGGAATATTATCACTACAATCACCAGATACTATTTTTAATCTTAATGCTTCACGTGCTTCATCTTTAGTTAGATGAATTAAAGTATCCTTTTTATAATCAGCAATATATAATTTATCATGACCTAATTGTAAAAAATCATTATCACCTGAAATAATATATACTATTTTTGAAGGTCTTTTATATTTAATATATTTTGCACTTAATGCAATTAAATCATCTGCTTCCATTCTAGGAACAAGCATTGAATGGATATTTTTATTTTCTTTTATTAATTTAGGTATTAATTGTTCATACGTATATTTAAATGTTGGTTTGAAATTATATTTTTCAGATAAATCTAATCTGTTTCCCTTATAACATTCAGCAAATTCATGTCTCCAGAGAGTATCTGACGGTGCATCCTGACAAAATATAACAGTACTATCATTAAATACTCTTTTAGTAATCAAATTAATGATTGATTCTAAATACATCTTAGTATATTTCTCAATAAATAATGGTTCCTGGCTCCAATCATATGTATTATCATCTTTATGCTCTTTAAATACATCTTTGTTAGCAAATGAAAACCATCTAATTGTTGCAAAGAAACGATGAAATGTTGTATAAGATGTATCTACTAATATTACATTATTAATATCTGATTTCATTATTATAATTAAAAATAGATTTTTATATAATAATTATCAATATTTATGACCTTTGGTCTTAAAAAATTGATTAATTTATTAAATCATCAATATTGATATTAATTAATGCCATACACATTGTATAGTGAAGATAAAAATTATAAATTTGATAAACTAAGTGATGTACCTAAAAATTTATATGAAAAAATAATTTCGTTAGAAGCATTTGAAATGAGAATAAGAGATATTAATAATATTGGATTAAAATTCCCAAATTTAGAAGAATTAAATGTATCTCTTAATAATATTAAAATATTAGATTTGAGTTATTTCCGTAATTTAAAACATTTAATCTGTAATAAAAGTAAAGTAGAAGAAATAATTGGTTTTGAATATTGTTATAATTTGATATCTGTTGAAATTACTTCTAATAAATTAACAACTATTAGTACTAATAATAATATAAAAAGATTATTATTGGCAGGAAACAATTTAACATATTTACCAGATTTTGAAAATTTAGAAATATTAAATGTTGCTGGAACATATAATTTATTTTCAATTGGAAAAATACCAAAATTAAAAGATTTATGTATTTATAGTTCTTTTGTAGAAAAAATGGATATGTATATGGATTTAGAAAAATTAGATTGTAGTGATAATCCTGCTATAAAAAAAATTCACCCATTTCCTAAATTAAAACAATTAATTTGTTATAATTCTAATATTAAAAAGTCAAATTTACCTTATTTACCATCTTTAGAATTTTGTCTGGATAAGAAAAATTGATTATTTTATTTAATTACATTTAAATCTATTAATAATGCCAATTAAATTACAATTATATAATAATTTGGAATTTTATGACTATAATAGTATTAAAGATATTCCAAAGGAATTCTATTTACAAATAAAGGTATTAAAATGTAATGATTGTAATTTGGATAATATAGATTTTATTGCTAATTTTATTAATCTACAAAAACTAAACGCATCTAATAATAAAATAAAAACAATACCAATTGTTAGTTGTATTGAAGAAATTGAAATTTATAATAACGAATTAGTAGAATTACCTCCTATTAGTAATTTAAAAAAATTATATGCATTTAATAATAAATTAAAATCAATACCTACATTACCTAATTTAGAAATAATTGATATATCTCATAATAATATTTCAAAAATAATATTAGAAGAAAAAATAGAGAAAATATATATTAGTTATAATAAATTAGTTAAAATTGAAATTAAAGGTAATAATGTTGAAGATTTAGAATGTAATAATAATTTATTAATGGATATTAATTTTATTCATGGTTTGTATAAATTAAAAAAATTTAATTATGATAATAATCAAATTAAAATGATACCTGTTCATATTAAAAGATATCTTAATAATTCTATGAATATTTATACTCTAGAAAAATGCTCTCTAAGTAAAGAAATAATAAATAAAATTTTAAAAATTATTAACCTTTTTTATAATATTAAATCTAATGAATATAATATTATAAAAAATGATATTATTAAATATAAATTAATATCACCTGAAGCTTTACAGTTATTAAAAAAATATACTGATAATAAAGAAATTGAACCAACTATTAGATTAACATATTTAGAATTATTTATTTGTCTTTGGGATAAAATTATTATAAAAAATATTAAAAAATTAAATGATGTATTAATTAAAAAGGAATGTGAATGTATTACTTGTTTATTCAAGAATTTAGCATCCTTAATTATTTAAAACTTGAAAATATTCTAAATCATGTAAATTAATATCTTTATTTAATGTAAATCCTAAATCATGCATAATTGATGTTCTATTTGTACTATGAGGACTATGATTAGGATCATATACAGTATTATCAGTTGTTTTATAATTTTGTATGTTTTGATAAAACTCTAATAAATATTCAGTATACATTCTAACAAAAGTACTTGGTATTTCAAATATTCTATGATGTCTTATTTTATATTCATTATTTAAATCAATTTGACTTATTACATTGATTAATTCTGGATCTTTTGTATTAAATATATCAATTTTAGATAATGCCATTAATACTTTCAAATCAAACATTTCGAATTGATTACAATTATGAGTTATAGTTGGAGCTAAATCTTCGGTTATACCGAATATTATATATCCAATATTTATTTCTGTATCAATCACAGTTCCATTAATAGCAGTAACCAATTTATAATTAAATATAGTACTAAAATCAATCAAATTAGGTAAATTATTAAAAACAAAATTATTAATTAATTGTCCGTTTAATGAATATATTGGTTTCATATAAACATAATGACTAAATACTGATATATGATCTAACATATATATATCATCTTCTAATTTAATAATTATTGCATCATTATTTCCTGGTATATTTTTAACTAAATTATATGAGAATATTAACATATTATTACCTAAATTAAATCTTAAATATGTAAAATTTCTTACAAATATACCTAAATCTTTAAAGGGATTAAGCTTAAACGAAATTCTTCTATAAAATTCATTAAATTTATCATTTGCAGTAGTTGTTAGAACCCTACTTGATTCAGTTTCAGTTTGCGTTTGTTTCTGTGTTTGTGTTTCAGATGAAACTTCTTTTTGCACGCTATTAATATTAAATACTAATTTTAATAAAGTATCTAGACCATAAGTATTTAATTGCTGCAACATTTCAGACAATATACTAGATTGTTCTCTTTCATCTTTAACTATTAACTCACCAGCTTGTTCTAATTCTAATAATTTTTTATTTACTTCTGGATTATTAGATGTATATCTTAAACCAAGTATATTATGATATATTTTGTTTATTACATCATCTATAGTAGGGACATTAGTAAAGATATCTAAATCAACTTCAAAATAATGTGTAGTATAGGTTTTACGAAAATAAAATTTTAAATATTGATATAATAACATTGGATGATTTTGTCTGGTCATTCTTTCTTCATTGCTTACTATTAAATTGTATACTTCTTCTGATGAATTTAATAATGATGAATAATTTTCTGCTATATAACATATTTTAACAGTATGACCTTTATTTAATTTTCTCATACGATAAATTGCTTGCGATATATCTGTATAAATATTAGTATTATTGATTAATATTAATCCATTTAATATATTTGGTTGTTTAAAATCAATACCAACAATATGACGCTGACTGTAATAATAAATTATTTCGTCTGTTTTATACATTTTTTCTTGATATAAAATATGTTTTCCGTTATATATCATTTTAGTATCATCTTTTAATAAATAAATTATTGTTTTCTTTTTACCTTTATCTAATGATTTATTATATAATATTTCTGCAACTTCTTTATTATCATAATCCTTTAGAGCAGCACATCCATCAATTAGAACACTATAATTATTTTCAACTACAATATCAAATACGTTAGCAATTTCATATTTAAGTAATGTATGAATTGTAGAGTAATTTTTTAATGCATTTTTAACATTTTTGTTTTCATCCGTATCTGCAATTATGTTTTTATTATATTTAATTTCGTGTTGTATTGATGGAAAATTCATATTAATATTAACTGTTCCAGAATAACCAACTTGCCATTTACTATTCATATTAATTATATCAATGAAAGAACAATTTTGAATAATCAACGCTTTCTTTAATTCTCTGAATACACTTAATAAGTATTCTCTCATTATATTTTCTGGAATAACTGGCATATCATTTATATCTATTCTTCTAAAATCATATAGTATATCATCTAAATGTATTTGATTAATATTGTACAATTTTAATAATTTTTTTAATAATTTTTTATTTTTGTTAATATATAAAAATTTCAGATCTTTTTCTTCTAAAATATATTTATTGCTGGTTGGATTATAAAAATATAAAATAGTTAAAACAATTGTTAGAAGAATTGAACTGAATTTTGAACCTTCATTTGGACTATCTTTTCTCATATAGGGAATACAATATCTATAATCTTTTTCAACACTCATACCATAACTAACATTTTTAATATTATTTACATCAGATAATATATTTTTAATTTCAGAAACAACTTTAAATTGAGTACTTTTGTATTTAATTCTTTTAATTAACATATCATTAACAAGATTAAATACTCGTTCAATTTTATCATCATTAATATTATCTTCCATTTTTATTTTATTAAAATTGCTTTGTAATGGATTATACATAAAATCAAATTCATCTATAACTAAAATACTAGTATATATATTAAAAGATTTGTCTAAGAATTTTAATTTAATATCAGTGTCTGAATATACTGATATATTAATTCCTAAAAATATTTTATATTCAATTAATGTATTTTCAGTTTGCTTCTTTAAATGTTCTGGAACAACTAAATTAATATTACGTTCATTATTATAATAAAGCATACTTAATAACATTGGAGTAATTATACTACTTTTACCTTTACCCATCATAAATTGATGTACTTCCCATGGTGTATTTCTTCTGTTAATATAATTATTATATATAGAATTAATTTTATTCCATTGTTCGTTTTTAACTATATTACCGAAAATTAATTCAACAATAGTACAAATAACAGGAATATAATAAGTTGGTTTTTTATTAAAAATATTATTCATTTCAATTAATTCATGACATAAGATTGGTTCGCAACTATAAATAGCATTTAATAATCTATTTAATGAATTAATATAGATATTCGCTTGCATAATTAAACTACATGCAAAATGATTTTTATGTAAAAAATCAATATAAAAAGTATGTTCATGTGTTAATTTGTTTGTTAAATATTTTCTGATTTTAAGCAATACATATTTAACATTTTTAATTTTAGTTTTTAAATGAGAACCACTAATTCTACGACAATCTAAATCACATTTTAACTTATCATCATAAGGTGTTAATGAATTTTTTGTATTATTATTAATCCATTCAACTAAATCAATATAAGGAACATTTTGAGTTGATAATATATCATTAATAAGTTTATTAATATTTGTTCTTACTTCTCCAAATATATTTTCTAATTGTCCACTTACTTTAAAATCTGATAATACATCCAGACCTAATAAATTATGTAATTTAGTATTATAATTTTTTATGTTATTGTGGATATATCTAACATAACTTTTAATTGGTGAAAATATAGTATAAAATATATTCATATATTTTTGTTTATAATAATCAATAATTGGTGTTAAAAAGTTTGGTTTAATATGGAAATTAATATAATAATTATCATATGTTTCTCTAATTAACCTATGTAATGGATGTTCTTTTATATTTCTGTTATTTATAATACAATGTAATATATAATCATTTTGTCTCTTTTCTATAAAATTAATTGTATCATCAGATGAAAATGCCATAAATGGATAATCATTAATAATACCATCATATGAAAATATAATAGGGTTTGAATTAATATATGCATTATCTTTTAATATTATTTGATTAGGTGCTGGACCTGGCTTTATTTCAAATACAATAATTACATTTTCAGGCATATATGCTGGAGTGTAATATTGATTATTATATTTATGTTCTTCTAATACGTATACTAAATGTGTTCTTCTTTCATTAATATAATATGAAAACATATTACCATTATTTAAAAGTTCACCTAATAGAAAATGTCTTGGATAAATATTTCCACCTACATATGTATTTCTAGTTAAACTATGAATTTTATTAAATTCATCACTAATGGTAATTTCTCCAATTACTAAATTTCTTAACATAGGAGATGTTTTATTTACATAAAAATAAGGAGAATTAATTGTATTAGCATATCTTAATATGATTGTATCAATAGATGTTCTATTTATTTGTCTATCATTTTCAAATAATTCAAGTAAACCTTTAAATAAATTGTATGCTAAATTTGGATTAGACAAATCATATTTTGCTTTTGTGTTAGCACTATTATTATCATATAAATATGAAAAATATTGATTAAAATATTTATCTAGTTTAAAATTCATAAAATTAATACTAGATTCAATACAAATATATACATCAGGTAATAATACATTAATTAATTCAACTACTTGTATAATTAATCTTGAAATAATTATATCCACATTATTATCTATAATTGGTTTACAGCTAATAAACATTTGTTTTATAATTTTATATTTTTCCACTTCTGTTAAATAAACACTATATATTGAAAATGCATCAATAAAAGATTGCATTATATAAATATTATTTATTTCTTCTCCCTGTTGTGTATTAATTATATTAGATCTAATAAATATATTTTTATAGGTTTCATTTGATTTAATATTTTCAAAACTTGATCTTAATTCAATATGAAAATTATTATTATGTTTAAAATGATTAATCATAAAACGATTAAAATTAAATATATCATTATCAAACATGTAATTAATAAAACTATAATTCTCATTACTTGAATTAGTTTTAAAATAAGCATGATTAAAATATTTATAAATTCTACTTAATGTAGATGTTTCATACATTCTATCTAAAACTGAAAATGGTATTTGTTCCATTGGATTTATATCTGGTAATTTTATTATTGAACGTAATGGTGGCTCAGAAGTTTTATTAGTTCCTGGTTCAGGAGGTTGTATTTGCGATGGTAGTAATAAATGTAGTGGTAGAGGTGGCAATGGAACATTAATAGGTGTGGGTCTTGGAGGTGGTGGAGATATTGATGATGCAGATGGGTTGAATAGAGGAGGGGGTGGGGGTAATGGAATTACTATTGGCTTAGATGGTTCTGGTGGTAGTGATAATTTATCAATATATACTTGATCCAAATTATCTACATCGATTTTAGTTTTATATATAGGGTTTTTTTTATAATTAATAATATTCATGGGTAATAATATATAAAATTGTCCTTTTGGAGTTTCAGGCTGTATTATTACATTCTTCAATAATTCACATTCATCAATTAATTTATGATGAAAAGTTAAAAATACATAAAACTTAGAAATCCATTCTACTTCGATGTAATTAAAATCAAGTCTAAATTTACAATGTGCTAATAAATCAAGGAATATTATATTGGTATAGGTAAAATCAAATTGATTAATTCTATCTTCCCATTTATCCTTATGATAATACAACTCCCATACCATAGATAATAATACAATTTCACTAAAAGACCTATGAATATCATTAAAATCTGATTTTTTAATAAATTGTAAGATTATATCATTAATTCTTCTTAAATTTTGTGTTCTATTAATATTATTTCTAATATTATCTAAAATTTGATTGAGTTCAGTTAAAGGTATAACTGATATATTTATATCCTCAATATTTATAGATGGTGTATTATTAATTATAAAATCTAATGGAAGATACTTCTCAGTTTTTTTCATAATAATATTTCCTAATTTATATTCATCTGATATGATATCATCTTTAACTAATTGATTTATAATTTTTGAAAAATTACTTGTTTGAGATATATAAGAATATTCTACATTTTTTGAATCTGGTGTGCCAAATGCATCCATTAAAAAAACATGACAGTTTTCTGAAAATTCTAAATATATATTCATTATTAAATTATCACGCTGAGCATTATTTTCATAAATTAAACAATAAAACATTGATAATAATAATGATTTAAACATACATGTACCAGCTGATTGTGATGTAAAATAAATAGTTTGATTAAAATGTATATCAAAATTATCTAATGCTTTTCTTATATAATTATATAAACTTAAATTTGTTATTCTAGCTGCTATTGCACTTTCTTTATTAGCCACAAAATAATTATAAAATATAAAACTATTAGCATTAAAAATATTAATATCTGCTATTATAGAATCAAATTGAGCTTGATTATAAGTAACACCAATATTTTGCATTTTTGTTTGAAATATTTGTAAATTAAATAAATTATTTAAATAGGTATAAACTACTCCATTATCATTTTTAATAGTATTATACATATTAACATAAAATTCATAAATATTATTATAAGGTCTATCATAAAATAAATTCATTAAATTTCTATCAAAATCTATTTGATAATTTAATACTCTATCAATATAATCACTTAATACAATCATTGTATAATTTATTGGTAAATTAATATCACTTAAGTCTCCTATTCTAAAAAATAAAAATGGTTTTAAAAATTTAATAAATGGAGGTATCATTTCAGGTGTTAAATAAATATTTTTTTCAAATAAGTTATGATATGTCTTACCATTACCTGTTATTTTGTTTACATCAATACCAAAACCTGTATTTATATGAACTACTTTTATTAAATCACTATTTGGTAATTTTTTAAATAATAAACATGTTGCATGATATAATGAACCAAAATTTAAAATAAATGTGTCTTTATCACAAGCTGGGCTAATAAAATATAATAAATACATTAAATTATCTATAACATAATTATATTCTGATATATATAATAAGGGCGGCATAATATTACCTGTTATATTAATATATTCTGTTAGTTTGTATCCTGCATGATAAAATAAATTTCTATCTGAACCTAAATTCTTATTTAATATATCCGCATCATCATAAATATTAAAGATAGGTAATTTAAATGGATAATATATAAATTGTTGCTGTATTGTAAAATCTATATAAGTAGTGAAATAATCTATGTGAGATTTAAATTGAGTGAATAAATTAGAAACATGTAATTCTGGAAAACTTGCATTGAGTAATAATAATAAAGATTTTATATAATAATCACTTGTATCTGGTCTTTGATAATATCCCTTTCCATTTAATAATGGTGAACCATTTGAAATTGGTGTATTTATTACCTCATGAATTGGTGCAACAATTGGTGGTGGTGGCGGAACATAAAGTGGTGGTGGTGGTGGTGGAATATTCATTATATATAATATATATTATAATATATATTATATGAATAAGGATATTTTAAGATATTTATTTAATAAATCGTTATATTTGGATGTTGTTCAAATTGATGTTAGAAGATCAGATAGAATTTCAAATATAGAAAAAATAGATTATAATCTAAGTCCTCAAAGTCAAAATTTATTATCATATTTTTCTCCTGAAACACAAAAAAGATTAGCCAGAGATTTCTATATTGATGAATTAGCCATAAATAAATATTTGAAAAAACAAGAATTAGATGATCCAAATTATATTTACTTTAATCCAAGTGGTGTTGGAACATATTTAGAATTATGGGTTTGTGTTAATATTCCTTGTCCTGGTTGTGGACATAAATTATATAAATATGCTAATCCAAATATGCCAGTAGTTGATGTAAGATGTATTAATATTACTCATGATTTATCAATGGGTCCAATATATTATCAAATAAAAGCCACTCAAAAAGGAGCAGTTCATGCTGGGTATAAATACTTTAGTTATGATGATAATTATGTATCAGCTGGTTCAATTAATTATGGTTATAATTGTCATATAGTTAGAGCAGATGATTATTCTTCTAGAGATATATTAATTGGCTATATATGCGTTGAATATATTTATACAGATCCAACATTTAATAGAATTATAATAGATATGAATAGTTCCTTTGTATTAATACCGAATTTACAATTTCAACCAAATATTGAACAGAATGATTGGACCTATTATCATTATATTAGAACTACACCTTCACCTATAATTACTTTTAATAATAATATGGTTAGAATATTTAAATTTTCAGAATTATTTGCAAATTTTGGAGTTATTCAATTAAGTAATTATTATGATGCTAGAAAAGTTTATAATGAAGAACCACCTACAGGTCCTTCATTTCAATATAAATATTTAATTATGAAAAAAAAATATTTAGATCTTAAAAAATTAATTAGTATTCTTTAACAACTAATGATGCACATACCCCATTACTTAATGCACCTCCATTACCACTTCCAATAGTTATTTTAATACTAATTATATCTAATTCACCTAGAGATATATTTCCGTTTATTTTAACCTTATATGAAGTAGAACCATTAGGAATAGTTGCAACTAATGATGATGCAACATCATTAACATATAAAGTTGCAGTATAGCTGGTATTAGCTGATAATTGTCTAATATTAAATGCTAATGCATCTGTAGTACAATTAAATGGAACAACTAAAGTATTTCTAAAAAATGTATTAGATGAATTACCAAGTCCAATAAATGAATTATTACTAACCGATTCACTAGTAGCAAATGAAAAGATAGATGTATTACCTGTTTCACCAGCTGGCCCTTGTGGACCAGTAGGTCCTACTGGACCAATATCACCTTCTTGTCCCATAGGACCTCTTTCACCTTGTGGTCCTTGTTCTCCAGTTAAACCTTGTTCTCCGGCAGGACCTTGATCTCCTTTTGGTCCACGTTCACCTTGTTCTCCTTGAGGACCCATTGGACCTTCTGGGCCACGTTCTCCACGAGGACCAATATCTCCTTGTTGACCTCTATCACCTTGTTCTCCCTGTTCTCCTTGTGGTCCCATTGGTCCAATTGGTCCCATTGGTCCTTCTGGTCCCATTGGTCCTTCTGGTCCCATTGGTCCTTCTGGTCC